>Ga0209636_10007368_pt1 | contig 11222 bp, 10 predicted proteins | sample DeeMarSWOR152_54_FD_187464 | JGI IMG/M metagenome (GOLD analysis project Ga0209636, IMG submission 187464) | Marine sediment microbial communities from White Oak River estuary, North Carolina - WOR-1-52-54 (SPAdes) (version 2) | ecosystem: Environmental > Aquatic > Marine > Intertidal zone >... | reverse complement strand
GATAAGTGCGGAATCCCTTCTTGAGCGCTGTCAGGTGAAACCCAGGGCCTGTCTCCGTTGTTTCATGGCGTGTGGAAATCTGACGGAGATCAAAGGGGGAAGACACAAGGGGCTTATAATCGAGGGTCCCGAATATGAGACGATTTACGCCTTTGGTGGCCTCTGCATGGTCCACGAGATCGAGGAGATTGCTTACCTCAATGACATCTGTGACCGGCTCGGCATGGATACCATCTCCGCCGGAAGCCTCTGTGCCTTCGCCATGGAAGCCTCGGAGAGGGGAAGGATCGAGGAAAAGATTGGCTGGGGGGAGGTGGATGCGGTTGCCGGGCTCCTTCGCTCCATTGCCTCCAAGAGGGGGATCGGGGCGGACCTGGCTCAGGGAATTCGGCATGCGGCGAAGCTCTGGGATATGGAGGATGTGGCCATCCATGTGAAGGGGCTGGACCCTGCCGGTTATGATCCCAGAGTCCTGGAGGGCATGGGACTGGCCTATGCCACCTCGGATCGGGGGGCTTGTCACCTGAGGGCAACCTTCTATAAGGCAGAACTCTCCGGAATGATCTCTTCCGATCAGGTGGAGGGAAAGGCAAGGCTCTTTCTCGAGTTTGAAGATCGGTTCAACATCCACGATTCCCTCATTCTCTGCAGGTTCTATCGGGACCTCTACTGGGATTGGAATTACCTGGCAACCATCGTCGGGGTGACCACGGGGCTCGAATTGGATGAAGTTGGATTACGGAAAATTTCTTCCGCCATTCAAGACGAGACCCGGAGGTTCAATCTCCGCGAAGGGATCACGTCAAAGGATGACACGCTTCCCGTAAGGTTCTTCGACGAGCCCCTGGGCAAGGAAGGGAAGACCATTAGCCGGGAAAACCTGGGGAAAATGCTCCAGGACTACTATAGCCTCAGGGGATGGAATGGTGAGGGCATCCCGGAGTAAAGTTCCTCATCTGTGATATCGAGGCCGATGGCTTCCACTCCCCCAATTTTATGCCTGGATCCAACGGACGTCAGAGGCGGAACACGGGGAAGAAAATGCTTGACTTTAGCGAAAATATAGATTAAATTAGTAATTTTTAATTCCTTGGGAACACTATGGTCCAATTATGGATACGGAAGGAAAAATCTTGACTTTAACGTAAAGGTTTACTATAATATTAGTAATGATTATCATTCTAAAGACTGGCTATGAGAGGAGATTGGGAAGTTGAGATTAAGGCGAGGCCCCAAAGGCGTAAAAGGTTTGGTTGGCGTTAAAAAGGGTGGAAGGTATCTGGCTTACCACGTGGCAGGTTTTATTGGGCTCGATGAAACTGAGAACCGGTCAGTCAATGAATTTACTGGTTTCATCGAGTGCATGAACAGCAATCTACCAGTGGAGAAGGCCGAGGTCCATTCTGATGACGGCCAAGAATACCAACCCGAGATAAGCACGCCAAGCCTGGAGAACATCACCCTCGCTTACCTCAAGGAGATGCAAAAGATCTCCCTCCTCACCAGGGAAAAGGAGATAGAGCTTTCCAAGATAATCAGAGAAGGGGAAGATACCATTTGCGACCTCATCCTCAGATTTCCCCAAGGGAGAAAGGAACTGGCTTCTCTGGGCGAAAAGCTGGAGGCAGGGAGTATCAAACCCCGCGAGATCGTTCAAGCCAAAGAGGACTATATCCGCCGGATCATCGAGAAGTTAGAGGATGCGGTTGAAAATGAAGACAATTCAAGCCCCGCTAAAGGGGAAATGGTGGAAACCCTGAGACAAATGAGCAAGGCCGGATCGGCGGTTCAAAGGGCCAAAAAGGAAATGATTCAATCTAATTTGCGATTGGTGGTGAGCATCGCTAAGGCTTATATGAACCGAGGCCTCTCTTTTTTAGATCTCATCCAGGAAGGTAATTTGGGGCTCATCAAAGCCGTGTCGAAATACGATTATACCAAGGGGTACAAATTCAGCACCTATGCCTCTTGGTGGATAAGACAGGCCATAACGCGGGCAATCTCCGATAAATCTAGGACTATAAGAATTCCCAATCATCTCTTGGAGAGCAAGAGCAAACTGGCGAAGGCCGTCAATGCCCTTTCAAAGGACCTGGAAAGGGAACCCACTCCCAAGGAGATAGCAACGAAATCAGGGCTCCCCATCAAGACCATCAACAAGGTCATGGGGTTGGCCAAGGAGCCTCTATCCCTCGAGACACCTGTCGGGGACGACGACGGGCGCCTCCAGGATCTCATCCCCAATGAGGATTCGGAGTTGGCCACTGAAAGCTTCATCGAAAGCCTGGACTTTTCCAAACAAACCCAGAGGTTGTTATCAACACTGACCCCACGGGAGGAAAAGATCTTGAGGATGAGGTTCGGGATTGGGGAGAAGACGGATTATACCCTGGAAGAGGTGGGAAAGAGATTCGGCATCTCCAGGGAAAGGGTGCGTCAAATTGAGGAGAGAGCCCTGAGGAAGCTGAGGCACCCCTTGAGAAACAGGGAAATTCAGCAGCACGGCGACTGAATTATCCCTCTAGGCTTCACGCCTAAGCACGTCAGACTTCCTCAGCAAGGGGAGTAGAAAGGTATCGTTCCCCGCAGCTGGGGATAATTGCTACCAATAGCTTTCCGCTGTTGTCCGATCGTTTAGCCACTTCCAAGGCCGCCCAGACAGCCGCGCCCGAGGAGATGCCAACCGGGATTCCCTCTTCTTTAGCCATTCTCCTGGCCATGGAGAAGGCGTCCTCGTTGGACACGGTTACAACCTCGTCGATGACTTCCCTGTTGAGGATCTCTGGGATGAACCCTGCCCCGATCCCTTGAATCTTATGAGGCCCTGCCTTTCCCCCCGATAGGATTGGCGAGTCGGCTGGTTCCACGGCCACGGCCTTAAAGGAGGGTTTTTTCTTCTTGATCACCTCGGCCACGCCCGTTATGGTTCCTCCTGTGCCCACCCCTGCCACCAATACATCAACATTCCCATCGGTATCCTCCCATATCTCCAGGGCGGTCGTTTCCCGATGGACTTGGGGATTTGCCGAATTCTTGAACTGTTGGGGAATGAAGGCCTCGGGGATTTGAGCCGCCAGCTCTTCGGCCTTCTTGATCGCGCCCGGCATCCCTTCAGATCCGGGGGTCAAGACGAGCTCCGCTCCCAGCATTTTGAGCAACTTCCGCCTCTCCATGCTCATGGTCTCGGGCATGCTCAAGATACACCGATATCCCTTTGCAGCGCAGACAAATGCCAAGGCGATACCGGTATTTCCGCTCGTTGGCTCAATAATAACGCTTCCCTCTCCGATCAAGCCTTCCCTTTCGGCGGCCTCAATCATGCTCACGCCGATTCGGTCCTTGACACTGGACAGGGGGTTGAAAAACTCGAGTTTGACCAAAATAGTCGCATCGATTCCCCGGGTAACCCTGTTGAGCTTGACCAGAGGAGTATGCCCGATGGTCTTCGTTATATCCGAGAAGATCCTTCCCATATAAGCTTCCTCCTGGTCTCATACCCCCATAGAATTCTCCCCTATGGGAACTCTAACATAATGAAAGTATGAGTTCAACGGACGGCGGGAGTTGTTGGGATGTAAAATCGTGATTCTAATCCTTCGCTACAACGAACAATCGGTCCCTTGCCCGAGTGACTGCGGTATAGAGCCACCTCTTATAGAACTCATCATCCCAATGCTGAGATCGCTCTTCAAAAAGGAGCACACTATCCCACTCCGACCCCTGGCTCCTATGAACGGAGATGGCATACCCAAAATCGAAGAGATCAACGGCGAAATACACCGTATCATCCAGTATGGGTGTTACCTTTTTGGGCGAGACCTCATCGTAGTACCCGTCGTATTCCCTCTTTCCGAAACAACAGCGGTGCATCAGGGTCTGGTAGGGTTCCGGCATGTTGTCCATCTTAATGACTGCCTCATAGATGTGCGGGGGGACACATAACTTGATACCCCCCAGGGTTCCCAATTGGCCGTTCATCAGCTTGGTGTGCCGGTTATTCCTCAAGCAGATTATCCGTTCCCCCTCGTATGGTATCTCACCGTTGTACCCGAGCTTTCTGCGAATGTGCCTGGTGAGTTGAACCCTCGTCCAGTTCATTCCACAGAGGGTAATGACTGTGGGCTGTGAGAAATCGAGGCTCTCCAAAAGATCATCGAAATCGGAGCTCGATTGACGCATCTTGTAGACATGCTCCCCAAAAATCCCGAAGGGAATTTCCCCTCTGGTTCTCACCTCGACGGATAATCTGATTATGGGGCTATCCAGTGCCTGCCTGTGGGCTTCATTGAGAACCAGATCAGGGGGGTGGACAATGCTGAACCTGTCCCCTATAGGTGGCAATTGTCCATGATCACCCACCGCAATAATGGGGATACCGTATGATGTCAAATCCCTCCACAGCTCTGAGCTCACCATGGAGGCCTCATCAAGGATGATCAGGTCATAGGGCAATCGTGAGCGCTTCTTCCACCCTATTATTCTCTGCCGCCCCTCTTCACCCTCTGCTATGATGGGTCTGTAGATCATGCCGTGGATGGTGCCTACGTAGTCAGCTTCATACACGCCTCCCACCAATTCCAATCGTTCCTTCAACACCGAGGACGCTTTTCCCGTGAAGGCGCAGAACCCCACCCGCATCGTCGGATTGAGACCTCGAAGCGACGCTCTCAGGGCAGTGGCCAGATGGGTCTTTCCGGTACCCGCATAGCCTCCCACCGTAATGTAATTTGGATATCCTTTATCCCTGTGGTTTTGGAGCCAGCTCATCAGGTTATCGTGGAGCCGCTCCTGTTCGGGGGATAATGCAAAATGACTCACAGCAGATATCCCTTAGGGGTCAAGTCTGCTCTTGACTCTTGCTCAATGCCAAAATTGGAGAACCTGAGGGTGCTAACCCCCCAGACGCTCTTGGATAATGGCCTCTAAGGTCGGTTCGCTGTTATCCTTATATTCATAACGAATCCGAATGCTCGGCTTATTGACGGAGAATAACCGCGTCAGATCGATGGGGGTTGCAACCAGGACAAGATCGCAGTCAGCACCATTGATGGTTTCCTCGAGATCGCTCATCTGCTGACGGCTGTATCCCATGGCTGGCAGCACGGACCCGATGCGTGGATAGGTTTCAAAAGTCCGTCTGAGTGTTCCCACCAGATAGGGTCGCGGGTCAACCAATTGGGCCGCACCGAAGCGCCGGGCGGCTATGACACCAGCCCCGTATTCCATCTCGCCATGCGTTAAGGTGGGACCGTCTTCCACCACCAGCACCCGTTTCCCCTTGATCTGGTCCGGGTTTTCAGCACTAAGCTCTGAATCGGCCAGCACGACCTGGGCCCTGGGGTTGTTCTTCTCAATGGCCTTGCGAACCTTTTCAACATTTTCGGGGACGGCGCTGTCAACCTTATTGATAACCGCAACGTCGGCAAGTATCAAATTGGTTTCGCCGGGATGGTAAGTGGTCTCATGCCCAGGACGGTGCGGGTCGAAAACGACGATGTGTATGTCAGGCCTGAAGAACGGGGTATCATTATTCCCGCCGTCCCAGACAATGATATCTGCTTCCTTTTCTGCCTCCCTGAGAACTTTCTCATAGTCAACGCCGGCATAAACAACGGTACCCATGTGGACCATGGGCTCATACTCTTCCCTCTCCTCGATGGTGCAATTGTATTTTTCGAAATCCTCATAAGCCGAAAAGCGTTGTACGACCTGTTTGGTGAGGTCTCCGTAGGGCATGGGATGACGAACAGCGACAACCCGTTTACCCATCTTCTGGACGATTTGAATAACTTTGCGGCTCGTTTGCGACTTACCGCTTCCAGTCCTGACTGCGCAGATCGATATAACTTTCTTCTCGGATTTGAGCATAGTATAGGACGCACCGATGATCATGAAATCGGCCCCAGCCGCAGTGACGATGGAAGCTTTATGCATCACCTCTGTGTGGGACACGTCGCTATAGGAAAAGGCCACCAGATCCACCGTGTTATCCTTAACCAGATCAAAGAGGTTTTCGTCCGAGTAGATCGGTATGCCGTTGGGGTATAATTTCCCCGCCAGCTGGGGCGGATATTGCCGGCCCTCGATATCCGGAATCTGGGTGGCCGTAAAACAGATGACGTTGTAGCGTTTGTTATCCCTGAAATAGACGTTGAAGTTGTGAAAGTCGCGCCCAGCGGCACCCATGATAATGACGTTTTCCACCATTTTTCTAACCACCTTTATTTCGATAGTCACCTGCCCGACGACATCTTCCCTATCGCCGCTTCCGCAACGAGAAATCCCGGAACTTTAACGGCACTTCACCTCATAATCCGGTTTAATGAATGTCTTTTCGCCTGTCAAGAGGAATTTCAGTGTGATCGCAAAAGGACTGCAAAGCCAAAATGTCCCTATTATGGAGGAAAAGGGGTCACCCATTAACGGGCTCAAACAATTGGATTTGCGGCCGTTTCGGTTCACTAAGAATGGCTACCAAAAATTCTTTAATTTACGCTCCAAGGATTTGGGCAATAACCCTTTAAAGGTCTTGACTCTTACTTACGAAATATCCGTGCTGGGAATGACAATCAGGGGAGAAGTGCCTAAGGGCTTGAAATGGTGTGAGCCGACGGTCGGATTTGAACCGACCACCTCCTGTTTACGAATCATAAACGAAACAAAAAGCCCTTCCACCTTTTGTTGCTAACTCGTTATGGTTGTTTAAGGGTCTCTAATGCTTTGATACTGTACCTGTTTAAGACAAGGGCCCTCACTATATATTGTCACTGCCAAGGCTAAAACCTTCCTCTCCTCCCAAAACCCGGTCGGCCCGAAGGTGTTCTCGGAGAATCCTTTCTAGGCCTCGCTTCCTGGACGATAATCTTCCTTCCGGAAAGTTCTCCACCATTCAATTTCCTTATGGCCTCCTGGGCCTCCTCCTCAGTAGCCATTTCCACAAAACCAAATCCTCTCGAGTTGCCGGAATATTTATCCCTGACAATGTTCGCTGCGACACAGTCACCGACTTCTCCAAAGTTCTTCTTGAGATCCTCTTCTGTTACTCCATAGGCCAAGTTACCAACGTATAATTTCTTGGACATCTTCACCCTCCTATTTGTAAGCCCTTATACATAATCTATGAAAACCTCCGCCTGGAGTTGCATCTCATTCGCCTGGCCGCAAGTCTTTTCCCTTTCTTTCTGACACTCGGTTTGTCATGAAATCGTCGGTGCTCGAGCTCCTTTTGTAGCCCTTCCGATTGCAGCTTCGTGTTGAGTGACCTAATAGCCCTTTCAGGATTTCCCTAAGCTTTCGCACTGACGCACTTTGAACTCTCTCCAGCAAAGGGGAAGTCAAAAGGGTTGATTATGTGATTGGGGGCTCACGATCGCTCTATCGAGACTGCAGGGACTTCCTGTGAGAACTGATCCCGTAAAGACAATGAGTAATCCTTGGTAACGGAAGTACCTTGTTTAACCATTACCGCGCTATGCTTATGAGATAAAAAAACACTTTCACGATCCTAGAAAGTCCCGAGGGGTTTGAATAGTTGAATCACTTGAGCCATCAGACGTGGGCCTTCTAAGAAACTGGTAGATTTATATTGAAATAAATAAACGTGGAAGTCAAGGGGTAAATTTTTACCGTTTCACGGCAACCAGCTGTTATGGCCGCATGTGACGTTTGGTGAAAGCGGTTCGGGATCTGGGTCCGCATTTTTTGCTTGACAAGCCAATTGTTTATTTGATATTAGGGATCCATGGATCCTTGGATCCTCATTGACCCATGAATTGAAAAGAACGAGAAGTACACCATTTCTTAAGGGCCGTAGTCCGAAACGATGGTCATAGAACCCCCCAAGTCGATATCCGATCAAATTTATGAGTACCTCAAGGCCCGGATTCTGTATGGCGAGATCGAGCCTGGTGAGCGCTTAGCTCAGGAGAAGGTGGCCGAACAATTGCAAATCAGCCGAATGCCTGTTCGGGAGGCTTTCCGGCGCCTTGAACAGGACGGGCTGGTCGAAAGATTGCCGCAGGGCGGTTTGAGGGTTACCCCTATAACCATGGAAACCATAAGCCACGTCTTCGGGATTAGGGCGGCTCTCGAAGCCTATGCAATCGAATTAGCCTGTGATCGCATTTCCGAGGCAGCAATCGCTGAATTGGAGAACATCAAGCGCCAAGCCCTCGAGGTCTTGAAACAAAATACGCTCGGCCAGTCAGAAAAACTCAAGAGGTTCTTCGATTTAAACACGGCGTTTCATGATACTATCTATGAAGCCACGGGTAATTCTTATCTCATTAAGATCATCTTGCAGCTGAGGAACCTTGTCTTGCGCATGCGCGCCATTGGGCTCCGTGAAGACTCAACCTGGATCCAGGTCTGGGAAGAACACGGACAGCTCCTCGATAGTTTGAAGCAGAAGAACAAGGAAGATGCCAGCCGCTGCATAAGACAGCACATCGCGAATGCCGCTTACTACGTCACTGCGGTATTCAGGACGGAGGAGTCCAACCACTGATACCTTATTTCGAATGGATCGTCGATTTAAGATATACACACGTAAATGATGGAGGTCGCACGGATGAAGATCGATCAGGAGCTCTGTATTGGATGCGGGCAATGTGTACCGTACTGCCCGGTCAAGGCCATTGCTTTGAGCGAGGAGACAGCGGAGATTGATTTTGACGAGTGTGTGGAGTGCGGCAACTGTCTTCGCAGCGCCGATTGTCCCGTTGAAGCGATCTACCAGCAGGAATTGGCCTGGCCTCGATCGGTGCGCAGCATTCTCAGCGATCCCCTGACCATTGCCGTCGAATCTGGCATCTCAGGGCGCGGCACGGAAGAGATGAAGACCAACGAGGTCACCGGCCGTTTCAGACGCGGCTACGCTGGCATCGGTCTAGAAATCGGGCGACCTATTTTGGGCGCCCGCCTTTCCGATGTGGATAAAATCGCCCAGGCCGTTGCCCGTATGGGGGTGGAATTCGAGACAATCAATCCAACCACCAGCCTGATGTCTGACCCGAAGACGGGGAAGTTCAAAGAGGATGTTCTCAACGAGAAGGTCTTGTCTGCCATCCTGGAGTTCAGCCTCAAGTTGGAAAGACTGCCGGAGCTGTTCGACATTCTAAAAAAGGTCGCCGGGGATATCGATACGGTTTTCACCGCAGACCTGGCCTGTCGGGTGAACCCCGACGGCTCAGTCCCAACCGAGCCTTACACTGAGGCGGCTGGCTTGTGGCTCGCACCGAATGGCAAGGTGAACATCGGATTGGGCCGCCCCAGATTTCCGGAGGATTCACAATGACGCACACATTACACCGGTTAGGTAGGGAAAGGAAGTATTTGGAAGAAGACTTCGTCGTTCTGGTAATGCCCTCCAAAGACATTAATCACGAGGGCTCCGGTCCTAAACTGCGGCGTTTCCTGGACATGGCCCTGGAAGCAGGAGCAATTAAAATCGGAGACTGTCGCAAGGGAAATGAGTACCACCAAGGAGGAATTGATCAAGTGCTGGAGAACGTCGAGGATCGGGGCGTTGTCCACGCCGTCTTTCGGGACATACGCGCCTTGACGAGTTTGCTTGCCAGACTCAAGGAGGCAGACCTCGGCATGTCGGTCGTCGTCTCAGGGCTGTTCGACCGGGTGGAGCAGTGCTGCCGGGAGGTGGGTTTGGAAAAACACACCGTGAATCAGTCTCTGGGTCGGTGGGGCCGAACAGAAAAACTCCCCGCCGACCCGATTCTTGAGCTCAACACGATGTGCGGCCACGGCATGGTCACCGTCAGTCTGATCGAGGAGGTGGTGGGGCAGGTCAAGGCCGGGGACTGCACGCCGGAAGAGGGGGCCGAGAGGCTGTTTCGGCCATGCATGTGCGGTATTTTTAACCCACACCGGGCGGTGAAGCTCATCAGGGCCTTCGTGTCCTCATAGGGACAAGCGGGGCAGTTTGCATTCTTTCCGTGCTTGCCTCTTTTGAAATACTAGCAAAGGAGGGAATGAGACGATATGACAAAGAAAAAGATGCTCCATGATTTTGCCAAAATGAAACAGGAAGGGGAGAAGATCACCTTCCTCACAGCCTATGACTATCCCACGGCCCAGTTTGCCGAGGCAGCAGGCCTGGATATGCTTCTCGTCGGTGACTCATTGGGTATGTGTGTTTACGGATACGAGGGCACGGTGCCCGTGGTTATGGACCAAATGATCTATCACGCCGCGGCGGTAAGGCGCGGTGCGCCCAATACGTGCGTCATAGGTGATATGCCCTTCATGAGCTACCAGAGCTCCATCGAAAAGGCAGTGGAGAATGCAGGGCGATTCTTAAAGGAGGCAGGCTGCGATGCCGTCAAGCTGGAGGGAGGGGTGCGCGTTGTGCCCCAGATTAAGGCCATTGTGGACGCAGGCATAGTGGTCATGGGCCATATCGGCCTTACCCCCCAGAGCTCGGGGCAGTTGGGCGGTCACAAGGCGCAGGGCCGGACAGCCGAAGCAGCCAAGCTGGTGGTGGAAGACGCCCTGGCAGTTCAGGAGGCTGGAGCGCAGATGATCCTGTTGGAGGCAATCCCGCCTGAGGTTGGTGGCTATATCACGAAAAAACTGACGATTCCCGTGCTCTCCATTGGGGCAGGGATGCACTGCGACGGCCAGCTTCTCATCGTTTCAGACATGATCGGGCAGTTCCAGGCCTTCACGCCCAAGTTCGTCAAGAAGTATTGCAATGTAGCAGAGGTGGTCACACAAGCCATGCGAGAATACTGTAAAGAGGTGAGGCAGGGGAAGTTTCCGACTGAGGAACATTGCTATCGCATGATCGGGGGAGAGGAAGAGAAATTCCAGAAGTTAATGAAGGGGGATGAATGACAAGTGCCCTGATAGCCTAAGGTGACTCTATTCGGTAGTTAGACAGGAGAAATGAAGATGGAGAATTTGCGATTGCAAAAGGGAGGTCAGAGAGGAAGATGCCGACAAAGATCGTGATAAAGGTGGAAGGGGTTGAGCTCAAGGGAGAGTTTTCTGACACCCCGGCTGGGCAGGCGTTGGCCCAAGGCCTGCCCATAGAATGCCAGTGGTCACGGTGGGGACAAGAATACTACGGCACAACGACACCCTCCTTCGGCCAGTATCCCGGCGAGGAGACCGAAGTCTTGGAGGTCGGTGATCTGGCCTATCACGGCGCAACGGGCTGGTTCTGCCTCTTCTTCGGACCAACTCCGGCAAGCCATGGAAAGGAG
>Ga0209636_10007367_pt1 | contig 11222 bp, 13 predicted proteins | sample DeeMarSWOR152_54_FD_187464 | JGI IMG/M metagenome (GOLD analysis project Ga0209636, IMG submission 187464) | Marine sediment microbial communities from White Oak River estuary, North Carolina - WOR-1-52-54 (SPAdes) (version 2) | ecosystem: Environmental > Aquatic > Marine > Intertidal zone >... | reverse complement strand
AGTTACGACACCTCAAAGGGTAGCGGAGATGTACGAGGAGATATTTTCCGGAATAAGCCAGAATCCGGCAAAGGAATTGGAAGTGGTCCTCGATCAGAAACATGAGGAGATCATTTTGCTGAAGGGCATTCCTCTATACTCGGTCTGCGAACATCATCTCTTACCCTTTTTAGGCAAAGCTCACATCGCGTATATTCCTAAAGGAGGCAGGGTAACGGGGTTGAGCAAACTGGGCAGAGCCGTAGATATTCTGGCAAAGCGACCGCAGGTTCAAGAGAGGTTGACTATGCAGATTGCCGATGTAATTATGAAAGTCCTTAAACCCAGAGGATGTATCGTCGTTATCGAAGCGGAACATCTCTGCATGTCAATGCGGGGATTAAAGAAGCCAGGGATATTGACAGTTACCAGCGCCGTCAGGGGCCTCTTTAGAGAGAACGATAAGACCCGGGCAGAGGCGCTTGCGCTTATTAAGTCTTAATGATATAATTAAGAAATTAATATGGATAATTCTTTTCTAGTGCTTTTCAAAAACAAAGTCTTCATATCCGCGTTTTTTGGGTGGTTAGTCGCTCAGACCCTCAAAATTATCATAAATGGGATAAGGGAGAAGAAGTTTGATTTCAAATGGTTTATAGGCACCGGCGGAATGCCCAGCTCCCACGCAGCTTTCATTATGTCGTTAGCCACTGCGGTTGGTTTACAGGAAGGTTTCGGCTCTACGATTTTTATTGTAATTATGATCGTTGCGCTGATTATCGCTTTCGATGCGCAGGGCGTGAGGAGGGCAACCGGCAAACAGGCAGAGATTTTAAATATGATATTAGATGACATCTATTGGCGCAGGAAGATACAGGAAAACAGGCTAATAGAACTTATTGGGCATACGCCTTTTGAAGTAATAGTCGGTTCTTTGATCGGTATAATCGTCGCTATATTGGTAATGGGATAGGAGGAGATATTTAAGTGAGGAGAAATGTAATCTTTTTGTCTTCGGTCATAGTTTCAGCCATTATTATAATCGTATTGATTACACTCTTTTTTAAGTCTTCGTTCGACTATAAAGGGGCAACGGCGTTTAGGGTTGCGAAGAAACTGGAGAGGGAGGGTAAAATCGAGGAAGCTATAAATAAGTACCTGACGGTGATCAATGAATACCCGCAAAGCAAGAAGGCGGCCGAGTCCTATATTTATTTAGCTTCCCTTTATGAAAGGCAGACGAGATTAGTAGAAGCGAGGGATACATATAAAAAAGCTATCCAGACATATCCCAATTTGGATGTCATTAAAAAATCTAAAGCAAAAGTCGAAGATTTGAATATGAAAATACTTTTTTCGCCCGCGATTGATAATACGAGCAGGATTTATCAAGTGCAACAGGGCGATACGCTAGGTAAGATTGCAAAGGTCTTTAACACCACGGTCGATTTATTAAAGAGGTCGAATGATTTGGATGGCGATTTGATAAGGCAGGGCAGGGACTTGAAAGTAGTGACGGAGAAATTCGGTATCGTTGTAGATAAATCTCAGAATGTCCTCTTCCTCAAGCAGGACGAAGAGGTCATAAAGACATACAGGGTTTCGTCGGGTGAGAATAATTCAACTCCCACAGGGACTTTTAAAATCGTAAACAAATTAGTTAACCCCGTCTGGTATTCTGCTGGCGCAGTTGTCCCTCCCGATAGTCCCGAAAATATTTTAGGTGCCCGCTGGTTGGGTATTTCTAAGTCCGGTTATGGAATACATGGCACAACCGACCCCTCTACCATTGGAAAGCACGTTACGGCCGGCTGTATAAGGATGCTTAATTCAGATATCGAAGAACTTTATACGATTTTGCCTGAGGGGACAGAGGTTGTAATAGTAGATTAAAGAGGGATATGAACGGAAGCGGTTTAGATTTCGAAAAGCCTATCCTTGAATTAGAGCGCAAGATAGAGGAACTGAAGAAGTTCACTTCGGTCGAAAAGATAAACCTCGCTTCGGAAATTAAAAAATTAGAGGATAAATTAGAGAAGGTAAAAAAGGAAGTCTTCGAAAATCTCTCCCCCTGGCAGAGGGTTCAGATAGCCCGCCACCCCAAGCGACCTTATACTTTAGATTATATAAGCTTAATAATGACCGATTTCGTAGAGCTTCATGGCGATAGGGCTTTTGCAGACGATAAGGCGATAATATGTGGGTTTGCAAAGCTCGACGGGGAAAAGATCGCCATAATAGGACATCAGAAGGGACGCGATACAAAAGAGAATTTGATGCGAAATTTCGGTTCCGCCCATCCGGAAGGATATAGGAAGGCGATGAGGATAATGAAGATAGGCGAAAAGTTTTCTCACCCCATAATTATATTTATAGATACCCCCGGCGCTTATCCCGGGATTGGTGCTGAGGAGAGAGGCCAGGCGGAGGCCATAGCCTATAATTTAATGGAGATGGCGAAATTGAGGGCGCCAATAATCGTGGTTGTAATAGGAGAAGGTGGTTCCGGCGGCGCATTGGGGATAGGCGTGGGCGATAGGATTTGCGTCTTAGAAAACGCGTATTATTCGGTGATTTCCCCCGAAGGTTGCGCTGCGATTTTATGGAAGGATAGGACGAAGGCGCCTGAGGCTGCGAAGGCATTAAAGCTTACAGCGCAAGATCTATTGGAAGCAGGTTTCATAGACGAGGTCATACAGGAGCCACGTGGCGGCGCCCATCGTAACCCCGAGGCGATAGCAGCGTCGATTAAAGCGTGCATAAAAAAATGTTTAAAAGAACTATCCGCGCTTTCTCCCGAAGATTTAATTGAGGCGAGGTACGAAAAATATAGAAAGATAGGAGTCTTTACGACAGAGTGAGCGATCCGGAGTTTAAGATACCAAGTGACCCAAAATATATAAGGCAAGCATCCGATAAAGTTTTAGACTCCCTTAAGGACCTTAAGCTGGACGAAGGCATATTATTTGATGTGAAACTTTCGTTAGAGGAAGCTATCATAAACGCGATTAAATACGGAAATAAGTTCAATAAAGAATTGCCGGTTTCCATCTCTTATTCTATCGGCAGCGATAGAATTGAAATAACGGTTCAGGATAGGGGTAAAGGTTTTAACCATACGGACCTTCCAGATCCTACGTCGAACGTCAACATTTTAAGGCAGGGCGGAAGGGGATTATTTTTGATTCGGAATCTTATGGACGAGGTCAAATTTAATGATAGCGGAAATGAGATAAAAATGGTAAAATTCCTAAAGGGAGGAGAGGGCTATGGTCGTAAAGGATAATAAGATAGGTGATGTAGTGGTATTAACGGTTGAGGGCGAGATAAATTTTAATTCATCGCCGGATTTTCGAAAGGCCTTCATAAAGGTGCTCGACTCCAAGGCGCAAAAGGTGGTAATAAATTTAGCCAAGGTGGACTACGTGGATTCATCGGGCCTTGCGACTTTGGTGGAAGCGCTCCAGAAGATAAAGGGCGTCGGAGGCAAACTTAGGCTGGCAAATCTTTCGACCAAAGTGAAGAGCCTTTTTGAAATCACCAAACTAGAAAAACTTTTCGAAATATTTCCTTCGGAAGAAGAGGCCCTCAAGGCATTCGCATAAATTTTAACGTGGACCGTTTATGAATATATTCGAGGTTATAGGCAGGATTACTTTAAAGATGGGCGTCGCGATATGGGACATTGGGGCGTTATTTTTTAAGACGCTATATTGGTTGTTCTTTGCGCCTTTTAGAAATAAGTTCATCGGCAGGCGATACATATTTGAACAGATGGTCTTTGCCGGCATCCAATCGATTTTGATAGTTTTTTTCGTTACGCTATTCATAGGTATCGTCTTGGCGATGCAAGGCGCATATCAATTGGATAAACTCGGTGCCGTCAGATATGTCGCGAGCTTGATAAGCGTCTCGATCTGCAGAGAGATAGGCCCTGTTTTAATTGCGTTGGTTATCGCAGGAAGGGTGGGGGCCGCCATAACCGCTGAGTTGGGCTCGATGAAAGTTACCGAACAGATAGAGGCGCTTGAAACGATGGCTCTAAATCCGATAAGATTTTTGGTCGTGCCCAGATTTTTAGCACTTATAGTTATGCTTCCTGCCTTGACAGTCATCGGAGATATAATTGGAATGTTTGGAGGGTATCTCGTCGGGGTTTATAATTTGAAAATCAGCTCGGGCCTTTATATTAAGACAACCTTCGATTTTTTGGAGATGAAAGATATAATGACGGGCCTATTCAAAAGTTTCATCTTCGCGATGATAATTGCGATGATAGGCTGCTATCAAGGCCTTAATACCCAAGGAGGCGCAGAAGGCGTTGGGCGCTCCACCACTTTAAGCGTCGTGACGAGTTTTATTTTGATCATATTGGCGGATTGCATTTTAACCGGGATATTTTATTTTTCGAACGTATAAGAGATGGCCGGAAATAACATTGTAATAAAAATTGAAAATTTAACGAAGCAATTCGGAGGCCGTAAAGTCCTAGACGGCATAAATCTCGAGGTCTATAAGGGCGAAACCATAGTTGTGATGGGCGGCTCCGGGTGCGGCAAGTCCACGCTCCTGCGCCACATCATAGGCGGGATAAGACCCGATTCCGGGAGAATATACCTCTTTGGTAAAGATATTACTACCGCGAAGGAGAACGAACTCGACGAGATAAGAAAGAAATTCGGCATGCTGTTTCAGTCCGCAGCACTTTTTGATTCGTTGACGGTCGAAGAGAATGTGAGCCTGCCATTGAGAGAACATACAAAATTGGACGAACATATAATAAAAATCATTGTAAAGATGAAATTGGAACTCGTAGGTTTGAGGGGATTCGGCCATCTTTATCCTGCGCAGATATCGGGCGGCATGAAAAAGCGCGTTGGATTGGCGCGCGCAATAGCATTAGACCCGGAGGTCGTTTTTTACGATGAGCCGACGGCGGGCTTGGACCCAATTGTTGGCGGAGTCATAGATAAATTAATATTGGACTTGAGCAATAAACTTTCCATTACCTCGGTCGTAGTCACACACGATATGAATTCCGTATTCAGGATAGCGGATAGAATTGCGATGTTACATAAGGGCAAGATATTGCAAGTAGGCACACTGGAGGAAATTAAAAACACCACTAACGAATTTGTAAAACAGTTCATTACCGGAAGCCCCGAAGGGCCGATAGAGTTCTTTAAGGGGAAAGAGGATTACTTAGAAGAACTGACAAAATAAAAGGAGTCATGTAAGATGGCAAAATTAAATAATGAAATTAAAACTGGAATTGTGGTTATAGTCGCGGCGCTATTTCTGCTATTTATGGTCTACAAAGTAGGCGGAATAAGGGTCGAAAAGGGCTATGAATTGAATTGTTTTTTTAATTATGTAGGCGGATTGGAAGAGAAATCTCCCGTTAAGCTCGCAGGCGTTCAAGTGGGAGAGGTAAAAAAAGTCAGCCATACTTACGTTGGAGATGAGACAAAAGTTTTAGTTACTCTGTCACTGAAAGAGCAAGCCAAGATAAGACAAGACTCCGATATCGATATTAGTACAACAGGTTTAATCGGAGAGAAATACGTTGAGATTTCAGGTGGTTCAAAAGGTACCCCATTCGTCAAACCAGGTACTACGCTCGTCGGCAAAGACCCATTTCGGATGGAGGATTTGGTTGAGATGGGAGAAGAATTGGCGGCGAGGCTCGATGAATCAATGCAGGATTTGCAGAAGCTGATGAAAGACACCGATGGTGTAATCGTTGATAATAGGGAAGATATAAGGACGACTATCGTGAACCTAAAGGATAGTTCAGAGAATTTCAAGGAATTCAGCGATGACATAAGACGACATCCCTGGAAGTTGCTTATCAAAGGAAGGGAAAAGAAGAAATAGGGGGCATAGGATGAGCAAAATTAAATATTTAACTTTTTTTGTTCTCATTGGAATTTTATTTTTATCTTCTAATTTTATCTTTGCTCAAGCTTCATCACGGGAGGCCGAGATTATATTTGTTAAGGGCGAGGTAAAGATTCAAAGGGCTGGGGAGGTTGAATGGGTCGATGCGAAGAAAGGGATGAGGTTGAGCGATGGCGATACAGCTAAGACTGGCAAGGCGTCATCGGTAGAGATCGCATTTGATATGGATAAGAAAAACGTCATTCGTTTAGAAGAGAATTCCACCGCTATCTTGCGGGGAAGATGGTTAAGGCAAATCGAATTGCCCAACGGAAGGATTCGCTCTCTTATCAGAAAGCTGAGGAAAGATTCATCTTTTGAGATTCGAACGCCTACGGCTGTGGCAGGGGCCAGAGGAAGCGGCTGGGACGTATTCTCCGAAGCAAATAGAGATCAGATTAAAGCATTCGAGGATGAGATATTCGTTCAATCATTTGACGAGAAAGGTAATTTAATAAAAGAGATAATCGTAAGGGAAGGTTGGCAGGCTTTTATTGAAAGGTTTAGGGCTCCGAGCGAACTGTTCGAACTTACAGATGCTGAAAGAAGAAATTGGGATTCGTGGAAAGAAGATTTGTCGGAAAGGGCTGACATTGAGAGGAAGCAAGAGGATAAAGATAGAGGCGCAGAATTTAGCCCTGCCGAATCACTAAGCGAGACGATTCAAGAACAGAGTGATTATAAGGACCAGATTTTTGAGACGCAAGAGATTGAGCGGATCGAAGATAGGGCAGCAACAAAGGAAGAAACATGTGGAGGCGGCGGAGGTGGTGGATATAATCCACCAGTACCATAGATGGGCGTCCATTTTTATTACTGGCCTAACGGCAATATAATGAGAGGGTTTATAAGATGAAAAATAATTACATTTGTATGCTTTTATCAATTTTTTTGTTAGTGGGTTTGCCCCCCCAGATTAAAGCTGCCGAAGTTTTAGAAGAAGAGACTACGCCAAAATATTTAGGTGCCACACAAAAGAAAACATATGAAAAGGCCGAGGAGATCAAGGGCGCAAAGGTATTTAAAGCGAAGTACTTTTTTGCCGCTGCGCAGGGATATGATAATAATGTCTATCTGGATTCGCAGAGAAAGGGAGATACCTTTTCCGAGGGAATTTTAGACGCAAGCGTAGTCTATCCGATGACCGGTAGATGGGATATATTTGGTGGCATAGGCGTCCATGACATAACGTATTGGGATGTTACAGATGCGAGCTTAGTCGATACGGATTTGAAATTTGGGTTCGAAGGAAAATTTTTTGGGACCGTCACTTTAACGGCGTTGAACGATTTTGAGGTAGTGGAGTATCCATATAATGAAGACGGCAGTTATATAGGAGATAAGATAGGTTTTAAGATAAAACATCTTTTGCCAAAGACTTATTTACCTGCCACCTTTTTTCACTCTTTCGGCTATGAATATTTTTATAAGGATTATATGGATAGAAAGGCGAGTAACGGCTATGGTGCGAGGTCACCTAATGACAGAGTCGATAAAAGACATACATTAAATAGCGAATTCGGAGCATATTTTAAGAAAGCGATGCTTAAATTGAGCAGCGAATTTTATGTTACCGATTCAAATGATATATATTTCGATTACTATGACTACCAATCAAGAAGGATTGGATTGTCTTTGATATATTTATTTACTGATAAGATGACCGCTATCTTTTCGGTTGGCCACCAACGTAAGCATTACGACCACAGGGTAACGCAAGTCGATAATACCAAATGTGAGACAGATAATATAGTTACAGCTGGCGCATCTATATTTTATGACATATATAAGAACGCGTCGCTTGGACTTAATTATTTTTATAGAGAGAACGACTCAAACGACCCCATCCAAGAATATTCTGGTTCAATTACCTCTTTAGGTCTATACTGTAGATTCTAAAGGCAAACCTTAAATGTCCGCAGATAAAGTTATTAAATATGTAGCATATCTTTTTGGTGTCATCTTTTTGCTTTCACTTTCGTATTTTAGAGTTTTTGAGGATTTTGAACTACAGACCCTCGATTTAAGGTTTAAATTAAGGCCCGCCTTAAAAGTCAGTCCCGACATAGCCATTATAGAAATCGCTGAAGATTCCTTAAACGAACTTGGAAAATGGCCTTTTGACAGAGGATATCACGCCCTCTTAATAGATTGTCTTCGTCAACTGGGCGTTAAAGCGGTCGTCTTCGATATCTTGTTTAGCGAGAAGAGCCCACAAGACGCCGAATTGATAGAAGCGACTCGGAAGGCAAAAGGGTTGGTCTACCTTCCTATAGCGTTCAAATTGAACGAAGGAGAAATTAGAGGTTCTTTAAGGGCGCAGGGTATTGACAGCTCCCTTATAGAAGGTTTAGCAAGGTCGGCCCAGGGTATTGGACATATAAATATCTTCACCGACATAGACGGTAAAAGAAGGAGAATCCCTTTATTTATAGAGTACGAGGGCAAAAGATATCCGCAACTGGGATATTTAGTTGCGAGGGATTACCTTAAAACTAAATCTGTGCGGGTGCCGCGAAATCCGGACGGCACGATGTTGATAAATTATTCCGGCAGGTGGACTAAAACCTTTAAACATTATTCGTTCGTCGATATACTGAGGTCTTTTTATCGAACCGTTGAAGGCGAGAAGGGCGTAATAGACCTCGCTGAGTTTTATAATAAGGTTTGTTTCGTCGGTGTAACCGCGGTAGGTGCGCATGACCTCTATCCTATGCCGTTAGAATCTAGATATCCGATGGTCGGAATTCACGCGAACATTTTTAACTCTATAATCCAGAATCAATTTATATTCAGGGCGAATAAATTTGTTAATTTAGTTATTCTGATCCTGCTTTGTATAACTATCGCCATAATCGTAAATAGGGTCAGGCCCTTATTGGGGCTCGGCATATCGCTTCTGGCTATATCGTCGTTTATACTCATCAGCATCCTATCATTCATTATTCTGGGGGCGTGGATAGACCTATTTTGTCCTGTCGTCCTCGCCTTCGGTGTATATTTGGCGGCGACGTTCAATAAATATTTGGTGGAACAGCGCAGACGTCTTTTGATGGACAAGGAACTTTCGATTGCCAAAGAGATACAGTTGGATTTCCTTCCGCAGTCGGTCCCGCAGATTGAGGGCATTGAGATTGCGGCCTCAATATCGACGGCAAAAGCGGTTGGAGGAGATCTGTATGACTTCGCAGACATTGAGTCTCGTGGCGAGCGAAAATTAGGGATTATGATTGGTGATGTATCCGGTAAAGGGGTGCCGGCAGCGATATTTATGGCGAGGTCTATAGCGGATTTCAGGCATTATGTTAGCAGAGAAACCTTGCCATCCGGCGTATTGAATAACTTAAATGCCGAGATTGCGTTAAATTACAAATCTGAATTATTTATTACTATGTTTTATATGACATACGATAATTCAAAGAGTGCGCTGACGTTTTCGAATGCCGGGCATCTTCCCGCTATTTGGCTTAAAGCCGAAGGCGAAATAGAATTTTTGACGACCGACGGAATGCCGTTGGGATTAATGGAGACCGAAAGATATTCGGATGCTTCTGTAAAGTTAAAACCCGGCGATACCGTAATTCTCTATACGGATGGTATTACTGAGGCACGGAATCAAAATAAAGAGGAATTCACAATCGAACGGTTAAAAGAGGTCGTTTTGAAAAATAGAGATGTTTCCGCATCAGCACTACTGGATGCCATTAAAGGTAGATTGCATAGATTCGTTGGCACTGCACCACAATACGACGACTACACCCTCGTTATCTTAAAAATTAACAGATAGGGACGGTTCTCAAGCCAAAGCGAAAAGTGTCCCCTATATAAAGGACAAGGGGACACTTTCCCGATTAGCACGAGAACCGTCCCTATTTGTTTGAAAGAAAAATTGGAGTATTTTCGTCTATTCCTTAAAGAAAGGAGGGCGAAGATGCTCAATTTCAGCGTAAAACGGATATACCGTTTCAATGGCGATAGCGCACTTAAAGCGATAGTCGACGTTGCAATCGGAGAGGAGTTTCTGGTGAAGGGCTTTCGACTTGTGGAAGGGAAGAACGGACTATTCGTCGCCGTGCCAAGGCAGCAGGGAAGCGACGGCAAATGGTATGGCACAGTATTTCCCTTGACCGAAGAGGCCAAGAGAGAATTAGATAGGGTTATCCTTGAGTTCTTCGAAGACGAGCAATAAGACGTTAGGCGACCTCGGCGAAGAACTCGCGGTTAAACATCTTATGCGACTCGGCTACCGTATATTGGTCAGGAAGTATCGATGTCCGTTCGGGGAGATAGATGTGGTCGCGCAAGATAAAGACACGTTAGTCTTCGTTGAGGTCCGCTCTAAGTGCGGTTGCGAATATGGACTTGCGTACGAGACCATCAACCGTACGAAAATGGGACGCCTCGAAAAAGTGGCCCTTGCATTTCAAAAGAGGTTCAATTTATTAGATTACAATTCCAGGTTTGATTGCGTTTCAATCCTTTTTGATGACGAGGGAAGAACGATAAAGACGGAGTTATTTAAGGATGCTTTCTGGGTTTAAAAGATGTTAGCAAAAGTCGAAAGTAAAGCGGTCTCAGGCATAGAGGCCAAAAAAGTCGAAGTGGAGGTTGACATAAACAATGGATTACCGCACTTCGCCATCGTCGGCCTTGCCGATACAGCTGTAAAGGAGAGCAGGGACAGAGTGATATCCGCCATAAAAAACTCCGGTTTTAAATTTCCGCCCAAGAGGATTACGATAAACTTAGCGCCCGCGGATATTAAAAAGGAAGGGGCCAGTTTTGACCTGCCGATTGCGATTGGGATTTTGATAGCGAATAGCGAATTAGAACAACGCGATGTTGAAGGTAAGGTCTTCTGCGGGGAATTATCCTTGGATGGAAGATTAAGGCCCGTAGATGGAGCGCTTCCGATAGCTGTGGAATTGTCAAAAAATAGACTTGCGCCTCAAGAGGCAGTGCGCGATTTTATCCTGCCCTACGAGAATGCTAAAGAGGCAGCGATAGTTCAGGGCCTGTCGGTTTATCCTCTCAAAGATTTAAACGAAGTCGTACATTTTTTGAAGGGGCATATCAAGATTGAACCACAGACAATAAACCTCGACGATATCTGGAATTCATCATATGAATCAGATTTGGATTTTAGTGACGTAAAAGGCCAGTGTCATGTCAAGCGAGGTTTAGAGGTTGCAGCTGCAGGCGGACACAACGTCCTTATGATAGGACCGCCCGGCTCAGGCAAGACGATGCTGGCAAGGAGGCTTCCGACGATCCTGCCAAAACTTTCTTTTGAGGAGGCACTT
>Ga0209636_10007366_pt1 | contig 11224 bp, 11 predicted proteins | sample DeeMarSWOR152_54_FD_187464 | JGI IMG/M metagenome (GOLD analysis project Ga0209636, IMG submission 187464) | Marine sediment microbial communities from White Oak River estuary, North Carolina - WOR-1-52-54 (SPAdes) (version 2) | ecosystem: Environmental > Aquatic > Marine > Intertidal zone >... | reverse complement strand
AGCGATACTGTCCTGGCTGACCCTGACAAACTGAAACAGGTGTTTCTGAATATAGTAATGAATGCAATAGATGCTATGGAGGCCAATCAAACAGGAGACGGATCACCGGCCAAGAGGTTATCAATACGAACCGGTGGGGTATCAGAGGCTCAACCGAGCAAGAGGGGAAGCGGCAAAACAGTGCAGGTAGCTTTTACTGACAATGGGTCGGGGATCCCCCCTGAAGACCTTACCAGGATCTTTGATCCATTTCACACAACAAAAGATCCTGGAAAGGGAACAGGGCTGGGGCTTTCGGTTAGTTTGAGGATTGTTGAGGATATGGGAGGAGTTATAAAGGTAAAGAGCACACAGGGAAAGGGCACGACAATGACAGTTATCCTTCCACTCCATGAAAATCCGTAAGGATTCACTACAGCGAGAATTGTCATGACAGCAAAGCGGATCCTCATTATCGAAGACGAAGCCAACATGAGACATATGCTTGAAGTGCTCTTGAGGAGATCAGGTTATCAGGTCAAGACAGCGGCAGACGGCCAGGAAGCTCTGGAAGCGATAGAAGGCGAGGCATTTCGTTTTATCCTCTGTGATATAAAGATGCCCAGAATGGACGGGATGGCATTTCTAAAATCCGCTGCCGACAGATTAAGCGACGCCACAGTCATTATGATGTCCGCCTATGGGACAGTAGATACGGCAATTGAGGCTATGAAGTTGGGGGCCTATGACTATATCAGCAAACCATTTAAGACAGATGAGGTCCTTTTATCCTTGAAAAAGGCCGAAGAACGAGAGCGGCTCAAGGAGGAGAACCTGAGGCTGCAGGACAGGATAAGGAAAATCGAGCAAAAATACTCTTTTGGAAACATCGTTGCCCGAAGCGAGTCCATGGCCCGGGTGTTTGATCTTGTCAGCAAGGTGGCTGACTACAAGACCACCGTGCTTATCACCGGAGAAAGCGGCACCGGAAAGGAGTTGATTGCAAGAGCCATCCACCATAATGGGGGCCGGGCTGCAGGGCCCATGGTCTCCATAAACTGCGGTGGTATTCCTGACACCCTGCTTGAAAGCGAATTGTTCGGATACAAGAAAGGCGCATTTACCGATGCCGTCAGGGATAAGAAAGGCCATTTTGAGGAGGCAGACGGAGGGAGCATCTTCCTGGACGAAATCGGAGAGCTGCCCTTATCGCTTCAGGTGAAGCTCTTACGCGTGCTCCAGGAAGAAGAGATAACTCCATTGGGGGGTGTCGGTTCAAGGAAGATTGATGTGAGGGTCATCGCCGCTACATCAAAAGATCTACAGAAAGAGGTTGCGGAGGGGAGATTCCGTGAGGATCTCTTTTACCGTATCAATGTCATGACCATTCATCTCCCTCCGCTCAGAGATAGACGGGGAGACATCCCCCTTCTCATCGGCTACTTTATCGACCTTCTCAATAAGAAATTGAACAAGAATATAGAGGGGCTCTCCTCTGAGTCGATGCCGCTGCTTATGGCATACTCCTGGCCTGGAAATGTGAGGGAACTGGAAAATCTTATTGAGAGGGCTATCTTACTTGCCAAGGGCAGATGGATCACGCCTGCTGAGCTTCCGTCTTCAATAACCTCAGACCATGCCATTCCAGCGTCCGCTCATCCGGAGGATACCATCTCAATCAAGAAGGCCTCCAGACGTCTGGAACGCGATCTAATTCGGAAGGCCCTGGAATTAACGGGAGGCAACCGCTCCAGGGCTGCCAAAATGCTTGAGATCAGCCGCCCCATGCTGATCTCCAAGATTAAGGAATATAAACTAGGGTAGCCCTCAACCCCAAGGGGGGCTTGAGCCACAAGGCTACCTTGCGGTTGATACATGGCGTTATAGCAATCCCTGAGTAGAATTCACTTATTCCTTTGCCTTCGAAGGCGAATTGTTTTATAATAGTATATTGATAAACCCCGTATCCCGGATAAGCAAAAGACGGGGCTGTGTAATATCTGTTTTGCTCCCCCCAGAGGAGGTAGGGTTTCCAAATGAGGACAAAAGGTGGCTTTACCATAATTGAGCTCCTCCTTACCCTCATCATACTTGGCATATTGGCCGCTGTTGCCATTCCCGGGTTTTCGACATGGGCACCAGATTACAGACTCAGAGGGGCTGTAAGGGATCTGAAGTCAGATATGGAACTGGCAAAGCAAAGGGCAATCAGGGAAGGCGCAAATGTGGCCTTGACCTTCGATGAAGCAAACAACACATATACAATCTTTGTAGATAACGGGGCCGATGGAGGGGTCGCCGGAGACTGGATCCTGAATGGTTCAGAGGCTGTTATCAAAACTGTAATAATCCATCCACATGTCACCATGTACGAGGCCAGGTTCGCTGGAGGTGTACCGCACTTCCGATTTGACGCCCGTGGACTTCCCAACGGAACAGGAGGACACCTTTATATGAGAAATACCAAGGATAATTACAGGGGGATTAGGGTCAACATGTTGGGCCGTGTCCGAATCGAGACGAGCAGCGACGGCGGGACGAGCTGGGAACCTGTGGGTTAGGGAAGAAATTATGCTGTCCATATATAGAACGAGAAGGAATACCGTGGATAAAACAGGTTTTACACTCTTAGAGGTGCTCATAGCAATCTCAATATTTACAGTTGGCATCTTAGCAGTCGCTACACTGCAGGTTAACGCAATACGTAAAAACCGATTGGGAAACGAGGTTACACAGGCCACCTCACTGGCCCAGATGCAGATCGAGGCATTGAAGAGGGCGGATATAAACTCAGCTGCACTTGCTCCTGGACATTACGACGACCCGAATAATCCCATTGACGAGACAGAGGCACACGACGGGACCTTCACTCGTTCTTGGGATATCGCAGATAACAGTGCCTATTCACGAATAGTGACCGTAACGGTGAAATGGATAAAAGGGGGGAGTAGTCAGCTGGTGGCTTTGAGTACTGTTACAAGAGGAGGCGGAAACTAATGGGGCATAAGGCATGCAGGGTAGTGGGTCTCAGTAGCCATGGCTTTACCCTTGCTGAGGTCCTGATAGTTATGGCTATCATCGGTGTTGTCCTGGGGGCAATCTATGGCGTGTTTATTTCTTCCGATAGATCCTACCGCACTCAGGATAGGGTGGCCAACGCACAGCAAAGTGTGAGGGCAGGCATTCGTTTCATGGTCGAGGACATACGGATGGCAGGACTCGATCCGTACGGAACTGCTGGCGCTGGAATAGAGGACGCTTCAGGAACGAGAATTCGCTTTACTGCTGACATATCGGATGTTCCCATAGGAAGTAGCGACGAGCCTGGCCCTCCTGACGGAGACACAGACGATAAATTCGAGCGAATCACCTATTCATATGATGCCGGCGAGCTCCGTCGATGCCTCTACGAGGGAACTGCAAGCGAGAGCTGGCAGCCCCTGATCGATAATGTCAGTGCCCTGTCATTTACCTATCTGGATGGCGACGGGAATGATCTGGGTGACCCGCCTCCTGATCCTTCGGAAATCAGGACTGTCGAAATCTCCATGACTGTCCAGCAGAGGGACGCGCAATACCAACCCTTTACCAGAACTCTGACAACAAGGGTAAGCTGCAGGAATCTAGGTCTATGATATGGCCTAGGAGGTGCCGCATGAAAGCAACACGTAGAGATGGGATAACTACCGAGAAGGGCTCTGTGCTTGTGGCTGCCCTGATTATAGTTGCGATTCTAACAATTATCGGTATTGCCGCCACAAGGACATCTGAGACTGAGTTTCTGATCTCCGTCAATGAAAGAGCCTATGTGAATGACTTCTATCACGTTGAAGGCGCGCTCATCGATACCCTGGACAGCCCTTCTACCTGGCTGACCGGAAACATGGTGACAACCCCTGCCGCCGGTTCTTTCATGGAGAACGTAGATATAAACTCCGACGGTACCATCGACGCTTTAATAGAAATTCGCTGTATCTTTGACCCGGAAGAGGAGGACGTTGAAGATCCAGACATAGATGGACTGAGTAATGCTGCCAACGATTTACCTGCGCGGCCACATAAATCACCGCCGCCGCCTGGCTCGGGGTATAGCATGAAGCACTTTGAAGCTCGTTACTATGGCGTTACCGCGACTTCGGCAACCGGGAACACACGGATACAGACAGGGGTTTGGAAGGCCTTTAACATCTCTCAGTGACCCACGTGGGTTGAGCGCTCCATATGGGGGGGTAAATTGGATAAAGGAGGGTATGCCATGAAGCAGGCTTTAACGGTAATAGCCATGGTGACCGTTATACTGTGCCTGGCAGTGCCTGGAGTGCTCCGGGCAGATGACACCGAGATCTACGGCTGCCCGACTGTCGATGTTCAGCCCAACGTGCTCATTATCTTCGATACCTCCGGGAGCATGAATACTGCCGATGTCTACACCTATGATCAACCCTATGATCCAAACACAACCTATGAAGGCTCTTATGTAAGCAATGGGGTCTATATTCGCTCCGCTGATATGGAAATTGATCCCTGGAGAGCGTGGCCTGTTGATCTTACCACAAAACAACCCCTAGAAGGGCTTGCCCCTTTAGATGTCAATGAAATAATGTGTGCGGTACACAGAGAAAGTCTGCTCACTAACGGCTGGGCAGCCCAGCCTCAGGAAAACTTCGTCTCTTGGGATCATTTTGGCTGTGAATCTAATGAGAATTACCCGGAGATAAAGTACCACGAACTTGCCCTGGGAAATTTCCTTAACTATCAGGAAATTGTGGGCGTGCCCACAACAAGGATCGATGTGGCCAAGCAGGTTACCATCCAGCTCATCAACGCTACGGAAAACGTACGCTTCGGGCTTATGCGCTTCAATGACAATCAAGGGGGGCGTATCATCGCTGAATGCGGTTCGGATAAGACCACCCTGATAAACACCATCAACTCCCTCGTGGCCGGGGGTTATACCCCATTGGCGGAGACCCTGGCAGAGGCAGGGCTCTACTTTGCCGGCATGGATAGCTGGTACAACCCTGGTGTCAGCTATACCAGTCCCATGCAGTATCGCTGCCAGAAGAACTACATCATCCTCATGACCGATGGTGAGTCGACCAAGGATAGTGACCCCAAGCTCTGCGACGAGCCCTATATCAATATTAACGGTGATACCATCGGCGTCAGCGGGTGCTACCCTGACCTTCCAGAGGATCAACCGGGGTCTGACTACCTGGATGATGTGGCCAAGTATCTCTACGAGAATGATTGCAACCCAACCCTCGGGGCACCAGGCACCGACTTTGACAAGCAGAATATCGTCACCTACACCATCGGTTTCAAAACACAGGATCAGCTGTTACAGGATACTGCGGACCACGGTGGCGGCCAATACTACACGGCTAGCGAGATGTCGGAACTCTCCGCGGCCTTTGAGGAGATCATCCACGCTACCCTCGAGGATAATGCCGTGTTCGTTGCCCCGGTGGTACCGATAAGCAGGATGAACCGGGTCTACTCGGAGAACTTTGTCTACGTGGGCTTCTTCAAACCCCAGGAGGGCGGTAGATGGCGCGGCAATCTCAAGAAATACGGGCTGGGTCCTGACGGGGAACTGCTCGATGTGAATGGTGAGGAGGCAACACTCACCAGCGGAAGGATCAAGGAGGAGGCGGTATCCTATTGGTCATCCGGTTATCCCGATGGCCCTGATGTGGATGAGGGAGGAGCCGCGGAAGTGCTGCTCGATCAAACAATTGATGAAACAAGCCGGAATCTGTACACCTACATGGGCACCCAGAGCTCCCTGATCCATGACGATAACGAGTTTTCAAGGTACAACGAGTTGATCACCCATGATGATCTGAGTTTGAGCACGGATGAGGAAAAGAATGCCCTGATCACGAAAGTGCGTACGGGAGAGTGGTCGGCTGAGAAGAAGGACAGGTGGATACTGGGAGATATCGTCCACTCCCAGCCCATTGTAGTCCACTACGATACCGACGGAGATGAGGAATTGGATGCCTCCTTTATATTCGCCGGGAGCAACTATGGGATGCTCCATTGCTTTGACGACAGCGACGGCAGCGAGGTATGGGGATTCATACCCCCGGATCAACTAGGCCGGTTGTCCCTGCTCCTGGATGCCGACCATGACTACTTTGTGGACGGCTCCCCTGTACTATATGAAAACGACAGCCAGAAGATCCTCTTCTTCGGAGAGCGCCGTGGGGGCAATCATTACTATGCCCTCGATGTCACAGCCATTAATGAGCCCCAGTGGCTCTACAAGATCGAGCCCAATATCCTCGGTGGTGGTGATGCCCAGCTTGGGCAATCGTGGTCTAAACCCGAGATTCACAAACTCAAAACCGGAAGTGAAACAGACCCCGAGCATACGGTCTTCCTGATGGCAGGAGGCTATGACGACACCAATCAGGATCTTGCAACCCCTGCCTCCACCGACTCAGTGGGAAAGGCGGTCTTTGCCGTCAAGGTGACCGATGGCACGCTCAGCACCCTGGATTTCAACTCTGCCAACTATCCCGCCATGACCCATAGTATCGTGGAGGTATCCGGGTTCGATACCAATGCAGATGGGTTTATGAACAGGGTCTACGCGGGTGATCTCGGGGGTAATATGTTCGCCTTCAGGGATGATGAGGGGACCGGCACCTGGGAGAGCAGAAAGCTCTTTTCCGCCTCAGCAGTCGATGACGTCCAGAGAAAGATCTTCTCCGCGCCTGATGCAGTGAGGGAGTCATTTGGGGAGATTATTTTCTTTGGTACGGGGGACCGAACACATCCCATGGACACAGATGTGGTGAATCGCATTTACGCCATAAAGAACGAATGGGAAGGTATTGAGACCTTTACCACCTTATCTGAATCCGACCTGGTGGACGTTACCGATGACCTTCTCCAGCTTGGTACGGCGGAGGAAAAGGCAGCTGTGCAGGTCGCCCTTGAGACCTCAAAGGGCTGGTACATTCGTCTAGAGAACCCGGGAGAGAAGGTGACATCTTCGCCCACGGTCTTTGCCGGCGTGGTCTATTTTACCACCTATACGCCTGGAGAACCAGGTGTCGTATCTGAAGATCCCTGTATGGTATCCACGGCCAGGGGAACCGCACGCCTTTATGCAGTCGATTATCTCACAGGGGTATCTGTCTACAACTGGAGCGAAGAAGTAGAGATGGGTGCCGAGCTGGGCAAATTGGATCGTAGCAAGGTTATTGGCTCCGGCATCCCGTCTGCACCAGTAGTGGCCGTGCTTGAAGGCGGGCCAGAGATCTTTCTGGGTGTTGAAGGTGGGGTCGCCCAGGAGACTCCCGTGGCAAAAACTCATATGAATATCTTTTATTGGCGGCAGATCTTCTTTTAAAGGGAGGCTCCAATGAGCTCAGGGATATGGAGGAGGCAATTCCTTATAGGGTGTACCGTAATACTCGGCGGTCTTGTTTTTCCGCACATACTCCTTGCAGGGCCTGATGTCACAATAGACCGATCGAATGTCAAGTTCTTTGAGTTTCAGTGCACCATCATGGAGGTCCATCCAGAGAGCAATTACCTGATCGTTGGTGAGAAAAGGATTGAGCTGGTGGACTTTCTGAAAAGGGACAAGCGGTACAGAACCATATTAAGAAACTCCGAAGGTGAGACAATCGGGCTTAATTCCTTCAAGAAGGGCCAATGGGTGTTTGTAAGGGGATTCAGGCTTTCCGAGGGACGGATCGCTGCCAGGGAGATCTACCAGCTGCCCGCAATGGCACCTCGAAGCGATTTCTATCCCTTTTTTAAGAACGTTCCCGCCTGGGGAGAGCCAGCCGAATAGAAACCAGCATCGCCTCAGACCATCCATAAAATTACTTTACAATTGATAAATAATTTTACACTTCTTCCTTCATCAAAGCCACCTGCTATTTTGACCTCAAAAGGACAGTTTGCTTAACACTATCAAGTAGATAACTCCCGCCTCTTTCCCCACAGATGAAAGACCTGCCTATTTGGCATCGGCCTTGCACAACCATCACTCGGTTACTTCGAGGTTTAAACGATGAGAAGAGAAGGCTTCACCTTGATTGAGCTCCTGGTCATTTTTGTAATAGTGGGAATCTTGGCCACCATCGCTATCCCCGGGTTTTCCAACTTGCTCCCGAATTACCGGCTCAGAAGTGCAGCAAGGGATCTCTTTTCTAATTTCCAGCTGGCCAAGTTTACCTCAATTAAGAGGAACTCCTACTGTGCGGTTACCTTCGGTCAGGACATCGGTGGCACAACCTACGATTATATTGTGTATGTGGACTCAAATAGTGACTTAGTGTATGACGCCGGAGAAGATATTGTTACCAAGGTCCTTTTTTCGGAACGCTATCCAGGAGTAGACTTCGACACAACGCAAGGCGGTGGTGATGGTTTAACATTTCCCCCTAATGCTGTTCCCCTTCCCTCCATTGCCTTTACCCCCAACGGGCTTCCAAGGGACAATGTAGGGAATCCCGGCGCAGGGACTGCGTTTTTTATAAACACAAAAAACGGAACAGCCACCGTGGTTGTTACAGCATCGGGGAATATCACAGTTCAGTAGGTTCACTTCGGAGGATTGGTGTCCATGCTGCATATACTTACCAAGAAAGAGGGTTTTACTTTAAGCGAGCTCCTGGTGGCCATGGTTATCTCTGGTGTCGTTATGGCCGCTATATATTCTAGCTATTACTCCCAGCAAAGGTCATACCTTGTCCAGGAACAGGTGGCGGCCATGCAGCAAAACCTACGGGCGGCCATGTTTTACATGCAAAAGGAGATCCGAATGGCAGGATGTGATCCGACCCGTAATGCCGATGCAGGGATCACCACGGCAAACGCCAACTCCATCAGCTTCACTGAAGATATCACGGATGGGGCCGCTGGCGCTCCTGACGGGGATACCAGTGACGCCAATGAGAGCATAACCTATTCCGTGTCTGCGGGCGATCTCTGGAGGGACGATGTGAACGGTATAGGGAATCAGAGGATAGCTCTGAACATCGATGAACTCAATTTCGTCTATCTGGATGGAGCCTCCCCTCCAAATGTACTCGACGATGATGGAAGCGGCAACGTCACCACAAGCATCTCTCAGATAAGATCAGTGCAGATAACAATTGTGGGCAGTACAGCCATGGACGATCCTCAACACAAGTACACCGATACCTCAAGTTACACGAATCAGCAGGGGACCGTGATCCTCGCCGCACAAAACGACCACTTGCGTCGGACGCTCCTGACCACGACTATCAGATGCAGAAACCTCGGGCTCTAGTAAGGGGGTGCCATGGGATCAGATCAAAGCCATAGAGACAAGAGGGGGAAGAGGAAGCCAGAAAAGGGCTTCACCCTTTTGGATGCGCTTGCTGCTATTGCCCTTATGACCATTGGTCTTCTGGCTGTGGCCTCTCTGCACATCGGCGCCATGCAGGGGAACTCCTTTGCCAGCCGCGTAACAGACGGGACCACCCGGGCCCAGGACAAGCTGGAAGAACTCATGGCCTTGCCATACGATGATGTAAACGATGACAACTCGCCGGAGCAACAAACTGGCAGTGACAATATGGTCTACACAATCGCCTGGACAGTGCTTGACGACACGGGTGGTGCTCCTAGTAATACCAAGCTCATAACAGTAACGGTCACATGGCAGGATAGGGGGGTCACAAGACAGACCCAGCTGACCTGCCTCAAACCGCAAATGTGACCTTAACAAGAGAGGGAACTTGAGGATGGACGCTATGAAGGCAAGAGCTCTGCTAAGAAGCGAGGGTGGCTCTGTTGCGGCCATTGCCCTCATCCTGCTCCTGTTGCTCACAGTGATGGGGATCGCAGTGTCGACCACTTCAACCATCGGGCTGCAGATTGCGGGAAATGAGAAGTTCTACAAAGAGAACCTCTACCTGGCTGAGGCTGCGGCACTGGAATACGCGCAGGAAATGGACGATGACCCTAACCTGCAAACCAATCCCAATATAAAGCCACAAGGTTCCCTGACACCGGATAATATCCGTGACGACTCCTACTGGGACCAGGCGGGTAATTCCTATCAATCCCCTGTACATTCCGATACCCGTTACATGCCCATCTACGAGGGAATTGCCCCGGGCGCCTCACTCGATATGACCAAGCCCACCGTGCATGAGTACGGTATATACGCCCGCTGCAAGCGTATACAAGGGCGGGCCGTTGTAAAGGTGGGGTATAGAAAGGCCTATTGATGAAGCCTCAGTCGATAAGAGAAGAAGGAGAAGATACCATGCCTTATAAGAGCAAACCCGTTTCGGCCACCTCATGGGCAAATACCCACCGGAATATGGCTACCCTTTGGTTGTTTCTCTTTCCGTTGCTGGTGGCCTTCGGTATGTGTTGTGTGTTTACTGCATCGGCCTATGGTGACGTCGGCGGTGACTGTGCCAGTGCCAGCGCCATAAGCTGTAATAGTTCAGACAATGAGGCCATCGACTGGGCCGGAGACTGGGATTACTGGCAGATACAGCTTACGGAAGCCACCCTGTTCAGGGCTTACACCACTAGGCCCTATTGGGCGAACACGGATACCCATGGGTATCTGCTGGACTCGACCTGTACAGTGATTGCCGAGGATGATGACAGCGGGGGATACAATAATTTCCGCATCGATGAGTCGCTAGCTGCCGGGACGTATTATGTCGCCGTGAGGGAGCATAGGCCATGGGTGGGGTCTGGCTCCTATACACTTCACGTGGAGTGCGCGAGCGATGATCATGGCAATGACTGCGGCAGTGCCACCTCCGTGAGCTGTAACAGCACAACCAGCGGAGATATCGAGTTAGAAGGAGACTATGACTATTTCCAGCTAACTGCAGGCTCGGGAATAGTCACGGTCTACACGGAATACACCGCAGATAACCTGAATACCTATGGGTATCTCCTGGACTCCTCCTGTAACCTCATCGACCAGGACGACGACAACGGGTCAGGCTATAATTTCCTCATCACCCGTGCCGTAGACGCCGGGACGTACTATATCGCCGTGAGGGCCCATAGTTCATGGGCTACGGGCACCTATACCCTGAAGGTGGACTGCGAGGTCACCTACGCCATCACGGCCACGGCAGGGCCAGGTGGTAGCATCTCACCATCGGGCACCGTAACGGTCGAAGAGGGAGGGAGCCAGACCTTTACCATAGCCGCTGATCCAGGGTACTCCATACAGGATGTCCTGGTTGATGGGGCCTCGGTGGGCCAGGTGAGC
>Ga0209636_10007365_pt1 | contig 11224 bp, 11 predicted proteins | sample DeeMarSWOR152_54_FD_187464 | JGI IMG/M metagenome (GOLD analysis project Ga0209636, IMG submission 187464) | Marine sediment microbial communities from White Oak River estuary, North Carolina - WOR-1-52-54 (SPAdes) (version 2) | ecosystem: Environmental > Aquatic > Marine > Intertidal zone >... | reverse complement strand
GATAGCGATGAAGTTAACTCTTACTGAAGAACAAGAAATGCTAAAAAAGACAGCCCGTGACTTTCTGGCTGAGAAGTGCCCAAAAAAATTCGTCAAACAGATGGAAGAAAGCGAGACAGGCTATTCCAGAGAACTTTGGCAGGAGATGGCTGAGCTAGGCTGGATGGGCTTGGCCTTCCCCGGGAAATATGGCGGTGGCGACATGAATTTCCTCGACTTGGCAGTGCTATTAGAGGAGATGGGACGGGCTTGTTTACCCGGCCTTTTTTTCTCCACAGTGGTTCTTGGGGGCTTACCTATCTTGGACCTCGGCAGCGAGAAACAAAAACAAGAGTACCTGCCCAGGCTAATCCGTGGGGAAAAAGTCTTTACCCTAGCCCTAACCGAACCCGGCTATCACAATTACGATGCCTCTTCAGTCACAGTCAGGGCTACTCCTGGTGGTGGCAGCTATATTATCAAGGGCACAAAATTGTTTGTCCCTGATGTTCATGTTGCTGATTACTTGCTATGTGTCGCCAGAACCAAGCCTAAAAACGGAATCACCATGTTCTTGGCCGACGCCAAGAATCCCAAAATAAATTACAACGTTCTAAAGACCATCGCCGGTGACAAGCTATGCGAGGTAGTTTTTGACAAAATGCCGGTACCTAAAGCTAACATTTTGGGACGGCTGAACCAAGGATGGAGCGCAGTGCAGAGGGTAATCGAGCGGGCAGCGGTGGGAAAATGTTGTGAGATGGTCGGCAATATTCAGCGAGTATTGGAGATGACTGTGGACTATGCCAAGGAAAGAAAACAGTTTGACCGTCCCATTGGTAGCTTCCAAATTATACAGCACTATTGTGCCGACATGGCAACCGACGTTGATAGCGCCAGATTTAGCACCTACCAGGCAGCCTGGATGCTAAGTGAAGGATTGCCCTGCACCAAAGAAGTAGCCATAGCCAAGGCCTGGACAAGCCAAGCCTCTCAGCGCGTCGTTGCTCTGGCGCACCAAATTCACGGAGCTATTGGCGTTACCATAGAACATGACCTGCATTATTACACCAAACGCGCCAAAGCTGCAGAGCTTGCCTTTGGCGATGCCGATTTCTATCGAGAAGTAGTAGCCGGAGAGATGGGATTGTGACCGTTCACTTGACATAGAAAACCCTTGAGATTCTTCATTTCGTTCAGGATGACAGAAGGCCAAGGGCTCAAGGGGATATGGCGCTAGCACTCAAATGAGATTAGCTAAGGTCATTAAGTTTCGTCTCCAAATTTTTTTGCCTTAAGGATACTGTTAGATCTCCCCGAGTTCTTTCTATAATACTTCGTATGGTGTCGGTAGTTCGCCTCAAACCATGAGCGAGCAATTCTGGGAAGTCCATGGTTATCAATATTCCGTAGATTTCCTCCATTACGGTCAGTAGTTCCTCGCAACGGGAAAAATCCCCCCGCCTTAGACTATCTAATATGTACCTCCGTAACTCCCCTACGGATTCGCCCAAGCCATCAAGGTAGGCGGCATTGCTTACGCCCAATGCTCTCGGCTTCGGCAAGTCTTCCCCGGCAATCAAAGCCAAGGTTATATTTCCTTCAGCGAACTCCTTTTGAGCGTCGTGGATGAAACCTGAGTGAAGTAGCTTTCCATGTTTGGCCAAGTCGTGGTTGAGCTCTTGAACTAATTCGTGAGCTGAATCAAGGAGTTGTTTTGCCTTATCCTGTTCCTGGCGATGCACGGCACGTATGGCATCAGCGCTGTAACGCATAACCTGACGGCAGCTACGCAAGGCTTTCTCTCGCGCTTCATCTTCAGCCACAAAGTAAGGGCGAAGCTCCGTAGCGATAGCCTCTAAATCTTCTACTGGTTTTGACATTTCTCTTTCGCCAAGTCCATTTTTGCGACCAATTTCTGCACAGCTCCCTTAATATCTTCTTCACCCAAGACAGCGCTGATCACAGCTACAGCATCAGCGCCAGCAGTCACTACTTCACCGACATTATTCTGGTTTATGCCGCCAATGGCTACTAGAGGTGTAGACACCATTCGCTTGAGTTCTTTGAGTATATCCACTCCCACCACAGTGGCTTCCTTTTTCGTTGTCGTGGGAAATATGGAGCCCACGGCAATATAGTCCGCTCCTTCATTTTGAGCTTTTATGGCTTGAGATACTGTGGTGACGGAACAGCCAACTATTTTGTCTATGGGCAATTCCTTGCGGACTACAGGCAGGGGCAGATCCCCCTGCCCAATGTGAAGACCATCGGCTTCAACCGCCATAGCCAAGTCGAGGTAATCGTTTATTATAAATAGAACACCCGCTTGATTACTGAGCTCCTTGAGCTTTTGCGCTGCCAGCAATAATTCCCCCTTTTTGCTTTGCTTGTCGCGAAGTTGGATTACCCTGGCACCTCCTTCAATAATTTGGTCAGCAATGTCCAACTCATCTCTGCCAGCCAAAAATTGCCTATCCAGAATCACATAAAGCCCGGATATTCTTTCTGTTTTGTCCCGACGGGATATTTTGGAAACCAAATCTTGCTCTAAGGTATAAAGAGTAAATCTCGCCTGCTCAAATCTCGCGGAATTCAACATTGAACTTATTTCTGGCAATTTAGCTAGCTCCTCTATCACGCGAAGAGACTCCTCCACCCTTTTGGCATTGGCTGTAACTAAATCCAGCAGGCTCTGCAGTGAGGTCGTTTTCATATTGAGTTCGCTCTCTTTTGAAGGGAGAGGGCGACCAACATCATGCTCGGAATCTCTGTGGGATAAAAGCCTTACACTCAGTGATTTAGTCTCCTGGGCTAAATCATGACGTAGAGTCCTTAACCGCTGGCTCAGCTTAGTATCGTTGAGAAGAAAGCGAGCGGCATCTTCCAGAACCCGCAAGCCTTCATTGGAGCGGTTTAGATTGGCATCAATCATACGCAGCGGTTGGTGAGGCACTTTCTAGGTCCTTCAGCGGCTCAGGTAACACGCCTTCCCTGGCTGCTTGTATCTGCTCCTGAATCTGGGACGGTAGCTCCTGTCCCATGTCTTGGAACTTCTTTTCCACCCAGCGACCGATATTCCGGGGGTCTTTATAATAATCGGGGCTAGGGTTCGATGTCGGCTCACCACTTTCCTCCCAGACAGTCTTCAATGATTTATGGTAAGCGAAGTTTGACACAGCGCGGGATAAATCAATGCTGCCACAGAATGAACGTTTAGGGGTAAGGGGAGCGGAAACACCTCGTACGAGGAGACTCGATTTTCTACGGCAACTTTTGCAGATAAACTCGTAGATGGGCATAGGCTCCCTCACTCACTTGTCGCAGATTTACCTTCCCCTTCACCGAAAAACTCTTTCCTTCTTTCCCCCGTCTGCTTGACCGGCCATTCTCCCCTTTCCATTCTTTCGGTTATCTCTTCATATTCAGGAGGAGCTTTTTCCCCACTGGTCATGCGTCTATTCCACTCAGCTATTGCTCGGGGGTCGTCGCGCATCATGCCCTGAGTCAGCTCATGGTCGGAAAGTATATCTTCATAAACATCCCTGTATGTTTTCTGTACGGAAAAAGTAGAGAATATCCGCTTGAGCTCGCTGTTGCCACAGCGAGGACAAGGTGGAGGGGACACAGAAAAGCTCTGCCGATATGAGCTAACAATTCGGCGACAGGAATCGCACCAATACTCATAAATAGGCATTTTCCCTTGGCAAGGAAATTTTAGCATAATTCCTTCCTTCGACCAAACCGTTGTGAAGGCTTTGCAGCATTGTCTGCTTCCTGGTGCACGAGGCTCTTCATCTACAGTAGATTTGACCAGCGGCTGGTTGGAGTGTCTGGAAGTGTTTTGATGCGAACACGATTCTGATGGGCTACTCCAAGTAGAGTATCCTGCTGCAGTTATTGCATTGGATTAGATCGCCAGCTTTGGCTTTCTGCCACTGACTCGTAGGTACCGTGATGTGACATCCCAGACATCTTCCCCTCTCCACTTTGACCACAGCTTGTCCCCTTGTCAGCTTGAGTTGCTCATAAGTGTTGAGGACTTCGGAGTCAATTTGCTGCACTAGTCCATTACGCTCTTCGCTGAGCTTAACAAGCACGGTTTCAACTTCGCTTTTCTCTGGCCTCAGAGTTTCTTGCCGCTGCTCCCATTCTCGCTTCAATCGATCGACCTCTTTGGCGATAGTTTTTGCTTCAGCCTCTACCTCTTCTACTTGACTCATTAGTCCTAGGAGGGCATCTTCTTTCGTCCTAATCTGGCTCTTAAGGCCTTTGACTTCTTTCTCAAGGTTAACTAGTTCCTTGGGATCCTTGGTTGTGCCACTGTAGAGTTTGCTATCAATCTGCTTGCCTTTCTCTTGCAGGTCTTCCAGTTCCCATTCAGCGCGCCTTTGCTTTTTCCTCGCTTCTTCCAGTTGTTCTTTTTGCGAGGCAAGTTTGGATTCGGCGGCAACCAAGGCCTTATTGTCGCTCAACCGATTTTCAACCTCATTTAGCTCTTGCTGCTTTCTTTGAAGCTCCAGGTCAAGCTGTTGCAACTTATAAAGTTGCCCTACCAGACTCATACTGGGGCTTATTGTAGAAGTGAAGCGGGGATAATGTCAAAAAGTACAGGCACCTTCTTGGGAAACTAGGAAGCTAAAGTTCCACAATTCTAGGCTTCACACGGCATTTTTCGGCAGCGACAATGGCGTCTATCTGGGATAAAACTTCATCAAGCCTATTTTGGCGGCTTGTTATCACATAATCGAAAAGCGGCAGGCTTTTTGTTTCTTCTTTAGCCTTTTCCAACCTTAGAGCTAAATCTGCTGAAGACTCACTGCGTCGCTTCCCTAACCTCTTTTCTAGTTCTTCTATTGAAGGAGGACTGAGGAAAATAAACACTGCCTGGGGCAGGATTTTCTTAATAGTAGCGGCACCCTGAACATCTACTTTGACCATTGTGTCTACCCCTTTGGATAAAGCCGAGACTATTTCGTCTCTTGGCACACCATAGTAGTTGCCGTAGACATTGGCCCACTCTAGAAACTGGTGCTCATCTATCATTTGTTGAAATTCTTTCTGGGAAAGGAAGTGATAATCCACTCCATTCTTTTCCCTGGCACGCTTAGGACGCGTAGTGGCGGTAATGACATAATGAAAGGGACGCCTCAACTTTCTCATTCTGGCAAGTACAGCATCCTTGCCTACTCCCGAAGGTCCGGAAATAACGACGAGCAGGGGTCGAGAGCTCCTGTCACCTCTGCGCTTCGTTCGAAGCTTCGACTCAAAGCTTCGATCAGACAATCCCCAGCTCAAGTTTTTCCTCAGACGGCACGGATGTCGTGGATGACCTATGAGTAATGGTCTCCGCTGTCACAGCGGCCAACATCATGTGACCAGTGTCAAAAAGAATAGCGGTCTTGGCTTTTCTGCCGTGAGTGGCATCAATCAAAAGTCCCTTTTCTCTTACTTCCCGGATGAGTCGCTTGATTGGTTGCTGATTTATGGAAAGGAAAGCAATTACCCTATTTACAGCGATAACACTACCAAAACCGATGTGAACTAATTCTGTAGCCATGGCACCCCTCCTTCTACGTTTGTTTTATACCTTTCGCCCAGCAAGCTTAGATGAGCTCTTTGCTTGTCGTTGATAATAAAGTCTGCCAGAAGGCAGGATATGATACCTGCGCTACCCGGGCATGTTTGATGGTCGTTTCTCCTTTGGCTACCAAACCGGCTACTGCTAGGCTCATCGCCAATCGGTGGTCGAAATGGCTGTCAACCTCTGTGCCCGCCAAAAGTCTACTGCCATAGATGACCATGCCATCCGGCCGAGGCTCAATTTTAGCACCCAGGCGAGAAAGCTCACTTACCACAGTGGCAACCCTGTCCGATTCTTTCACCCTCAGCTCCCCGGCATCCCTGATTACAGTTTTCCCTCTAGCAACACAGCCAGCTACGGCTAACACGGGAATTTCGTCAATGAGGCGAGGGATAATATCGCCGCCGACCTCTATCCCCTTTAACTCGCTAGATTCTACCACAATATCGGCTAAGGGTTCACCAGCTTCTAGACGCTTGTTATTTGTTTTCAGCTTGGCTCCCATAGCTAGGAGAATATCGATAATTCCCGTTCGTGTGGGGTTGATTCCACAATCCCTTATCACTATCTTGGCGTTAGGGTGAATAGCTCCGGCAACAAGAAAGTAGGCTGCTGAACTGATGTCGCCCGGGACACGCAGGCTGAGGGAAACTAAAGGGCTGCTCAAAGGCAGCAAGGAAATCGAATTTCCCTGACTTTTCAAACTGGCTCCCATCTGTTTAAGCATCCCTTCCGTATGGTCCCGGGAAGGAATTGTCTGGTGCAAGACGGTATTTCCGTGAGTAAAAAGACCGGCTAAGAGAATCGCTGACTTAATCTGAGCACTGGGGACAGGCAGGGTAAAATCTATGCCACGCAACTTTTTCCCCTTAATGACCAGAGGAGCAAGGGAATCTCGCCCCCTTCCCCAGATATCAGCGCCCATCAACCTCAGTGGCTCAATCAATCTGCCCATGGGACGATTACGAAGAGAGACATCCCCGGTAATAATAGATAGGAAAGGCTGGCTGGCAAGAAGACCGCCCAGAAGGCGCATTGTAGTGGCACTATCTTGGGCATCAAGCACATTGCTGGCTTCCGTAAGACCATCTTCGCTAGTTCCTGAGACTAATAGCGTAGGTGAGTCCCCCGACCCTTTTCTGTCAATTTTCACCCCCAGGGCTCTCAGACACTTAACTGTGGCCATGCAATCTCTCCCCGGAGCAAAATTATCAATCTTGGCTTCGCCTTTGGCTAAGCTATTAAGGATGACAGCCCGGTGGGAAATAGACTTATCACCAGGTAGAACTACCTCCCCTTCCAACTTGGGACAAGGTTTAATAGTTCTTGTCTTCGCCGTTGGCGAAGACGACCTTAAGCCGACAAATTGTTCAGCCATTCTTGTCTTGCTTTGTTAGCCTCGGTTAAGGCTTGTTCCAAGCGTTTATCCCCCTTAGCCACCAGTTGGCGATACCTCTCCAATTCTTGGCTGAATTTATCCATCCAGTTAACTATGGCTTCTTGGTTACTAAGGCAGATATGAGCATTTACCTCAGGATTCCCCGAAGCCAGGCGACTAAGGTCATGATAGCCAGATGCCGCCAGTTTGGACATTTTAGACCAGGAAGGATTCTTGGTGGTTAACGATACCAGAGCCGCTGAGAGCAACATGGCTAGATGACTAATGCCAGCTACCAGGTTGTCATGCTCTTGAGCGTCAATAAAAAAAGGTATAGCTCCCAGCTTCTTGACCATGCCTATCACCGTATCTATCGATTTTGGTGAAGCTTTCTCTGATGAGGTGAGGCAATAAGTGCACCCCTCAAATAATTCAGCTTCAGCAGCCTGGATGCCATAAGTCTCCCTCCCAGCCATGGGGTGTCCGCCAATGAAATTCACTGTTGGCGGCAGTATTTCCTCGGCCCATTTCATAACCTGGGCTTTCGTGCTGGCGGTATCGGTGACAATGCAACCAGAGGGAAGATTGGGAGCTATTCCGGAGAAGATTTCCTTTACCGTCAGAACCGGTGTAGCGATGATGACAAAATCAGCTTGCTTTACCGCGTCCTTTAAGTCGTTTTCACCTCGCTCAATGGCGCCTAAACTTAAGGCATTGGCTACAGTTTCCTGGCGACGGCTATAGCCAACTATTTCCCACCCAGACTTCTTCCCTTGCCTTAAAGCTAACCCGATTGAGCCGCCGATTAACCCTAAACCGATGATGGTAACCAGCACGATATTATTATAGCAGCGTAAGGCTCTCCTGTCATTGCCAGTCCTGCGTTGCGTAAATCAGGGCTTATTCAAGAAGTGCTAAATGGAATTTAATCGGGGAGTATGGTTTGTTCTACCAGGATTACTGCGGACCCTGAGGAGCTACTCTACGCCAGCTAGCATAAATAAGTTCAACTATCCTCGTCGTATGCTCTTTCTCCTCTTCCCACGCTGACGCTTGGCTTCAGGAGTGGAGGACAAACCGTACTCGCTCAGCCATTTCGTTAAATTGGTCGCTTGCTTGAGCTCATTTCTCTTAATTTCTTCCATATCCACTCCAGGATTGAGATATTCTAATACCTCGTATTTTATAGTCCCAAGCAGACTGAGAAGGGTAAGTCTGTCCTCATATGATAGTGGCGACAGGATTTTCAGGATAACCTCCAAGCCTGTTAGATTCGCTGGTTTAAGGGCGTCCTGCCCCTTGCTGGTGTTGGTCACACGTACTTCCCTGCGGTCAACCCTATCTCTTACCCTTCTGACCAGACCAGCTTTGACCATGCGGTCGACTAGCATACTGATGCTGTTCGTGCTACGCTCTAACCACCGGGCTATGTCACTTACCTTCATAGAACCACCGAAGTACTCTATAGCCCCAAGCACTCCGCACTGCTCCGTAGTAAGCCCCTGTTTCTCAAATATTTGGTCCTCGCACCTCTTAAGCAGGGTGTAGGTTTGGTACACCTGGCGCCACAATCTCAAAGCTAGCTCTGTAGATTCAAAATTTACCGTCATATTTAACCTCGCTTGATTATTTCATGAGAACTTTGCTCGTTTGGAAAACGTAGTATTATAGCAGTTTTTATTATTTACAACAAATCAACATGATTCAATAATAACTTTCTCCAATCCAGGCAGTTCTGCATTGGGCAAATCATGACTTGTTCAAAAGTGCTAAACGGAATTTAGGCGGGGAATAGGGTTTCTTCTACCGAGATTATTGCAAACTTTGCGGAGCTGCTCTACGACAGCTAGCATAAGGAAAGTTAACTGTCCTCGTCATGAGGTCTTTCCTTTCTTCCCACCCCGATGTTTGGCTTCGGGAGTGCGTATCCAAGTATACGCGGGCACCCGTTTCATCAATTTGGCATGACGCTCGGCCCTATCTCTAATAATTTCTTCTATATCCTTCCCGGGATTGAGATACTCAAGTGCTTTGCGGTTTATCATCTCGAACAGACTGACAAAGGTACGTCTGTCCTCGTACGATAATGGCGACAGGATTTCCTTGATAAATTCCCAGCATCCCGGACTCGACAGTTCAAGGATGTTCTGCCCCTTACTGGTGAGAACCACATTTACTACCCTGCGGTCAGTCTTGTCTCTTATCCTTCTGACCAGACCAGCTTTGACCATGCGGTCGACTAGCATACTGACGCTGTTCGTGCTACGTCTTAACCAGGTGGCTATGTCAGTTATGTTTACACGATCACCGAGGTATTTTACACTCGCAAGCACGTCGTACTGCTCACTAGTAATATTGTATTCCATAAATAGTTGGTCCGTACACGTCCTCAACACGTCGCTGGTTTGAAACGCCAAGAGCCACAATTTCACAGTTACATCCGTAAAGTCGCGATTTACCTTCACATTTAACCTCCACTGATTATTTCATGGCAACTTTGCTCGTTTGGAAAACGTAGTATTATAGCAATTTTTATTATTTACAACAAATCAACATGACTCAATAATAACTTTCTCCAATCCTTGCAGTTCCACATTGGGCAAATCATGACTTGTTCAAAAAGTGCTAAACGGAATTTAGGCAATAAATCAAAAATCCAGAGTAGAGTTAAAAGGTATTGACTTTTTTTTGAAGAGGTGGTATTCTTTTTTAAGAAATTCCCACTATATATGAATTATTCTCGGAAATTCTATTGCTATAGCATTATATCTTTAATAGTTGCTATAGTTTAGGATTTTATATGGCAGGTTTTGGTAAAAGTAAATGCTCACGAAGGTGAGTATTTTTGTGTCGTAAAAAGAGGGGATGCTCAGGGGAGTGAAAATTGTGCGAATGGTAGCCTGTGATACTCCAAATCCAAGCAAGCGATGAGGCAATAGGCAGCAGTAATAAAGGGAAGGAAAGATGAGAAGAGAAATCGTTGGCATGCTGTTTGTACTGGTGCTGGTGGTGAGCCTGGTGATGGGAGGGCTAAGAGCCACCCCAGCACAGGCGGCGTCAAGCGGGCCGAATAATGGTTCATCCTTTGCCGATGACAGTTCTGTGGGAAGTGTGAGCTGGTCAAGTCCGGGAAATGCCCAGACTTCGGACGATTCATATGCAACGGCAAACTTGAACAAGAACGAAGTTAGTCATTATCTTAAAGCGACCGGGTTTGGATTCAATATTCCGGCTGGAGCGACAATAAATGGTATTCAAGTGGATGTGGAAAAGAGGGGTGGTGCGGAGGGTAAAATAGGCGACAACAGCGTTCGTCTGGTGAAGAACGGAACAATAGATGGTGACGAAAAAAGTGCAGCCGAAGTTTGGCCAGCTCCAGGTTCTGAGGCATATACAAATTATGGCAATTCAACCGACCTTTGGGGGCTAAACTGGACTCCTGCCGATATCAATAGTGCCGATTTTGGTTTTGTAATTTCCGCAAAATTCATTGGGACTGGTAGCAACAAAGATGCTGATGTGGACCACATCCGGATAACTGTCTATTACAGCACCGCCAACAGCGCCCCGACAGATATTGCTCTTAGTAATAGCAGTGTAGCTGAAAATCAGCCCGCTAATACTGTAGTTGGCACCCTTAGCACCACCGACCCCGATGTCGGTGATACCTTCACTTATACTCTGGTATCCGGCACAGGCGATACGGACAACGCTTCCTTTAATATTTTAAATGACAGCCTTAGGACTTCGGAAGGCTTCGATTATGAAACCAAAAACTCATACAGCATCAGGGTAAGGTCTACCGACCAAGGCGGGCTTTGGGTGGAAAAGCAATTTACCATTACAGTTACCAATGTCAATGAGGCCCCTGTGGCCAATCCGCAAAGTGGTCTGACGGTTGATTCCTGTAGCAACTTAACTATAACTCTGACGGGGAACGACCCCGAAAATGACCCCCTAACCTATATAATTTCCACATTACCAAGCCATGGCGATCTATACGATGGCACCGGAACCGGTGGAACCCATATTACGTCAGTTCCCTACACTGTTACAGATGCCTCTCACAAAGTAACCTATAAACCCAACGCCAGCTACAGTGGTGCTGATAGTTTTGGCTTTAAGGTCAGTGATGGCGCGCTTGATAGTGCTGAAGCTACCATCTCTATTACGGTCATCGGCTGTGATGATGGGATAGACTGCACCATAGATGAATGCCAGGGTGGAGTCTGTACCCATACCCCTGACGACAACCTTTGCCCGGCTGACGGCTGGGCTGACAC
>Ga0209636_10007364_pt1 | contig 11225 bp, 12 predicted proteins | sample DeeMarSWOR152_54_FD_187464 | JGI IMG/M metagenome (GOLD analysis project Ga0209636, IMG submission 187464) | Marine sediment microbial communities from White Oak River estuary, North Carolina - WOR-1-52-54 (SPAdes) (version 2) | ecosystem: Environmental > Aquatic > Marine > Intertidal zone >... | reverse complement strand
GGTTAGCTCGTCGTTGGCTCATGGTGGTAGCGGGCATTAATTTGCTTGATAAAAATCTGGAAGGCGTTACTATCGTGGTATGAAAAAACGAGTATACATTGAAACGACAGTGGTGAGCTACTTCACTGCCCGACCAAGCCGCGACATTATGATTGCAGGTCATCAGGAGGCCACTCGTGAGCTTTGGCCTGAGCTTGCTGCAAAGTATGAGACCTATATCTCGGCAATCGTGTACGAAGAGGCTAGAAAAGGTGATCCCGACCAAGCCAGAATGCGGCTTACAGCAATTGAACCGTTCCCTATGCTCGACATTGACGACGAGGCCCGATCCCTTGCTGAGAGAATCGTTGCCGGTAAGGGGATACCTGCCGATTATCCAGAGGATGCTCTTCACGTTGCTGTTGCCGCAGTCAACGGTATTGACGTTGTCATCACCTGGAACTTCGCACACTTGAATAACCCTTTCACCCGTACGATGGTGAGGCAGATTGTGGAAGAGGAGGGATACGTGTGTCCTGAAATCTGCTCACCTGATGAATTGTTGGAGGTTGACAAATGAGAGACCCCATTGTTGAAGAAGTACGTAAGCATCGAATGGAGCATACCCGTAAATTTCAAGGTGACCTTTCTGCAATTTGCACAGACCTACGTTCCATTCAGAGCGCCTCCGGACACAAAGTCGTCCGCCTTGCTCCGAGAAAACTGGAGCCAACAAGGGCATCCAGCCGACGCGGAAAACCGCGCGGCTGATGCCTGCGTTCGGCGAGCCCAAGATAATCTTGAAACAGAAAACTGGTGACAATGGATAAGAAGACTGTTTACATCGAGACATCTATAGTCTCCTATCTAACGGCTCGACCATCCAGCGACCTATTGGCCGCTGCTTGGCAAAAAGTCACCATTGATTGGTGGGAAACGCAACGGGACCGCTTCGACTTATTCGCATCGGACATCGTGATCGAAGAGGCCGGAAGAGGAGATGATGTAGCGGTTGCCCGAAGGCTTGAAGCCTTGGCTGGAATACCCCTTCTCGCGATAACCGACGAGGTTATCTTATTTTCCGAAGCGCTGATTCAGGAGGGAGCGCTTCCCAAAGAAGCCATAGGCGATTCCCTTCATATTGCGCTTTCTGCCGTGCATGGGATTGATTATCTACTCACTTGGAATTACCGGCATATTGACAACGCCGAAACAAAACCAATAATCCGAGGTGTTTGCTTGGCAAATAGGTACGGATATCCTGAAATATGCACACCTCAAGAACTCATGGGGGTATATGCAAATGGCTGATGAAATTATCAAGGCACTCTGGAAAATCAAAGACGGCATCGCAAACGAACATGGTTACGATGTGAAGGCGCTTGTCGCCCATTTGCGATCTAAAAAACACAAACCAGATCAGCAGGTTGTAGACCTCCGGTCTATGAAGCAGACCACCGAACAGGGCGCTCAAGCTGACCGCCAAAAGCCCGGCACTCTATAGGAATGCCCTAATTCTCAAGATGCTTACGGGTCATGCTAATCTGGAAGCCACCTTTTGTTGGCGGCAGCTTAGCTTCACGTTGGGCGTAAACTATGATTTGAAATCATAAGGATGAAAAATCCTGTGTATTTTGAGATAATTGGGGAAATCGAGGAAATTGAAACCATTGCCATCGGTGGAAGGATCCGTGATATAATGCGGCTTCAAAGGCGATTTGGTTCCGCTCGGTGGCGAAAATTTAAATGATTTGCTATGGTTAGGCTTCAGAGCGGGAACATGCGTAAGGCTGAATTGCGCTGGTATGAAGCCCACGGTATCGGTAGAAAGAAAATGAAAATCAAGAGGTTTTTGGATTAGATTATGGCAAGAGCAAAGGAAAATCATAAATTTGCGCTTTGCGTTGAGAAGAAGGACTGTGAGGATTTAGAAAAGCGCAAGATTTATCAGATACTGCCGGATGATGATCCTGAACGGGTCAAGCCTTTGTTTGATACTTTCTTTACTGATCATTATTTCTCAGAACTCGTTCTGTAGACAGGAAACACGTCGAAGTGAGCAGAGCGCTCCAGTGCAATAGGTGCTGATTCCACCCCAGTACGATCATCTGACCTAGGTGGCAGGCGGGGTAAACATGGCGCAAGGCGGAGGATGAGATGAGATGTGGGATAGGGGATTGGAGATTGCGGATTGGGCAATGCTCGGATACGCCGAAAATTCTTTAATTCGCCATCAAGCTTTTTGGTTCCGGGACCGGAGGGATCTTTCTGTAATCTCGAGAAGCACTTATTTAACCGCCTTGCAATGGGACCAGGGCATCTTTTGTAGTAGGAGGTAGGCTGCTTGTGTAGAATGACCTCATACATCTCGCTTTATGTCTTCCCAGGGCGTGCCGCCTTCTTCCTTTGCCGATTCTAGTATGATTCTTTTCTCCTCTTCAGTAAATTCATCGTGTTTCAGGAACTCGATATAATCCAGCAAAGAAGAAATCTTGCTTTCAGGAAAACCATCCAGATGCTTGACCACCTCATCTATATTTGTTTGTTCATTGTGATTACCCTTATTTGCAGGAAGAGAAAGACTGTTTCTTTTTCTCTATAGGTTACTAAAAAGTATATGAATATCTTGTGGAATTGTCAAAAGGTTCTGTCTTTAATATACGAAAAGAAGCATGAATTAGATTAATACATACAGAGCACAGTACAAGTCAGGTTAAGGCCAAAGGCATAGGGAAAAGGTGCGAGGGGTATGGCGTAGGGCGAAATGAGATGTGGGATGTGGGATTTGCGATATGCGATGGGGGGAATCAGATTTCGGATTGTCAATTGCCGATTAGAGAGGGCTGGTTGGGGAATCTTGGGATTTTGGATTGCCGATTTTGGATTTTAGATTTTGGCTCGGAAATTCGGGATGCAGAGTGCCGGCTTAGCAGGTAGCTCAAAACTCAGAGCCTGGTTATATTCTGCTTGCGGTAGTCTGAAATACTCATCTCTTTTCCCTTCTAAATGTTATTAACAATTTGTTAATAACAATATGATACTTTCAGAATAATGTAAAGGATTAATCTCTCAAGTAGACAGAAATAGTCAAGGAAAAGGAGGGACTTGCGATGGACGAGAAGCGCAGAGGGCAAAGGGCCTAGCGCAAAGGGTAGGGGGCAGGGCGCATGGCGCAAACGGCAAAGGACGGCCTTGACATTTGAGGCATTATTTCATAGCGTTCTTGTTGAGATGCCACGGAGAGACATGGGGATCCTGTGGGATGCTATCGAGAGGTGGAGATGAAGGAAAAAGAAAGAGAGGCCATAAGCCCTATGGGCGTTGAGATCATTGAGCAAATGGATCTTGCCCCACGCCTGGATACAGCTGAGGGCAAAACGGTTTGCCAGGTGTGGAATGGAGGAGATGGAGCTGCCAGCGATTGGGGATGAGCTGTTAAAGGAGGTTCAGAAAAAGACACAAGGAGGAGAGATCATGGACTTTGAGTTAACAAAAGATCAGCAGGATATCAGAAAGGCAGCCAGGGAGTTTGCCGAGGGTGAATTTCCAGAGATTGCACAGGAGTGCGATCAAGAAGAAAAGTACCCCCGGGATCTGGTCACAAAAGCAGCCGAGCTCGGCTTTATAGGGGTCAACCTTCCTGAGGAATACGGTGGAAGCGGTTACGGCTACCTGGAGAAGTGCCTCGTCACTGAAGAGTTATGGCGAGTTGACCCCGGTTTAGGATCTGTCGTGATCGCAGCCACCTTCGGGGCGGATATGGTCGATCTGTACGGGACAGAGGAGCAAAAGAAGAAATATCTCATTCCACTGACGAAGGGACAGGCCGTTATGGGCTCTGCAATCACCGAGCCGGATGCCGGCAGCGATGTCTCGGCCATTACGACCACCGCAAGAAGAGACGGTACTGATTATGTTATCAATGGAAACAAGATGTTTATTACCAACGGTACAGTTGCCAGTTACTTTAATGTTATCTGCCTCACAGACCCGGATAATACCTCCCGACATCGAAGGCATAGCGTGATCCTTGTGGAAAGTGACCGGAAAGGGTTTGAGGCAAATAAGCTTCCCCATAAGTTGGGAATAAGGGCTTCGGATACGGCCGAGCTGTATTTCAAGGATGTCCGTGTGCCACAGGAAAACCTTATCGGCGAGGAGGGGATGGGCTTCTATCAGTTCATGGAGTTTTTTAATAGAACCAGAATCCATGTGGGCGCAGAAGGGGTTGGTATTGGCCAGGGTGCCATGGAGAAGGCCATTACCTATGCCAAGAGTAGAAAGCAGTTTGGACAAACCTTGAGCTCCTTTCAGGCCATTCAGTTCAAGATAGCAGAGATGGCCACCCGCATCCAGGCAGCCCGAAATCTCGTGTATGAAGCAGCGTGTAAGGCCGACAGGGGAGAGCTTGACCATAAACTAACGGCCATGGCCAAGTGGTTTGCCGGGGAAACGGGTGTTCGCGTGGCAGAGGAGGCAGTACAGATCCACGGCGGTTACGGTTATATGGGGGAATATGATGTTGAACGATTTTATCGCGATGCAAAGATAATCGAGATATATGAGGGAACTAAGGAGATCGAGAAGATTATCATTGGAAGGGCGCTTCTCGGAAAATAGAAGGGAGGGTGACAGATGATTCGTCGATCAATACTAATTTTGCCGGTGAACAGGCCAAAATTCGTTGAAAAGGCCTATTTGCGGGGGGCCGATGGCGTCATGTTGGACCTGGAGGATGCGGTGCCTCCTGCTGAGAAGGAGACCGCGCGTGGGATGGTCAAGGGCTCCATTCAGCTGGTTGCCCGCGGTGGGGCTGAGGTCCTCGTGCGGATCAACAAGGACCCGTCGTTGCTCCCTCGTGACGTGGAGGCCTCTGTCCATCCTGGACTCGATGCCCTTGTGCTGCCCAAGACCGAATCGGCTGAGGAGGTTCATAACCTGGAGGCACAACTGGATGAGGTCGAGAAGGCGAGAGGAATAGAGCCTGGTCACGTCAAGATCTCCGTCCTGATCGAGACACCACGGGGCGTGCTGAACGCTCAGGAGATTGCCACAGTCAGCCCTCGCGTTGAGTCCATGGGCCTCGGCGCGGAGGACTATCGGATGGAATTGGGCGTGGAACCCTCACCCGACGGCCTGGAGATCCTCTTTCCCCTCGCATGGTTGGTTACGGTCTGCAAGGATGCTGGAATCAGCCCCAGGGGGCTCCTGGGAAGCATTGCGGGATTTCGCGACCTTGAGGGTTTTGAACGGGCGGCGACCCGGGCTCGCCAGTTAGGTTGCGAAGGGGCCTCGTGCATCCATCCGGATCAGGTACAGGTGCTCAACAAGGTCTTTTCCCCTCCTCCGGAGAAGATCGAATATGCGCGTCGGGTGGTGGATGCCTTTGAGGAGGGGGTCAGGCAGGGGACGGCCTCGGTTAATCTGGATGGCAGGATGGTGGATATCCCGGTCTACGAGCGCGCCAAGCGCATGCTTGAGCGTGCAGCCGCCATTGCTCAGGTGGAAGAGAGGAAGGAGAAGGCCCTGGCCCGCCTGAAGGCGAACGGCGAGTAAGGCATTCTGTCAAACGGTGGTACCGCGGCCTCTAGCCTGCAAACCGCTTGCGCCACTTTCGATACGTCTCGAAATCCATCCAGGCGAGCAACTCCCCACCATCCACGTCGAGGGCCTGACCTGTGATGAACCCAGCCCTTTCAGATACCAGGAACAGGACCGCTCCGATATGATCTGCCGGCAGAGCCCACCGTCCCATGGGGAACCTTGTGACCTCATTCTCGATCTCTTCTTGCGTGACGCGTTCCCTGATCCGGTCCGTCAGGGTCCCTCCGGGACAGATGGCGTTAACCGTGATTCCATACGCCGCCAATTCATAGGCGAGATGCCGGGTAAACCCCAGCACTCCTGCCTTGGCGGCTGTATAGGCTGCGCTGCCATGGTAACTGATTCTCTTTGCTGCGATGGAGGATATGTTTATGATGCGTCCGAACCTCTTCTTCTGCATTGAGGGGATCACCTCTTTGCTGCACAGAAAGGCCGCATTCAGGTTGGTGTCGATGACCCGTTTCCAGATTTCATAGGGCATATCCTCCACCATGAGCGGGCTGCCCACTCCTGCGTTGTTTACCAGGATGTCGACGGTACCGAAGGTCTTGAGGACAGAGGAAAACATCTTCCCGACCTCCTCTTCGCTGGAGATGTCCGCCTTCACCCAGAGGGCATTGACCCCCAGTGCCCGAACGGCCTCAAGTGTTTCCTTCCCCTCCTGTTCACGAACGTCGTTGATAACCACACGTGAACCATGTTTCGCCAGCTCCAAGGCTATGGCCCGGCCGATTCCCCTCGCAGACCCCGTTACCACGGATACCTTGTCTCTAAGCTCCAGTTCCATTTTCCTTTCCCCCTTCTCTGGTGGACTCAAGCCCCGGTGCCTTCCAACTCAACGGCATCGGTATCGCCCTCGCCGGGGATCAGAATTACCTTGAGCCCCTTGCGTTCCCTCAAGGTCTCAAAGCCCTCTCTGGCCCTTGCCAGTGGCAGGCGATGGGTGATCAGGGGCGTGACATCCACCTTTTTCGCGGCAATCAAGTTTATCGCCCGCAGCCAGGTTGACGGAAGCCTTCGATATGCGCCAATCAAGGATGCCTCCCTGCGGACCAGTTCGACATAGTCAAAGGCAAAGGCAGGCCCGATTCCCACCTCGATGATCTCCCCTGCCTGCTTGATCAGTTTGAGGGCCATGGGGATTGAATCCTGTCCACCGCTCATATCCATAACCACATCCACCCCCCTTCCCTGGGTGGCCTCGACGATCCTTTCATGGTACCCCTCGTGCGTAACATCGAGGGCCTGTGCACCCAGGGTGGAGGCAAACCCCAGCCTATCCCTGTCCGCACCAAGACCCAAGACGAACAGCTTGCCCACGCCATAAGACCGGCCGATCATGGCGGCTAGGAGTCCGATGGGTCCGGGGCCGATGATGGCCAGATCATCCCCGGGCTTGAGATGACAGCGCTCAAAGGCATGGAGAGCGACCCCCAAAGGCTCAATGACCGATGCCTCGGGGAAGGAGAGGTCCTCGGGAATTCGGTACAGGCTGAGGCAAGGAACAACCACGTAGGTGGCCATCCCGCCGTCCGCCTTCTGGCCAATCCGCCGTTGATGGAGGCAATGATTGAATCTCCCCAGCCGGCAGTAGTAACAGATGCCGCATCCGCCCCACGTCTCGCACACCACCCTGTCACCCACCCGGAACTCAGCCACTTCGCTCCCAACCTCCCGTATGACACCAGCCACTTCGTGTCCCAAGACCCGAGGAAAGGTGATGGCCTTGGACAGTTGGGCACGCATCTCTTCAGGCCATTCATAGAAATGCACATCGCTTCCGCAGATCCCGCAGGCCCCCACCTCAATGAGAACCTGGTGTGGATCCTGGATGCCCGGGTCCGGCCACTTCATCAGTTCCGCCCCAAATCCCGGACCCTTCTTGACAAAGGCTAACATATCCTTCCCCTCTCCCTATTTCAAACCCCTTCCTCCTCCTCGACCCTCATCAGGGCCCGGAGTCCGGTGCTAAAGGTTGGAGTGCCACCCGGTATGATCGAGGTCTCAATGGCCTCCAGTATCTCCTGCTTTGTCGCCCCGTGCCTCAGGGCTCGCTTGATATGCTCGTATACCGCATGATCGTTCCCGCGGAAGGACAGCAGGACAATGGCAATCAATTCCCGCGTCTTCACCGGAAGGGCTCTGCCATCTGTGAGCGCTCTCTTATAGAGGTTGTTGTACGCCTCCATAAAATCGAAATCCCTCTCGGTAAGGTAGCTCCATGGTTCGGGCAGGTATCCCCGCTCCTTCTCCATCTCTTGAATGAGATCCCTCTTTTTCCCCTCTAACTCTTCCTCTCGAATCATGATCCACTCCTCCTGTGCTTCTCCGCCGGCACAGTACAAAGGCCAATGATGGCGTTCACGTCCCTGGTTTCCTCTATGTTCATGACGTTTTTGTAGAGCTCCTCCACGAGATCCGATTTCAGCACAACAGTGGCGCATTCGTAAAATTTCCTCTGTAACGCCTCGGCCTTATCTTCCTGATTCTTCATGGCCTGGGACACGTCCACGTGTTTCCTCATGGTCCTTCCGTCGCGAGTTTTTAACACCACCAGAGACTGGTTTGGTGGCATGGTCTCGTCTTTCTCCATGGAGACCTTATCCCTGAGCCGGTTGACCTCGGCGTTCCTCACACTGGAATCGGTAAAACAGTCCTCACCCGCCTTTCCCTCAACAAAGGCCACGGCAAAGGTGTAGGGAATGCTGAATTTCCCCTCTAACCCGGTTTCTGGTTTCATAATCTTGATCACGTCATAGAGACCGTGGTAAGGTACCACGTGGACGGATTCAATATCATCAACAGTCAGCCCCTCTTGTCTGAAGGCCAGGGCTGCATCAATGGTTGGGTGAGTGCCAAAGCAGGAGGCGTATCTCTTGAACATCACCTTGAGTACCTGGTAATCCTCCCCCAGCCCCTCCATGGTGCACGAGGGGTTTCCATCTGGGGTAAAGGTCCTCGTAAATCCGAACTCGGCTTCTATGATATCCCTCGCGCTGTCAAACCCCTTTTCGGCCAAAAGCGCCGCATACAATCCATTTGCCGATGCCTTACCGGCATGAAAGGGCTTGCACATGGTTCCAAAGACCCCCCTCAATCCAGCGGCCTGCGTTCCCGCTATACCGAGGGCATGTACTGTCCTATCCACATCCAGTCTCAACAGATTTGCGCAGGCAGCGGCCGCGCCAAAGTGGCCGATCGTGGCCGTGGGGTGCCATCCCCTTGCCGGGTGGCTTCTCGTTTGGCACAGACCAACATGACAGGCGGTCTCAAAACCGGCGACAAAGGCGGCTATAAGATCCGTTCCTGAACATCCCTTGTTTTCACCAAGGGCCAGGAGGCCCGGCAGCACCACGACCGAGGGGTGCCCCATGAGACCGCCGTGCACATCATCAAAATCAAGGGCATGGGACGAAGAGCCGTTAATAAGCGCCGCCTGGAGAAGGGGCACCTTTTCGGGTCTGCCGATGACAGAGGCGCGGGGCCTTCCGCCCTCCTCTCTTGCAAGGTCCAGTAGAATATCTACCAGCGGCTCCTTGGAGCCGGTCAATGTGACACCGAGCCAGTCAAGGAGACACAATTTCGCCTCAAAAACCACCTCAGCAGGGAGCGCCTCAAAGGTCAATCCATGTGCAAATTTCGCCAGCTTGCTTGTTGCTTCCATTTCCCTTTCCTCCTGGTTCAAGGTTAACCCATTGAGGTCTGATAGCCCCACCAATGGTCGAGATGAGCGATTCAAGCAACGACACCTGGTTTAACGTATTGAATGGTGGCATCCGGAAAGACCGAGACATGCGCCTTTTCCCCGTGAACCTTCAGGAGCTCAGCCAGTATTTGCCGCCAGTTTTTCCTCCATATGATCTTATCAGGAGGTGCAAACCACTCCCATCCTGCGTAGTCCGGATACTCGGACAGGATGAAGAATCGATTCATGTTTGGGGGGAGTTCGCGGCGAGGATTCCAGAGACGTCCACCGATTGATTTGCCAAAGCTGCGGCGAAGGTAATGGGTGACCTGGCCGTCGGGCGCGTTGATAACCATAACCAGGTCACCGCCACTCTTCTTGAGGCACGGAACTACCAGGTAGACGCCAATCGCAGCTTCGTTGGCCTTGGAAAAGGCATTGGCCACCACAATATCCATGTCCCGCGCCGGTTGGGTGGAATAAACCTCTGCAGCAACCTTGACTCCCGCAACGTGTGCCTCGATGGGATCGCCCACGAAGAGATCCGTTGTTTCACGCCGGAGGTTTACAATGGCATTGACGATGACATCAAGCTTGGCCATACGAAGGGCTTCCTCGATATCCAGTCGCATCACATTGCCCTCGTATTTACCCCGCCCCACGGACGAGGGGTAATCAGGGAGCGCACCCACGGAACTGGTACGCTTGGAGGGGCCGCTCTTGGCCACATTCGCGTGATTGGCCTCGATGGTATCGATATGAGCTATGCCGGGCATGATGAGCTTTCCGCCACCTCCGAACCCCCGAGTGGGATGGGGAACGATACATCCAATCCCGATCTTAAAGTCGCAGTTCATGAATTCGCTGTTGATGGAAACCGGTGTCCCGAAGCTGGTCGTTCCCAGCATGGTGCAGTTCTCGTATGGGTTGTGATTGTAAGCGGGGAATCGTTCGAGGACCGCCTCTCCCAGCTTCTTTGCAAAATCCTCCCTGCTCATGGCCCCGTGAGTTCCCAGAGAACATAAAAAGCGAATGGCCTTCTCGTCGACCCCTCCAAGGCGGAGCTCCTCCAGTACCGAGGGAACAATTTCATATGCGCGGGTGGGTCGGGTCATGTCATCGAAGACGATGACAACGTTTTTCTTCCCCCTGGCCAGTTCCGATATGGGCCTCGTCCCGATGGGATGGTGAAAGGCCTTGCGCATTCCCTCATGGGTAAGCCTCGGCCTACCCTCAACCGACATGGAATGGTAGTGGACCGTGAAGGATGCTGGAAAGGTCAGCTCCAGATCCTTATCCCCGTACCATGCCTTTTGCGGGATTCGAAACCGCTGCATTTTCATGGGTGCACAACTCCTTCTGGGCCGTTTCCAGGCTACTGCCTCACCTTTCCAAACCGAGCAGCGAGCGAGCGTGAATGCCTTGGCCGTCCCTTATCCCGTATCCGTAAACATCTCCCTGAGCATGGGAACGATGCCTCCTCGCTCGATGACCCCGATCACCTCAGGGGACAGAGGAGCAGCCGTGAGCTCTGCCCCTGAACCTATATTTCTGACACGGCCTGAGCCGAAGTCCACTTCAGCGGAATCCCCCTCCTGGAAGGTATCCGATACCCCCGGACAACTCAGGACAGGCAGGCCAATGGCGATGCAGTTTCTGAAAAAGATCCGTGCAAAGCTCTCCGCCACGATTCCACCAATCCCTTTGAGCTTGAGTACCCGGGCTGCTGACTCCCGGCTGGAGCCGCAGCCGAAGTTTTTCCCGCCCACGAGGATATCACCCGCTTGTACCCTGTGGGCGAACTGTGGCCTTATTGCCCTAAGCACGTGCTCGCACTGCTCTTCATAGGGCAGCGCGAGATACTGTCCCGGCGTGATGAGGTCGGTGTTTACGTCGTCGGGGAGCTTCCATACCTTACCCGTTGCTACGAGACTCATGGTTCTTCTCCTTGCTCGAG
>Ga0209636_10007363_pt1 | contig 11227 bp, 10 predicted proteins | sample DeeMarSWOR152_54_FD_187464 | JGI IMG/M metagenome (GOLD analysis project Ga0209636, IMG submission 187464) | Marine sediment microbial communities from White Oak River estuary, North Carolina - WOR-1-52-54 (SPAdes) (version 2) | ecosystem: Environmental > Aquatic > Marine > Intertidal zone >... | reverse complement strand
GCCCCGATTTACGGGGCCTGTCAGTGCATTACGTATAGGGCATGAGATAAAAAAGACATGCCCATACTCCCATGAAAGTTTCTTTCATTTATAACCCTGAAGGGAATTGTCGGGGTTTGTCGCTCCTAAGTCCCTTCCCGGGCTAAAGCTGTCCCTTGCGGCATCTTTTCTTTTGACACGTCAGGGCGTTTATCCTATGCTTTGTTATAGCGTGGATAGTACCATATACATGCTCGGTGAAGCTCCTTACCCAAAGGAAGGGTATTCCATCAATTTTCCTAAATCTCACGCCTCACCCAAGGGTGGGCTGCTTAGAGGACTTTCAAGGAAATTCTCTCCCGAAAGACCTCCGGGCTATTGAGAGACCGAACAACATGGTGCCTCTGCTAAATCATTAAATCCTTATTGAGGGCAAGCTATGTACCGCGATAATCCTCTAAAGAAGATCTCGTGGCAGGACTTCCAAAGGTTAACTCCCAAGGAAAAGGGGCCTTATTTCCTGCGGGAGCAACGGTCCTACCATGTGCTTACCTCCCAGCAGTTTAACCGCCCCATGCTTGAGAGGATCTGCGATCTTGCCACAAAGATCCGGCTTATTGGAAAGACAAAGGGCGGCATTCATTTTCTGCAGAGCCTCCTCTCGGAGAAGCGCGCGATGCTGTATTTTGTGCAGCCTTCAACGAGGACATTTCTCTCCTTCTATGCGGCATGTCAGATCCTGGGAATTGAACCTGCGGAGGTTAGAGGCACCAACACCTCGAGCGAGGTCAAGGGGGAATCCCCAGAAGACACTGTGCGGACCTTCAGCTCCTATTTTGACATGATCATCATTCGCCACCCGGTAGGTGGCTTTGCGGAGCGAATTGCCTGGTTGCTCTCCAACTCAAACAGACCAGTGCCCGTGGTGAACGCCGGCTCCGGAAAAGATCAGCACCCCACCCAGGCCCTGCTGGATATCTATACCTTACAGCGGAGTTTCGAGAACCGCGGCGGGATCGAGGGCAAAAAAATTGCCTTTGTAGGTGATCTCGCACGGGGGCGGACGGTACGGTCGCTCGCTACACTGCTTATGCTCTATCCCGGGGTAAAACAGTACTTTGTGGCACCCAAGGAACTACAGATTGAGGAGGATATTGTGAGCGCGTTCGAGAAGAGCGGCACCGAGTTTGAAATCTGCAATGAGTTTGAACGAATCATTCCAGAAGTGGATGCGATCTATATGACACGCATCCAGGATGAATGGGATACCGCGCATGAGAGCCGGCTCATCGATACAAGCCGCTACCATTTCACAGCGAAACATCTGAAAATCCTCAAGCCCGACGCGGTGCTCCTCCATCCCCTGCCTCGCCGGAAGGAAATAGCAGCTGAGGTGGATTCCGACCCGCGGGCTGTCTACTGGAGGCAGGTGCGAAACGGAATGTGGGTACGCTCCGCGCTCATACTCACCATCTTCGATCGGGGGGGTGAGATCGACAGATACCACGAAGACCTGATCAGTTGAGGAGATACACACCGTGATCCACTTGATTACCTTAAAGGATTGGTCAAGGGCACAGATCGAAGAAGTGCTCGAACTCGCCAAGGAGATGAAGAAGTCCCCTGAGGAGTTTCAGGATACGATGCGGGGCAAGGTACTGGTTATGATCTTCGAGAAGCCAAGCCTTCGAACCCGCATCTCCTTTGAGACTGGCATGTACCAACTGGGAGGCAATGCGATCTTCTATGACATGGCCGCCTCACCCCTTGGTGCTGGCAAGGAAACTATACAAGACACCGTCAAGACATTGAGCCGATATGTCGACATGATTATGGCGAGGGTTTTTGAGCACGAAAAGATCGAGGAAATGGCCATATATGCGGGTATCCCTGTGATCAACGGCTTAACCGATTTCAGCCACCCGTGTCAGATACTATCAGATCTGCTCACTATTCTCGAATACAGGGGATCACTTCAAGGTCAGACACTTGCCTACCTAGGCGATGCGAGGAACAACGTGACCCACTCTCTTTTGTACGGTTGCCCAAAAATGGGCGTGAATATCCGTGTAGGTTGTCCTGAAGGGCACCAGTACAGCCCGCTACAAGAGGTGGTGCATGATGCACGTGCAGCCGGGAATCAATCAGGGGCATCTGTGAAGGTGACTCACGATCCATTTGAGGCCGTTGACAGAGCGGATATCGTCTATACAGATTCCTGGATGAGTTATCATGTACCTCCAAAAGAGCTCGAGACCAGGGTAAAACTTTTCACGCCATTCCAGGTAGATGCGGAGAAAATGGGACGTGCTGCTCCTGGAGCTATTTTTATGAATTGCTTGCCTGCGTTGCGGGGCTATGAGCAAACCGCTGAGGTGATAGACGGGCCTCAATCCGTGGTATTCGACCAGGCTGAAAACAGGCTGCACACCCAAAAGGCCATCATGGTCACACTACGTACGCGGGCAAATGTACTTCGCTAAGTCCTATGCACGGCCACTCGCTCGCCCCGTGAAATGAAAATTCCACGGGGCGGCGAGAAGGGAGAGCGAAGGAAGGTCAGGATTGTCAAAGCGATAGCAGATGAGCCCTGAGATTGGCCCGTTTATGCTTGAGTCCCATTTTCCGCCTCATATTTTCTCTGTGGGATTCTACGGTGCGCCTGGATAAATTCATCAATTCTGCTGTCTCCCTGTTATTCTTACCCTCCTTTATCAGGTTTGCAATCTGGATCTCTTGCGGAGTGAGGCTTAGGTATTTGGTGGATAAGGTGCGTGAAAATGGTGAAATAATGCTGTCGAGGTTTGCCTCAAGGATATTGAGGTTGGCGCTTTGCTGAATATCCAGTTTGCTCTGTTTTAAATTCTGAAGAAAGGGTAGTACCAACTCTCTCACATTAGATACTACCCTCTCTTCAATGTCTTTTTTATCTTCATCCTTTTGTGTCAGCAAGACTCTCAATGCTGAATTGGCTTCCTCAAGGGTATCGATTTTAACCGTCAATTCTTCCTCTCGCGCTCGCAGGCTTTTTTCTGTATTCTTGAACGTACGGACCTTTCTCTCTAACTCCTTAATCTTTCTTTCTAGTTCCTCATTGGATGGCTTATTTCGCATTGGTAACTCCATTTAGATTGTTGCCGCTATACATTTTCTACCTCTGCCTGAGAAATAGGGCTAAAAACCTAATCTCCGGCTGACTGCCCAGAAATGAAACCTCAGCACCATGACAAAGAGAATGTATCGCCCTCGATAAGCGGATCGGTGCTCAGGGCATACAGAAGTCATCCAGGTGCCAATAGGGTCTTGAATCAATTCTAGCTAGTCGTTTCTCGCGATTGCCTACTGGTATCCTCTATCTGGTATTATTTTTTTTAACACATTTTCTTTGAAGATTCAATGCATTAAAAAGTGTAATTGGCAAATATTTTTTTCCGATACTTAGAAAGTACTTAGGCAAAATTAGTAGGGGTATTTGCCACATTTGGATGTGTGATACGCAGATGAACTCATATGCATAAGACCCTTTACATCTCTTTTGGAATCGGAACTTCACTTCATTAGAATGGCTATGCCCCCTTAAAAATCCATAAGAATGGCTAGTTCATTATTCAGGGTCGACTACCAATGCTCCAAGCTTGACTTTAATGGTCCATCTCCATTATAAACCAGAGAAATGATGCATATTCTATGAATCAAGCCCAAGGAGGCAAGATGGAGAAAGAAGACTTAGAGGGCCTTTTCCAACTATCGGGAAAGGTAGCCGTGATCACCGGCGGTGCTGGAGTGTTATGCGGAGCGATGAGTCGCGCTCTTTCACAACTAGGGGTGAAAGTGGCGGTACTCGATATAGTGGTGGAGGAAGCAAAAAAGGTAGCCAGCGAGATCGTGTACGCACGTGGGGAAGCAATCGGTGTGGAATGCGATGTACTCGATAAAACGAGCCTAGAGGCTGCCCGTGACGAGGTACTGGCACGGTTTAGCCGTGTGGACATCCTAATCAATGGGGCAGGCGGCAATAAGAAGCAAGCGAGTACCTCACCTGATCTACCGTTCTTTGACCTGCCCTCCGATGCTATCCGCTGGGTGTTCGACCTGAACCTTCTGGGCACACTGATTCCCAGCCAAGTTTTCGGCAAATCCATGGTTGAGCAAGGCTTAGGTTCCATTCTTAATGTTTCTTCTATGAACGCCTTTCGGCCGCTGACTAGAACTCCAGCGTATGCGGCAGCTAAGGCTGCGGTGAGCAACTTTACTCAGTGGTTGGCAGTACACATGGCGCAAGAATACTCACCAAACATACGCGTCAACGCCATTGCCCCTGGTTTTTTTCTGACAGAGCAAAACCGCTTCCTGCTGACCGAAGAGGCGACAGGGGAATTGACATCCCGAGGTCGCACTGTCATCGATCACACGCCGATGGGTCGATTCGGTAATCCCAAGGACTTAATCGGCACAGTGGTATGGCTACTCTCTCCTGCGGCTTCTTCCTTTGTCACAGGCATCGTGGTTCCTGTAGATGGAGGATTTAGCGCATTTAGTGGGGTGTAAAGGTTCCCCGAGAAATGCCGCAGTCGTGTTTTTCTGCATGTGTTTTTCTGCATTGACACCCGAGTGACTATACACTATGCTAGATCTCCTACAGCCAGACTATCGCAACCTGTCGCTTATTTCTCATGAGATCTGAGTCATAGTGGCTGTTTTTTGTCTTTGATGATGCAGAAAACAATGAGCAACCACTCCTTTTTTATTTTTTCCATCATCTGCCCGTATCTTGCAATAAGTCTGTTATAGAAACTTGACACAAATGTGAAAATCTTCACTTGTATAGACGTCTAGAGTGAATTCAATAACTTCGTAGAGGGGATGAAGATGTCAAAGAAAGTGGTAACCTTTGGTGAAATCATGATGCGGTTGTCACCTCCAGGCTTTTTGCGCTTCGGGCAGGCTCGCTCCTTTAATATAGTCTATGGAGGAGGCGAGGCCAACGTGGCAGTATCACTGGCTAATTTCGGTGTGCCGATTGATTATGTCACTCGTTTGCCCAATAACGACTTAGGTGAAGCATGCACTCAGTTCTTGCGGCAGTATGGCGTGGGCGTAGAAAAGATTGTACGCGGGGGTGACAGGCTGGGAATCTATTTCCTCGAGATTGGTTCCGAGCAGCGTGGCAGCAAGGTGATCTACGACCGGGAAAGATCGGCTATCGCTACGATTGAACGTGGAATGATTGATTGGAAGCAGGTCTTCACCGACGCTCACTGGTTCCACTGGACCGGTATCACTCCGGCGATTTCAGCAGGTACGGCTGATGTGTGCATGGAAGCTGTCCAGGTTGCAAAGGAGATGAAGCTGACTGTATCATGTGATTTGAACTACCGTGCGAAACTGTGGAAATGGGGCAAACAGCCGAGCGAGGTGATGCACGAACTAGTAAGTTACTGCGACATTGCTATTGGCAACGAGGAAGACGCGGACAAGGTGTTTGGAATCAGGGCACCTGATGTTGACATTTTGGCAGGTAAGGTAGATGCGGAAAAATATCGATACGTGTGTGAAGAACTTGCGAAGCCATTTCCCAACTTGAAGACCATTGCCATAACATTGCGGGGCTCCATTTCGGCCAGTCATAACACATGGTCGGCCAGCTTGTGGAACCAGGGAGAATTCTATGTTGGTCCGACCTTTGACATAACCCATATCGTGGATCGAGTAGGGACTGGAGATGCCTTTGCGGCTGGATTAATCTATGGCCTGCGCACTTATAGAGATCATCCGCAAGCCGCACTCAATTATGCAATAGCTGCGTCTTGCCTGAAACATTCGATCTTCGGCGACTTTAACATGGTAACCGTTGCTGATGTTGAGAAGCTCGTGGCTGGAGATACCTCAGGCCGTGTGTCACGCTAAATAGCTTAGAAAGGAGATCGAGAAATATGGCACGATTTACAAGAATAGAAGTGTACAACACCATCCTTAATACTGGGCTGGTACCTGTTTTTTATAATGCTGATGTAGAAGTGGCAAAGAATGTAGTGGAAGCCTGCAGCTCGGGAGGAGCCAGCGTGGTGGAGTTTACGAATCGAGGTGACTTTGCGCCAGAGGTTTTCAAGGAGCTCTCACAATATTTTAGCAAGGCCTCTCCAGAAATCATCCTGGGAGTCGGCTCGGTGATTGATGAGCCAACTGCAGCCCTGTACATTGCATATGGTGCGAACTTCGTGGTTGGCCCTCTTCTCAATGAGACCATTGCTAAGTTGTGTAATCGGAGAAAAGTTGCGTATATGCCTGGTTGTGGTACCGTTTCTGAAATCTCCTATGCTGAAGAGCTTGGGGTAGAAATCGTCAAGATCTTTCCCGGTGACTCAGTTGGGGGCCCAGACTTTGTCAAGGCGGTACTGGGACCCTGCCCCTGGACACGTATCATGCCCACTGGTGGAGTTGAAGCCACTGAAGAGAGCATAAAATCATGGTTCGAGGCGGGCGTGGCGTGTGTCGGCATAGGCTCAAAACTCATAAGAAAGGATTTGGTTGCAGCCGGAGACTGGGCCGAGATCACGGCTTTGGTGAGTCGAGTGTTAGATTGGATTAAAAAAGTGCAATAAGGGCTGGTCTTCCTGATAAAGATAAAATCCACCACAAGAAACCCGGGGCGGGACATTATATAAAATCGCGAAGCGATTTTATAACTTGAATGAGAGGGAAATCCTCTTGAAAAATGATTGACAATAATACAGAGAGTACATAAAATGAAATTCTATTCCATTATATGAAATACTGCTATGACTGTCTTAAAGATAAAAAATACAGGTACTGTACAGGCCATTGAAAGAGGCTGCATAATCCTGGATGCTCTTGGCAAAGGAAAACAGAGCTACAGCATACAGGACCTGTCTTCTGAGCTGAACCTCCCCAAACCCACGGTTCATAGAATTCTCTCAACACTTCGCCATTTCGGATTCGTTGCGCAAGACGAAGTGTCCAAGGAGTATCATCTGGGGTTCCGTCTGGTAGAGTTGGGACATATTGTCCTCGACCAAATCGATCTCAGAAAGGTAGCGGAACCATTCCTCACCAAATTGGCCAACCGTGTTGAGGAAACCACTCATTTGGTGATTCTTGACCAAGGAGAAATTGTCTATCTTGATAAAGTCGAAAATGCGAGCGATCCGAGAAGCTTGAGGATGGTATCCAGAATAGGAATGCGGGGCTATGCCCATAGTTGCGCAGTGGGCAAGGTGTTACTTTCATCCCTGTCCGACGGTGAAAGGGTTAAAATTCTTGCGCAAAAAGGGCTTCCGCAATTGACAAAGAACACTATCACCAATTTGAGTAAGCTCAACAAACATCTAACTAGTGTGAGGGCTCAGGGTTACGCGATAGATGATGAAGAGAATGAGGAGGGAGTTCGGTGCGTCGCCGCTCCTGTAAGGAACGATCAGGGAAACGTGATAGCCGCCATCAGCATCTCAGGTCCCACTGTCCGAATGACTGAAAAAAGGATACACAAAGAGTTAAAAACGAAGGTCATGAAGACAGCATTGGAAATATCAAAAAAGCTCGGGTACAAAACTGGGCCCTCTGAAGAAAGGAGGTGATTACCAAGGGTAAAGAGTTAAAGGGTTGAAAGTGATAGGGTTATTTTAATAGGGGAAACATTAAAAGGAGGAGCTGTTAAATGAAAAAGATTGGAGCTATCGGCATTTGCATTGCTGTTTTGCTGGTTTTATTTGCCTTCAATTCAGCGGTGGCGGCCAAGGTAACACTAAGGTTTTCCGATTGGCATCTTACCGAAGACGTGTGGAATAAGTCCCTGAATGAAGGCATGGCCATATTTCACGAACGCAACCCCGATATCAAGGCGACCCTGGAGCCAGTCTCCTATGGCGAGAAAGAGACAAAATACACGGTAGAGTCTGCGGCAGGTCGAGCGCCGGACGTATTCCATGTCCATGCCTTTTCACTGCCAATGTTTTTCGGTAAGGGTTTTGCAAAGGATTTAACGCCATTTATTGAAAAGGAAGGCCCGGGATTCCTGGATGCCTGGTATCCCTTGCCGATCAAGTTGATGAAGCATCAAGGCAGAGTCCATGCTATGCCCGGTGATTACATGACCATGGTCTTGTTTTACAATACGCAGATGTTTAAGGCAGCCGGGCTTGATCCCAACAAACCCCCCAAGACCTGGGATGAGTTCCTCGAATACGCGAAAAAGTTAACCCGTGACACCGACGGAGACGGGAAGGTTGACCAGTGGGGCTTCGGCACCCTCGGATCCAAGAGCCCTGGCTTTTCGCTCAGGTTTGGCCCCTTTATCTGGAGCTTTGGGGCAGATTACCTGACCCCCGATATGAAGCGCTCGGCCCTGGATTCTCCAGAAGCAAAGGAAGCTTTTTCATTCTTTGTTGAGTTGTACACAAAACACAAAGTTGTTCCCCCGGGGATGACAGCCATGGGTGCCCAAGATGTTCGAACCCAGCTTGCCCAGAAAAAGGTGGCCATGATCCTCGGCTCTGGATGGACGCCTCCCATAGTAAATAAAATCAATCCCGATCTCAATGCATTCGAGGTTTTGAAGGCTGCCCCTGCCCCAATGAAGAGAGAACAGGCAACCGCCATCTGGCTCAGCTCCTGGGTTATGAGCCCAAACACCAAACATCCCAATGAGGCCTGGAAGCTGATGAAATTTATCACCAGCAAGGAGATCGAGCTAAAGTGGTTCGTTGATAACCGCGTCACCTCTTCCAGAGAAGATGTCAGCGGTGTGGCACCAGAGATCCTGAACGACAAATTTGCCAGCGTGATGGCCTCCCAGCTCCCTTACGGCAAGGTGGAGCCCCAGATCAAGCAGTGGCCTGAAATCATGGACACCTTCACCACCTCTCTCCAGGAAGCCATCGTAGGGATGAAAACACCCGCAAAGGCCCTGGCCGAGGCCCACGAAAGGATTAACGCCATCCTGGCGCGGTAAAGTGGCTACAAAGGTAGCTAATTAAACCATGAGGAAAGGGGAGGGTTAACACCCCCTTTTCCCCGGATGGAGAGGGCTGTGGGTTTTCATCATCGGATAAAAGACCGTCATATGTGGGTGCTCTTTGTGCTCCCCGGGGTCTTATTGCTCGTTCTGGTGCTAGGTTTTCCTGCTATCACAAGCCTATCCTACAGCATTCGCCCGGAAAAGGCTGGTACTGACTCCTATACACTTTCCCACTACACGAATCTCAACAAAGATCCATTCTTTAAGAGAACATTCTGGAATACGGCAGTCTTCGTGTCTCTCAGTGTGGCTGCCCATATGGTTCTGGGATTAGCTGTTGCCATGGTTTTGAACGGTGCCTTGCCTGTGAAGCCATTGTTTCGTATCATCGCCCTGCTCCCGTGGGTGGTACCTGATGTGGTCGCGGGGATTATCTGGAAATGGATGTACGATCCCATTTACGGGGCCCTCAATGACGTTCTTCTAAAGGTAGGCCTGATTAATACACCCATAGAATGGCTCTCGAACCCGAAGCTTGCCTTATTCAGTGTAATCCTCGTGAATCTCTGGCGAGGGTTTCCCTTTGTCATGTTGATCCTTTTAGCGGGACTTCAAGCGATTCCTCAGCAGCTTTACGAGGCGGCAGCCATTGACGGAGCCACCAAGGTTCAGTCCTTTTTTCACATCACCATTCCCGGACTCAAGAAGATGATTGTGGTGGCATTGGCACTGGATATCGTGTGGGAGGTCAGGCGCTTCGGGCTTATCCAGGCCATGACCCGCGGAGGACCTGGGGTTCTCACAGAGGTTCTGTCTACCTATACCTACAAACAGTATTTTCAATTTTTTCGATTTGAGTATGCGTCGGCAATTGCAGTGATTATGACTATCGTTCTTTTGGCAGTGAGTCTTCCCTATATCTGGATGATTAGTCAGGAAGAGTGAGGCCAATGAAAACAACATCGTACGAGCTGAAAAATGCCTTTTCCAAAACGATCATCTGGGTTTTCCTGATCGCAGTTACCGTCTACTGCCTGTTTCCATTCGTCTGGATGCTCTCTACGTCCCTTAAAACCGAATCAGAGGCCTTTCGGATCCCTCCCACGTGGATACCTCTCGAGCCAACGGGGGATAGCTATATTGGGATCTGGGTGAGAAAAAACTTTGGCATCTACTTTTTTAATAGCACCGTGATTTCCCTCGCCACAGCCTTGCTGTCCACGTTTTTTGGCGCCCTGGCCGGGTATGGATTTTCACGATTTTTCTTTAAAGGCCGGCGTTTCCTCATCGGTTTTTTCCTGGCAACCCAGATGCTCCCTGGTGTGTTGCTGGTAGGTCCCTATTTTAAGATTCTCAGCAAGGTTGGGCTATACGATACCCGAACTGGCCTCATTATCGCCTTTCTCACCATCTGCCTTCCGTTCTCTACCTGGATGATGAAGGGCTTCATTGATAAGGTACCCGACGAGTTAGACCAATCCGCAATGGTCGATGGCTGCTCCAGAATGGGAATTTTTTTCAGGATTATCTTACCGGTGGTCTCGCCGGGCATGGTTGCCACTATTCTCTTTGCCTTTCTTCTCGCATGGGGAGACCTTCTCTGGGCCCTGTGTATCACGAGCAGTGAACCCATGATTACCGTAACATTGGGTATAGCCAGGACAGTAGGCGAGTTCAGGATCATTTGGCCTATGCTCATGGCCGGCTCCCTCGTAGGTGGGATGCCAGCGATTATCCTTTACATCTTTTTACAGCGACTTCTGGTTCAAGGCTTAACCGCTGGAGCTGTCAAGGAGTGATAATGTGAAAGGGGGATCCTTATGACATTTGAAGCTCGTGTGACACTGGTAACAGGTGCGGCGAGGGGGATTGGCAAGGCTATCGCGTTAGGCTTTGCTCGAGAAAAATCTCATGTGATCATCAACGATATCTGCCCAAAAAACGAATTAGAGAGGGTGGCAACGGAAATCTCTGCCTTTGGAGTAAAAAGCTTGGCCATACAGGCTGATGTGAGCCGATTTGAGGAGGTGAAGGGCATGATGGGGCAGATAGAAAATACCTTTCACAGGCTCGATATCTTGGTCAACAACGCTGGAACCATCCGAAGGGGGACGATAGAAACCGTTACCGAGGAGGAGTGGGATCAGGTTATACAGGTCAACCTGAAAGGAACTTTTAACTGCTCCAAGGCTGCGGTAGACATCATGAAACGCCAGAGGGTGGGGAAGATTGTCAATGTTTCATCGGTCGCGGGCAAAACGGGTGACATCACCT
>Ga0209636_10007362_pt1 | contig 11228 bp, 12 predicted proteins | sample DeeMarSWOR152_54_FD_187464 | JGI IMG/M metagenome (GOLD analysis project Ga0209636, IMG submission 187464) | Marine sediment microbial communities from White Oak River estuary, North Carolina - WOR-1-52-54 (SPAdes) (version 2) | ecosystem: Environmental > Aquatic > Marine > Intertidal zone >... | reverse complement strand
CAGGAATAGAAACTTTATAACGAATTCAAAGACAACACAAGAGTACAAGCTTTCCCAATTCTAAGAAAACACAAAATACGGTACGAAACAGTTGAGAAATGGATTTCTGAACTACCACAGTACACCAGTATATATACTGGTTTCTATCCTCAAGGAGTTAAAAACTACTTTGCTTCAGATTTCCTTTTTCAATCTGACTTTCACAGCCAGTTAACCAACGTTCTGGGATTGCTTCCTTCAACATCTGTGTTCTTCTCAGTAGATCACTACCTTTTGGCCAGGTTATTTGTACTCACCAAAAGCGAAGAAAATGACCTTATTTCTCTCATTCATCAACTAAAAGAAAAAGGATACTTCACTCAATTTCGCTATGCACGGGCTCTATTCGAATGAAGGAGGTGGTAGCCATTGAAAAAAAGAGAGAAGAGGATTTTCTAAGATTGATTGGTTTCAGAGGCACCATTTTCATTCTTCGATTTTTAAATCTACTTCATTCTTCGTTTTTTAAAATCTAAGTCAAGTTCTTTTTCAATTTCGATGATTTTTTATGTCTTCGGGGGTTAACCGAGCGGTATTAACGCCTGATTCAATGACAATATCACCCACAAATCTATTCAATGCATCTAATTTTTTCAAGCGGGTCAAAATTATTCCAATTGAATAAAGTGAGAAATCTGTAATGTGTAAAAGCTGAGAATTTGTTGTCTTAAGAAATTTATAGGATTCCACTTTCTTTTCTTGTTCTAATAATACTTCCAACCAAATATTTGTATCAATAAGATATATCTTCGTCATCCCACCCTTCCAGCGCTTTTTTCTGTAAATTCAAAGACGTGTATTTGTCTTTATATTCACTCAACGCCCCTGCCCAATCCAATTTCAAGTATGTCCTCTTTTTATGCATACGTTTCTCAATGAGAAATTGAATAAAATCTATTGCTTCTTGCTGTAAGTCCGGTGGTAGACGTTTTATCATAGATACTAATGGTTCCATTGTGGTTTTATATCACTAACAGCATATAACCTTTTCTGGTAACGAACATTCTCATGATCCTTATACAAATAAAAAAAATAAAAAAAAGTAAGCTATTTCTTCGATAGTAATCCCAGAAAGACAAAAGCTCCTAGTAACACTGTTCCAAGACAGGATTGCTGTTCACAGTAGGGATCAGCTGCTTTCCCTGGCGGTGTTGGATTGTTAAACGCATTATCCACAGCTTTCTTAGCATCTACCAATCCCCATCCGTAGTAGTTATCCTTCCCTGTATTACCCAGATCAACAGCTGTATACCCTAAAATGTTTTTCACCTGTAACGGCGTTGCATTAGGATTCCTGTCCAGCACTAAAGCGCACACACCTGACACTAAAGCGGTGGACCACGATGTTCCAGACATGGTTACATCTGAACATGCTGTCCCCGCATCTGCAGCAGATATACTCACTCCTGGTGCTACTACATCTGGTTTGACTCTCCCATCAGTGGTGGGCCCTTTGGAAGAGAAACTGGCAATCTCATTGTTGTAATCCACTGCACCCACTGTGATCACATCTCGAGCATCTCCTGGAGTTCCTATCGTTTCACAACTAAGGGCCACTGCCGCCTGCTACTGCCACCACGATAACGCCTTGTGAGACTGCCCAGTCACACTCTTGAGCCAATGGACTGGTACCGTCACCGCCTTGACCGCCTGAACTTAAATTCATCACATCTGCACCATTAGCTACCGCCCAGTCAATGCCATGTATAATGGTATCATTAGACCCTGATCCACTGGAAGTCAAGACTTTTACACCCATCAGCGAAGCTCCAGGAGCAACGCCCTTAGGGTTATACTGCCCAGCAGCAATGCTGGCTACAAATGTTCCATGACCGTGATCATCGTACGGATTGGCACTACTGGCTATGAAATCCTTCCAGGCCACAATCTTCCCCGATAGATCGCAGTGGTTAGGGTCTAATCCTGTATCTAAAACAGCAATAACCACTCCTGTTCCATCATATCCCGTGGCCCACACATCGTCTGTATGGATGTGCGGTACAGCATTGGACAGCATCGCATCCACAGTTATTGTGTCCTCCACGTACAAAACGTAGTCCTTCTGTGAAACTGGCAGGATATTATCTATATCCATGGTCACAACTGCCCCTAAGCCGCTGGCAAACACGTACTCAACGTTACCGTATCTTCCCAGGTCCTGGAGTACTGGATCTCCCTTGAACATTACAATAGTTATTAAAGCACCTTCACTCTGTGCCATTTTCTCTCTCAATAGCCACCGTATCTTGGGAACATCGTTCTTAACGTACACGATATACTCTCTCGGTGAAATCTCCGTCAATGCTCCTTTGTGTACAGCTATGGTATCTCCCTTTATATGGAAATAGGGGCCTTCCAATCTGTCCACATTAATGGTGTAGGCAAGTGAATCAAGCTTTCGAGAATTCATGGTTAAACACAGCCAGTCTTCAGTCTCTTGTACGAGTCTGAGCTTTACCATGAGGATATCCTTTCCTCCGTATCCCACTGTCTGCACGTGGATGGTCACCAGTCCTTCTCCTGCAATCTCCAGTACACTGCAAAATAAGAGCACTGCTACAAGAGATATCAAAACCTTTTTCGACATCTTCATGTCTTTCACCTCATCATCAAAAGAGCGACAGCTTATAAATAGTTTTTCATGTTGATTTTGAGAAATTCAGAAATAAGAGAGAAGAAATAAAGACAAAAGAGCTCTAATAGATCGGTGCACAGATTCTTGTACGCTGCAGACCAAATCCCAGATTTTCGTACGTCCTCAAAAAAGCCAAAGAAAGGCCTTTCTGCACATGGATTCATGAAGAACTGAGGAAAGGCTGCACTCTCTCACTAACCTCATCTAAAGCTGCTATTTCACCTTTTGTTAGACGCCATCCCAATGCTCCTGCATTCTCCTGAGCCTGGTGCGCATTCTTGACACCCACGATAGGTACAGCTCCCTTGCAGATCACCCAGTTCAAAGCTACCTGCACTGGTGTCTTGCCATTATGAGTCTCGCCGATCTCCTGCATCAGATCAATTAACGGCTGAATCTGTATTAACTGCTCACGGCCAAAGCGGCACGCCTTGGCTGCTGCACAGTCTGGAAGCGCAAGCGAATAGGCTCGTAAGGCCAGCCGCTCACGAAGGCTGAAGCGGTTAACTGGTGGATTTTCAGGAGTATACTTCCCCGTTAACAACCCCATAGCTAATGGACTGTAAGCGATCAAAGTGACACCGTGGTTCAGGCACACTTTCAGAAGGCTGGTGTATTCTGGCTCTCTATTGAGCAAACTGTACTCCACCTGGTTGGAAGACAAAGGCACTCCACGCTCAGCCAAAACATCAATGGCCAACAACATCTGCTCCTTTTTGCAGTTGGATATGCCAACAGCACGAGTCTGCCCTTTCTCCACGGCCTCCGCTAAAGAACCCATCCACGTCTCAAATGAGACAGGAGGATAGTGCTTGTGAAACTGGTACAAATCTACCCGATCCATGCCCAGGCGCTCTAGACTGCTGTGCAGGGCATGTAGCAAGCTGGCCTTTCGCAACCGCCACGGAGAAGGTAAAAACTTGGTAGCCACCACCACAGGTTGCTTGAAGACACGGATGAACTGACCTAATAACCGCTCCGATTGACCCCATCCATACGCTTCAGCAGTATCAAAGAAGTTGATGCCTTTCTCTGCACTGACGCGGAACGCGGCCTCCAAATCTGCCCTCCCATAGCTACGTCCATACCCCCACACCATGTGATCCCCCCACGACCAGGTGCCAATACCTATTGGTGAAATCTGCACATCAGTAGTTCCCAGAAAGATTCTTTCTGCATTCTTTTTTGCATTCCAGCACTTTGATTGTTCTCTCTCCCTCTCAATCATATCCCTGGCAATCAAATTCATGTTCGCCCCTCTTTTTCTTTGTGGGCCTTCGAAATTCTAAAAACATCGGCAAGATCACCCATTGCTCTGCACTCAACCTCTTTCACCTCATGTTCATGTCCTGTAATCCACTCCACAAGGTACTGGAGCCTCCCCACACACGTTGCACACATGGGCTGTTCAGAAGTGACCCCATTACTCTCGAAGTTGTCTTTGTCAACCAATAAAAAGCAGTTTTCCTCTTCTTGTACTTCCATGCGCGGCGTATACAGCGGGGAAGGCTGCCTTCGCTCAAACTCTTCTGCGAATTTCTCCAAGGCAAGGCGCATGCGTTTTTGTTCTGGTAATAAACGAGTTGACAGCTTGAGAGCCTTTGCTATTGTGGGACGCTTCGTGACGCCAATACGAATGAACTCCCGACCGATGCGCAGCTGTAGGCTGCGGGCACCTTTTTGTCCAAATAATTCAAGAAGAGAAATATATAGGCTGTGTAAATCCTCTAGAGGTATCTCTAGTTTGTCATTATCTGGAGGGAAGTTATCAATGTACCTCTCTATATGACCATAGTTCAATATCGACTTGAGCCCATTAGGTCCGACAACACTCTCAATAGTTTCCAGCCATAACCTCATAGTTATGTTATCAGTTTTTCCTTCTTTCGGCACGATTATCACCTCTCGCATTTTACTGCTCACACTCCCCCGGTATCAGTCTCTCATGAAAGGCTCGTTAGTACACAAGCCTCTGCGTGACTCTTGCTCGATACAGCTCTTACCGGATACAGGAGTGCTTGCTTTCCGGTCTTTCACAAGGTTCCTCGCCTTCGGTCCTCTGTCTCATTGACCTTCTCGTCTTTTAGAGGCCTCCACCTGACTGACCAAAGCGGTGAACCTGTCACTCACTAGAACGTTCGAATATAAAAAGTTATTTGTTCAACCTATCTATTTTTTGTAAATACCGCTACAATGTAGGAAATTTTTCAATTTCTTATGTACAAATCTCACTGTAGCAAAGAAATCAGTAAAAGATGTCACATTTTCTGATAGATATCACAATAATTTTTGGAAATAGTGAGTTGTGGTCCCCATGAAAAAGTGCAGCTATCTACCCGTAAATTGTCTTTTATCACTTCATAAGAAAGAAACTCCACTGAATGTTACACGTGTAACAATTGACACCGGATATTAGACAATCTTATGGGAAAACACTTAAAAGTAATTTACCATCTAACTACGTAATGAAAATTGCTATTGCAGGGAAAGGTGGAGTTGGCAAAACCACATTATCAGCAGTGCTATCCAGGTTGTACAGAGATGAAGGACGAAATGTACTGGCCATAGATGCAGATTCAAACCCAAATTTGGCCACAGTTCTGGGCGTATCTGTACAGGGTATAACCCCTTTGTCAGAACAGAAAGAATTAATAGAGGAAAGAACAAAGACAGAATTAGGAGGATTTGGGAAAATATTCAAGTTGAATCCACGAGTGGATGATATCGCCCAAAAATATGCAGTAGAGCACGATAATATTAAATTGCTAGTAATGGGGACAGTAAAATCTGGAGAAAGCGGATGTGCGTGTCCTGCCAATGTTTTGGTGAAGAATTTATTGACCCATTTGTTATTGACAGAAAAAGATGTGGTCATTGCCGACATGGAGGCAGGCGTGGAGCACTTGGGGAGGGGGACGGCAAAGGCAGTGGATGCCATGATCATTGTGGTGGAACCAGGAAGAAGGAGTACGGAAACTGCCAACCGCATCCAAGAACTGGCAAAAGATTTGGGTGTCACCAACGTGTTTGCAGTAGGGAACAAGGTAAGAAACCAACGCGAAAGGGCCTTCATTGAGAAAGCAGTCAAGATGGATGTTTTGGGTCACATACTGTATGACGAGAGAATTATTGAAGCAGACATGAAGGGAGAACCCCCTGTTTATGAAGAACTGATGGAGCAGGTCAAAAAAATAAAAGAGAATCTGGAACGCAATATAAGTAATAAGTAGATAGTGAAAAAGCAAAGAAAGAAGGCTATTCTGGAGCTTTTGCAATGAATCCTTCTTTCATTAATGACTGCGTTTCTTCCCTGGATTTCCTGATAATTTCCATGGCCTCTTCCATTAGCGTCTGTCTGGATGCTTTTCTCCTGGCAATTCCCTGTTCTATAGCCTTTAATCCAACAGCCACAGCTTCCCTAGGGAAGACTTCCCATTCATCCATGGTGGGCACAATGTACTCTTCGTGGATACCGTTGTCTTCTGCAGTCTGGGCCAACTCTAAAGCGGCTGCAATGCACATCTCATCAGTGATAGTCTTGGCCATCACGTCCAGAGTACCTCTAAAGATGCCGGGGAACCCTAAAGAGTTGTTAATCTGATTGGGGAAATCCGATCTCCCTGTGGCTACAATGTAGGCACCCGCTTCTTTGGCTTCCCACGGCCAGATCTCTGGTACCGGATTCGCAGAAGCAAACATGATGGCCTTATCACCCATGCCCTTGACTTCTTCAGGTTTGATAACACCGGGGCCTGGTCTGGAAGCTGCAATACAGATGTCTGAACCCTTCAAAGCTTCCTTGATGCCGCCTGATCTCTGTTCTGTGTTTGCATTGACTGCCATGTCCCATTTCAAAGGGTTGTTCTCTTTATCTTGTTCTAGATCCTTTCTTTGAGCATTCAAGATGCCCTTGGAATCCACCATAATGATATTACCCTTGGTCGCTCCTGCAGCAATCAACACTCGGGATATAGCAATGTTGGCAGCTCCTGCTCCCACCATAGATATTGAAGCATCCTTCATCTTCTTTCCTACAATCTTTAACGCGTTAATAGCTCCAGCTACCACAATGGTGGCAGTCCCTTGCTGGTCATCGTGCCACACTGGAATATCCATTTCTTTGTCCGCCCGAAGGGTGTCCAAAATGTAGAAGCACTTGGGTTTCTCAATATCCTCCAGGTTGATACCTCCAAAGGAGGGTTTTATCAGCTTAACCGTTTTTATTAACTCATCAGGGTCCCTCGTATCTAGGCAGATAGGGTACGCGTCCACACCTCCTAAATACTTGAAGAGCATGGCCTTTCCTTCCATGACAGGCATAGCTGCTTCAGGTCCTATATTACCTAATCCTAGAACTCTGGTCCCATCTGATACTACTGCCACTGCATTCCACTTGTTAGTGTACTCGAATACCAACTCTTTGTTTTTGACTATCTCTTTGCAGGGAGCTGCCACTCCCGGCGTGTACCAGATGGCAAAATCATCAAAGGAACGCACACATGCTTTGGGTGTAACTTCAATTTTTCCTCTGTAAAAGGGATGAAGCTTTAATGCATCCTCATTTGGCTTCATGGCCTTCTTGAGCAGTTCTTCTTTGGTCATTTTATCTGTCATACAATACCTCCTCATGTACATTTGGGTTGCATTTATAAAGGTTTACTTTTTTTGAGGGGTTGCGTGTGATGTAATTATTTAGTATTTATCTTGTTCCTTTATGTGGTGTAATAAAATAATACAAAAAATAATAAACAAAAGGTGAAAAGATAACCAGAAAAGGCTACAAAATCCGTTCTAGTTCAAATTGATACTCTTTTTTCTCCAAATTGGTAAATTTGTAAGTAAGCTCATGAGCACACACACAGAACGTACATGTTTCACACTGTGGTGATGTGAACTGAAGTATGATTGTGTTTCCAACTATTCGAAAGTCTCCACCTTCGATTTCTTCAGCACAGTTAATACCCACCAAGACGGTAACGACCAATGTTGTATCATCTATCCAGGTAACTTCTTTTACACCTAAGTCTTCTGTGTATGCATCTATTGATTCATCACAGGGACCAGCAGAGAATTCCAGACCCGGGCCCTGCTGGATACAACCACTTAAGAGGATGATTGATACAATGCCGAAGGTCAGAATGCTTTTCATATCTTATAGGGTGGGTTCCCCTTATTTAAATATATCGAATTCTGGGTTGTTTATTTAGCGGTTATCTCACTTGTTACACGTGTAACAATTTTTTGTCTTTCTACTTCCATGTCCATTTTTGATTTGATGAAGGTTTTTGTGAGCATCCGAAATGGCAACTCCTTTAAGGTCATTTCAATGGGTTCACAAAGACAACCCAATGAGCATCTGCCCGAAAAATCAATTTCTCAAGACATTCAGGTGAGCCTGGCTAACATGCTATCTCTGAATTGGTAACCGGTACGTGTCCCTATGTAAACAATCATCAAAAAGAGACAATACAAAGGAAATATAAGGAAAAATTCCAATCCAATATCCTCTATAGCGAACGGAAAGACCACAATTAGTGTATATAATCCATGAGATGCCAGTGATAATCTTTTAATTAGTCCCATCACTTCTTTGTATTCTAAATTTGAGAATACCCCGGTAAAGAATCCTAACCCAAATAACCCTATGGCTGCCACGAAAAGCTGAGAAAAGAGGAGAATCCCATTATGTAACCCAAATAAAGTGGGTGCAGTGAAAAGGTCAGTAAGCAGCGCCACGCCACCAATGAGCAGAGCCCACCCTTGTGCATTCAGGCGAATTTCCATTTTCTGACAGAGGATCACCCCACGCAAGGTTGCACCTGCCACGCCAAACAGCGCACAAATTGTACCATATAACATGTACAAAACAAGAAAGACAACAAAAATAACTACATCATCCAGGAAAAGACTGAAATTGAATTCAAAAGAGAATTGAATAATTGAAATTGCAGTAACGATGAGAAAACCACAGAGAAAAAGTCCGATGAAAAGTGCTACCACCGCGAAAATCCACAGACAGAAGAACCATTTCGTTTTCAAGAACGGAGTATTCAAAAGATTACTCATGGAATCACCTCCTCTGTTCTTTTTCTTGTCCAGATGATTATAATTATTGCAATAAAGACAAAAAAGGCGACAGTTACAGCTTTTTTGAGGTTTTCAATAGTTTCAGGTTGCAGAATTGGAGTTTCACTGTGAACTGTTACATATACTTCAGGAAAGGATATACTGTATTTGAATCTGTATCCAGGGCTATATCAGCTCTCTCAAAGTAGATGAATGCTTTTCCATTCTCCATTCCCTGGGTTTCTGCTGCAGGGGATGTATCCACTTGGGAAAGGCTGCACCCTTCTGGCAGTACGAATGTGACAGTTCCAATTCTGTTATATCTCCAGATTGGGCTTTTTTTGAGAACCATATTTTCAGCCGGTAACGTTCTCTTTCTACTTTGAGGGATTGTCCAGATTGTGAGGCTGCATAGTTGGAGATGGAACCTGTAGGTATACTCAAGTAAATCCCCCTTTGGGGTCCTTCTGTGGTCTTAATGGTAAAGTGATACAAAATATCTACTGTGGCATCACTGTTGATGGTGGCTTCTACTGTTTCCTCCTGGACGACGAATTCAGGCTGTGCTTGAACAGAAGAGAATAAAAGAAAGAAAAGGATTATAACGCTCTTTTTCATGGTATTGATAGTGGTTAGAAGTATATAAATGTAGTGAGTGGTTGGAAGTTATCGAACAAAAAATATTCACAGTTGAGGAAGCCCCAATGAAGCATCCTAGACTTGATGGAATAAATCTGAATCGCAGCATTCTTCAATTCTAATTCATCATTCATTTCCAAGGTTACAAAATTCCCTGTGGGAAATCTTTAAGTACTCTCCTCTCCTAAAAAAAATAATAGTGATGGGAGAATGCATACAAAGGGAAGTTAAAACAAGAATAGAGAACATTGACAGAATATTCTCTCAATCAAAAGATAATAAGAGGTGAGAAAATGGGAAAAGGAGTATTGTTTAGGATATTGCTAGTGTCTTTGACTTTAGGAGTAATGATAATATGATTTCAAGGAAATGGTTATTTATGAGAGGACTACGTATGGCACTATGTATTATAATAGTGTGGTCTTTTATCTTCCATGCATTTGCATTTGACAACGTTTCAACACTGCCAGTCAGTGTGTCTTTGGCAGGAGGGTGTGATGTACCCATGTTTGGTCCTTTTAGTGGGAGCTTGTCGCATAAGAAGGATGATATTGAGGAATACCACGCAAGTATGAAGGTGGAAGATTTCATTGCTGAAGCGACTTTCAAAAATCCTTACTCCACCACTAAGGGAAAGTGGGACTATGGTTTTCTCTTCAGATACTTTGAAGGTACATTCCATGCAATTCGAGTTACGTCTGATGGTAAGTGGACGCATGATGTGGTCTTTCATGGAGAATGGGACTACCTTAAAGGGGGCAACGTCAGTGGTCTGCAAACTGGAGCCGACCAGAAGAATCACTTGCGCATTATCGTTATCGGCGATAATGGATGGTTCTACGTGAATGGTCTGTTTGTAGCATCACTGGATACATCGGGACTGACCCGAAAAGGTGATATAGCAGCTGCCACCGGGATGTACACTAATTATGGAATCGAGGGCAAAACCACTGACTTTGAGGACTTCACCATCTGGTCGCTCGATGTGCCCACATCGGGTCCTTCAAGTCGAAGATTAAAGAGTAAAGGTTTGGATTACTTATTCCATATTAAGGGATACCAAGCAAAGGTGGATGTGAAAGATTTCATTGCTGAAGCGACTTTCAAAAATCCCGATCCCTCTACTGAGGGAAGATGGGACTATGGTTTTCTCTTCAGATACTTTGAAGGTACATTCCATGCAATTCGAGTTACGTCTGATGGTAAGTGGACACATGATGTGGTCACTGATGGAGAATGGGACTACTTTAAGGGGGGCAGCGTCAGTGGTCTGCAAACTGGAGCCAACCAGAAGAATCACTTGCGCATTATCGTTATCGGCGATAATGGATCGTTCTATGTAAACGGTCAGTTGGTGACCGAACTGGATACATCGGGACTGACCCAAAAAGGCGATATAGCAGCTGCCACCGGAATATACTCTTTTTATTCAATCGGGGACTTCGACTTTGAGGACTTCACTATCTGGTCACTCGATGGCTGTCCCGAACTCCCTAGATTGGGTGATATAGACAATGATGGAACCATTGATGATCGTGATAACTGCTATAACCCTGACTGTAACATTGTGAATTCTAGGGGCTGCCCCAAAGATTCTGATGGAGATGGTGTTAATGATTGCGATGATGAGTGTCCATCAAGATGTACTAAGGTCGATTCCAATGGTTGTCCTTTGGATTCTGATGGAGATGGTGTTAATGACTGCGATGATAAGTGTCCCTCAGAATGTGCTAAGGTTGATCCCAGTGGCTGCCCCAAAGATTCTGATGGAGATGGTGTTAATGATTGCGATGATGAGTGTCCATCAAGATGTACTAAGGTCGATTCCAATGGTTGTCCTTTGGATTCT
>Ga0209636_10007360_pt1 | contig 11230 bp, 8 predicted proteins | sample DeeMarSWOR152_54_FD_187464 | JGI IMG/M metagenome (GOLD analysis project Ga0209636, IMG submission 187464) | Marine sediment microbial communities from White Oak River estuary, North Carolina - WOR-1-52-54 (SPAdes) (version 2) | ecosystem: Environmental > Aquatic > Marine > Intertidal zone >... | reverse complement strand
TTACAATCCATCGAACCCCTGCTTCATCGGCGCGTCTCAGGACCAGTTCCATCTCCTCAGGTGTGTATTGGTCCAAATGGACATGGATGTCCGTTAGCCTGCTCTCCTTGGTCGCACCCTGCTCACGCTCTTCCATACTTAATACCTCCTCACAATCCCACCAGTCACTTCAGAAAAGCCCCATATCTCCCATATCCCGCTGAACCACAGGATCGAACAACCGTGTGATCACTTACCCTTTGCCTTGACCCCAAGATTTCACCCTGTAAACAGGTGACACCTAACAGTGTGTTTCTCTCCTACCTCTGTCATCATCGGGTCAGCCCGAGAGCAGATGTCCATCTTCTCGGGACATCGCAGGTGGAAGCTGCACCCGGGCGGAACATTAACCGGGCTGGGAATCTCTCCCCTGGAGAGCACCTCCTTCGGCTTGAGGTATTCCTCCTCTTCAGAGACCGTGGGTATGGAGGAGAGCAGCATTCGCGTATAGGGATGGAATGGGTTCTGGAAGAACTCCCTCGTGGGGGCAATCTCGCTGATCTTACCCAGATACATGATCGCAACCCGGCTGGCAATGTTCCGCATCAGGCTCAGATCATGGGTGATGAAGAGATAGGTCAGATCGAGATTCTGCTGCAATTGCATCAGCAAGTTGATGATCTTTGCCTGTACCGAGACGTCCAGGGCCGAGGTCGGCTCATCCAAGATAACAAAGGAGGGATTGGTGGCAAGGGCCCTGGCGATTGCCACCATCTGCTTCTCCCCGCCGCCGATTGCCTGCGGGGACTTGTGCATGTAGTCTTCTGGCGGCAATTCGACCATTCTCAGCAGCTCCATCACCCTTTCCGTCCGTCCACTACTACTGGAAGTACGATGCACCTTGAGGGGCAGCTCCAAGATCTGCTTAATGCTCCGTCTGGGGTTTAGAGACGATCCCGGGTCCTGAAACACGATCCGGATCTCCCCCTTTAGGGTTTTGGGTCGTTCACTGAAGACCTTGCTTATGCTTCTTCCCTTGAAAAAGATCCTTCCTTCAGTAGGTTCATAGATCCCTACTACAGTATGGGCTACAGTGGTCTTGCCTGAGCCGGACTCACCTACAAGACCCATGGTCTCACCCTGGTTTACAGAGAAGCTAACGGTATCGACCGCTCTGACCGTCCCTTGTTTCGTAACAAAAAACTTCTTCAGGTCTTCAATGGTCACTATCTCTTCTGACAAGGGTATCATCTCCTGTGAAGAAAGCAGGCCACCTCATGGTTGTCTCCAACGGTGAAAAGGCCGGGCCTCTCCTTTTCGCAGATTGGCATGGCATGGTCACATCTAGGATGGAATCGACACCCTCCAGGGGGTTCAAGGTAATTGGGGATCCTTCCCCGAATGCCCTGGCTGATGCCCTCACCAGTCAGCTTTGGAACACTGTTCAACAATGCCTTGGTGTAAGGATGGGATGGATCAGTGAACAGATCCTTGGTCCTGGCTACCTCTACGACGTTGCCTGCGTACATAATGTATACCCGCTGCGTGAGATTCCTTACCACACCCAGCGAATGGCTTATTAGCAGGATCGAGGGTTGCCTTTTTGCAACCAGTTCATTCATTTGTCTTAGGATCTGGGCCTGTATTGTGACATCGAGGTTTGTGGTAGGCTCATCGGCCATGAGAAGCGTGGCTGCAGCGCTAAGGGCCTCACTAATGCAAACCCGCTGTCTCATTCCACCGCTTAACTGCATGGGATAGTTGCTCAGAATTCTCTCAGGATCTGGCATACCGGTTTCCCTAAGCACAGCAATAGACCGAGCCCTTATCTCCTTCTTAGACATGTGCACCCGGCCACGGGCTGCGGATGAATACTTGATAACATCATGCAGTTGATGACCAATTGTGAATACCGGGTTAAGGGCTGCCAGGGGGTCCTGAAATATGGCGCTCATCTCCCCCTTTCTGAGGCTTCGCATCTCCGCGGGCTTCATCTTAAGGACATCCCTTCCCCGGTAGAGGATCTCCCCGCCGGAAATCCTTGCCGGAGGAATGGGAAGAACCCGCAGTACTGATTTCACGGTGGTTGTCTTTCCACATCCTGTTTCCCCCACTAAACCGACCTTCTCTCCCTCGCCAATTACCATGTCCACGCCATTTAGGACCTTCAACTCCCCCTCGAAGATCCTGAACCGGACGTGCAAATCCCTTATTTCCAGTAACGGTGTCATCTTCGGAACTAGACTTCCTCCACGGAGAACATATCCGACAGGCCATCGCCCACAAGATTGAACGACAATATGACGAGCACAATTGCAAGGGCTGGGAATACGGCCATCCACCATTCGGCAGGCAGTCTCTTGGCTCCGTCCGCGACCATGGTTCCCAGACCGGGCCTAGGGGGCTGTATCCCGAGCCCGATGAAACTCAAGGAAGCACCGACTATTATGACAAAGCCTGCATCCAAGGTCATCTTCGTGAAAATGGGGGCTATACAATTGGGAAGGATTTCCCTGAACAGGATGTGTGCCTTGCCTGCTCCGGTAAGCTCAGCTTCGCGCACAAAGTACTCATGGCGCAGTGATGACGTAACCGAATATACCAATCTAGAGTACCACGGCCACCACATGAGCGATATGGCCATCATTTGATTAAATAGATTAGGGCTTAACATTACAGTTATCGCCAGGGCCAGGACCAAGGGAGGGACAGCTAAGAAGATATCGGTTATCCGCATAATCGCGATCTCAATCCGCGTACGCTGGTAATATCCCGCGACAAGGCCCAGGATGACACCTGGAGGGATACTCAAGGTGAGCACAACAACCGCTAACATTAAAGAAAAGCGGTACCCGAAAATAACACGGCTAAATACATCCCTACCCACAGTGTCGGTCCCAAAGAAGTGCTTTAGGCTCGGAGGCAGACTGGATTCACGAAAGTTTGTAAATGCCCCTGCATGCTTAGGGTAGGGGACAATGTATGGGGCTAGAATGGCAGCAAGAATTATTGAGATAAGAAGGATTAGCCCGAATACGGAGAGGGGATTTCGAGAGAATTTGTACCATCCTTTAGAGAAACTAACTCTCTTTCTGGATAGAGCGGCGACAAGAAGCTCTTTGTTTGACACGACTTATCCTTCTGTCCTTTGTAGCCGAACCCTGGGATCAAGAAACGAGACTACAATATCAACAATGACATTCACAACGGAGAAGGCAACTCCTATAACCAGAACTACTGCAACAATCGCGTTAAGGTCTTTGTTTAGCATTACGGTAACTGCGTAGCGGGAGAATCCCGGCCACATGAACACTAGTTCTACAAGAAAGGCGTTGGACAGTTGAAAAGCGAAATCCAGGCCCATCACTGACACAGTTGGGATGAGTGACGGTCTTAAGAGGTACTTGAAGGTAATAGACCTCGTGGGGATGCCGTACACTATGTGAGCAGTCACGTAGTCTTTCTGTAGGTTCTCAGCTATGGAGGTGCGAGTAATCCTGCTCTCCTGGGCTATATTAGCCACCGCCAGGCTTGCGGCCGGCAGAAAAATATGCTTGATTGCCTCCAGCGCGATATCGAATTTCCCGGCTACCAGGCTATCGAAAATGAGGAAGCCCGTTATCTGGGGTGGAGGCCTCTGTGCCAGGGCAAGTCTTCCCACGGCAGGCGTGAGATTCAGAATATAGGTGAAAACCAGCAGAAGAAAAATGGCCACCACGAAAGGTGGTGCGGCAACCCCAATATATGAGATTAGGCGGGACAGGCCGTCAAACCAGGAGTTCCTGAAATAGCCTGCTAGAACTCCAGTTATTTGGCCTATAACTAGGGAAATAAGCAAAGAGAAGAGAATCAGCTCTAAGGTTGCAGGTATATACGCCTTCAGATCCGTAGTCACTGGCCGCCGCGTGTACAGGGATCTCCCCAGATCCCCCTTTAGCACGGATCTGAGCCAGAAGTAGTATTGAACGGGAAATGGCTTATCCAGATGCATCTCTTCCCTGAGGTTCTGAACCTGCTCGTGGGTGGCAAGAGATCCCAGTGCGACGCGAGCCGGATCACCTGGCATGACTCTGGCAATGAAGAAAATGAGCAGAGAAAGGCCAAGCAATACCAGAAGTGCCTGTAGGAGTCTTAGTACAATGTATTTACCCAACCTGCCCTCCAAACACCCTCTTTGGGGCTTGCCGGGAATACTCTAAAGTGGTAACCCCGCTGAAGTTCCACCTAGTCGTTATCCCATGTAGGTGCTCTGGATTTTGAAAGAATCCGTCTTCTTCAGTATATACTCGTAAGAGAGATAAGCACGGGAAGGCAAGAGCACGCCATCTCGCCCTTGCCTTCCGTAGTTCATATTCCTACTTGCCGCGCAACTTCTCCTTCAAGGCCAGATTGATCCGCCAGTTGTGCATATTGGCCGTGGGGCCCACAGTCGGAAAAACTTCTTTGGGGCCGATGAGGTAATCTTGGCTGGTGAACAGCATAGGGATCTCATATGCGTAGAACGCAAGAGCCTGATCCGCTATCCTTTCTTGGAGTTGCCTGTATATCTTTAGCCTTTCCTCAAGATCTACGGTGATCCGCGACTGGTCAATCAGTCTACCGGTCTCCTTGTCTGCGTACCAGTGAGCGGCATAAATCCCTCCAACATTATCGGGATGGTACATGTAGTGCAAGTAGAAATCCGGTGATGGATAAGTCGCGGGGAACAGGAAGATCGTCAGGTTAGGGGTTGTCTCCGGGGCTGCGCATTCTGCCGAGTACTGGGGCCACGGAGGACCAGCTATCTCCATCTTTATTCCCAACTTAGCCAAGTCTGCCTGCAATTGTAGGCCGACTTCCTCTTCCGCCTCCAGGCCTGCACAATAGTGGTAGACAACCTTCACCTTCTTGGGGTCATACTTTGACATTGCCAGCTCTTTCCTTGCCTTGTCCAGGTCCTGCCGCCTCGGCTGAGGGGGTACGGCTATGTATCCAGGAAGCGCGGATGCGATGATTCCGCTTTCCTGGGCGCCAAAGGGTGCGTACTGCTCAAGTATGGCCTCGTAATCGTAAGCATGTCGAATCGCTTTTCTGAAATGCACACAGTCGGTAGGCGGCACGGTAGTGTTCATCCATATAGTCCAATCTTCAGGCCAAATCTTGTTTAGGTGGATGCCTTTCGCGTCCACAATCTCCTTGAAAGTTCCTCTGCTAAAACCGCCGTTGGCCTCCAAGTCCAGCTGTCCGTTCTTGAGTAATAGCATGAGGGTTGCAGTCTCGTACTCCATGATAAAGACAAGTCTCTCTATAGGGACTTCGTCTGGCCCCCAATCCTCCCAACCAAGGAAGTATTCCTTAAACCTCTCGGCCTCGAGGCGCTCACCCGGTTTGTGGCGTACCATCATGTAAGGTCCGGATCCTGCGTCATGTTCCCCCAGCCACTTCTGTCCATAATCTCCAAACTTGCCAAAGTCACCGGGCTCGATATGTTTTAGCACCAGATCCTTATTCAAGGGCCAGAACAGGGTTAGCGTCTCTGGGAATACAGCGTTAGGCTTCTCCAAAGTAAAATCGACCTCGTATCTCCCGATGACAGTCCCGGTTACCTTTCCCAGCGTGCCTGAATAGCCCTTGCCCATAGCCATAAGCCTGTCCATTGAGAAGACCACATCCTCGGCTGTAAGCTCGCTACCATCGTGGAACTTGACCCCCTTCCTCAGCCTAAACCGCCAATGGTCGAGCTTGCCATCTACTGGCCCCCAATCCTCTGCAAGGTGGGGCCTTAGTGTGCCTTGCGGCGTTGCATAGATTAGCGGGCTGTAGAGGTTGTATACCACCTGGGTATCATACCAGTCCATGGCCACACCCGGATCAGGGAGTATTACCGGCATACCGTTAATAATCGCCACATTTTCCGCGGCTTTCACCGCACCCACCAGACCGCAGAATACAACGGTAAGCGCCACCGCAAAGACCCAGGCAAAACTTAGTGCTTTTTTCATGTTTCCCTCCTTTTTATTGTTAGCTTGATACCGTTGTCTTCCCTTAGACAACATCCTCCGCCTTCTGTTGAGCATAGGAAAAAAAGCTGTGGCCAGGCCATCCCTGGGGCTTTCGCGAAAGCTCCTAGCCAGACTCCTGATGCTCCCGCAGACTTAAGGTGACCTTCTCCACGCCTTGCTGCCAGACTCTGAGGCCAATCTCCTCGATGACCGGCCACTGGGACTGGGGGATGCGGGCAAAGACATTGGCCCTCAACGTCCCTCCGTGATAGCGGAGCAGCTCCGGCCCGTAGTACATGGCCAGGGCCTCGGCCGGAGCTGAATCGTCCTCCCCCCAATCCTTTTCCCATTCCTTCCAGTAGACCACGTCACCTGTATTTGTCTGGCTTGTCGCGTTTTCCTGCCAGACCTTGATTCTAGTCTCGATGGGCAGATAGACCTCCCGGCCGCACCAGCGAGTGTGGAAGGCAGTCGAAGTCGATGTTAGCGTTAGGGCGTCAATGACCGCCTTGACTGTCTTGGGCGCAACATCCTGCATTAGGTGGGCAACCAGTTCGCCGCCGCGCTCGAATTTGAAGACAATCTGGCTGGCCATGCTCACCCCCTTAGCCGGCACCGCGCATCTTTTCGCGCAGCGACTGGGTGGCCTTAAGGTCGACCTTCATCTCCTTCTCGTCGATTACTACTCCATATTCTTCTCTCGCCTTTGCCGAAGATATATATTCATTAATCAGGTCCTGAAGGACCATCTGGGGATCCCTTTCTAAAGCCGATCCGTAACCTCCTCCCCCACCGGTCTGAAAGCTCACCACCTCATTATCATCAAGCGGCAGGTTGGAGATCTTCCGCCAGCGCTCCTCCTTCCCGTCGTTTCGGTAGACAACACTGATGCTGGGTTTTCCATCCTTTCCGCCGAACAGACCCCATGGAGGGGTGTAATTTACCCTATCCGTTGTCACAGTAAGCCCTGCCTTGTGACCGATGATCCGGTAATCTCGACGGACCCCGAGCCCACCGCGGAACCTTCCGGGCCCACCAGAGTCCTGTTGAAGCGCGAATTGCTCCACGCGCCAGGGATACCGCACCTCGGCCACTTCAACCGGAACATTGTATGTGTCTCCCAAGTCCATGGAGAAGAGCGCCGACTCTCCGTCATCATGGGGTTTCCCGCCGTATCCGCCTGCGTCTCCTTCGGCGCAGACATAGTACCTGCCCGTCCGGGGGTCTGTCCCGTAGATGAAATTCGCCATGGAATCACCGAAGTGCCCTGCCCTCACTTGATCCGGTATTGCCGGTGCCAGCGCTTTCAGGATTAGATCCGGGATCGAGGTGGTGGGAACTGGCCACATCGCGCATGCAGCAGGGAACCGTGGCTTCAACAGGCTGCCCTCCGGGATGAGGATCTTCAACGGGCGGAAGAAGCCCTCATTGCTGGGCAGATCAGGGGTAGTAATGATCTTGAACCCATACCGGGCGGAAGAGATGCTCGACGGCTCAGGAACATTCATAGGTCCGCGACATTGAGGATCGGTTCCCGCAAAGTCCATGGTCATTTCCTCGTCTTCCACGGTTATGGCCAGCCTAAGCCATACTCTTTCATCCAGCGGCTCATCGTCATTCCCGTCGCCATCAAGCAAGGCCTCTGCAGAATAAGTTCCGTTCGGAATGCCACGTACGGCCGCCCGCGCCATTCTTTCACCTTGATCCAGAATCTCTTGAAGGGCACCCAGAGTCACATCGAGACCATAGGTGTCGATGATCTCGCAGAAGCGTTGACTGGCATTTCGCACTGCTGCAATCATGGCGCGGATGTCTCCCAGCACGGGATCCGGCACGCGCGTGTTGGCCCTGATCAGACGGAACACGTCTTCATTCGGCTTACCTTCGACCACAAGCTTGACCGGAGGCAGACGAAATCCTTCCTGGAATACCTCGACGGTGTTGCTGTACCATCCTCCGGGGTAGATTCCGCCCATGTCAACGGTGTGTCCGCGGAAGGCAGCCCACCCTCGGATTTCACCTTCATAGAAAGCTGGACAGAGCACTGAGAGATCAGGGCAGTGCGTCCCTCCCCCGTTGTAAGGATCATTGCACAGGATAACGTCCCCGGGGTTCAAGTTCTCTCGCCCAATGGTGTTATAAGTAGATTCCACAGCATAGCCCAGATTGGCAAGAAAGATGGGCAGTCCTGGGGTTTCCGCAATCAGGTTAGCTTCGCTGTCCAAAATCCCACAGCTAAAGTCCACGACTTCGTAAAGAATCGGGCTATAGGCTGCTCTCTCAATCGTCCTCCGTATGTCACGACTGGCCGCAATCAGTCGATTGCGTATAACCTCGAGAGTTATTGGATCTATCTTCATAGTCCCCCCTGATTTACAGTAATGATAAGATTGCCGTATTGGTCTACAGAGCAGTCCTGATCCGCTTCAACAACCGTTGTGGCTGTCGGCTCCTCAATAATGGCCGGCCCTGGGATAGTGTTTGCTGCCAGAAGCCTGTCGCGCCGATAGATGCCGAATTCCTTATACTTGCCATCTCCCACGTAAACTCTTCTTTCACCCAGCCTGGCCTCCGGCGTAGGAGTCTCCTGTCCGCGGTTGATAACTTGCAGGGTAGGTTTCTTCACCTTGCCAATACCTACGACCTTGAGCGAGACAACCTCTTTGGGCTCCTCTGGGGCATTGTGCCCATATACCTTAAGATGAAGGGCGTCAAAGCTTTTTTCCAGTGCCGCCTTGTCAGCATCAGATAGAGTGGAAGGAGCCGGAACGGTCAATGTGTGTTCTTGTCCAGAATACCTCAAATCTATCTCATAGGACACAACAATACTCTCATCTGCAATACTCTCACGCTCGAAGAGGTTCTTCACCCGCACCTCTAGCTCTCTAAACATCCCGTTTGCCGACTCTACATCCATATCGTCCATGAGGCTGATGTAGGTTTGGCCGAAGTCATGCCTCAAGTCGGCCATCAACATGCCCCAAGCAGAGAACACCCCGGGAAACGGTGGGACGATCACCTTGGGAATATTCAGCTCCTTTGCAATGGCTGCAGCGTGAATTGGCCCTGCGCCGCCAAAAGCCACCATTGTGAATTCCCTCGGGTCATACCCCCGTTTGACCGTCATTGATTGCAGCAGTCCCGACATGTTTATGTTGACAATTCTTGCAATCCCTAGCGCTGCCTCATCAATGCTGAGGCTGAAGTAGTCAGCCACCTTTTGGATCGCTCCACGGCCAAGCTGAGACGAGATCTCCATCTTCCCCCCGAGAAAATACCCTGGATCAAAAATGGATAGTTGCAGGTTCGCATCCGTTACTGTGGGTTCTACACCGCCTCGCATGTAGCAGGCTGGGCCTGGATCAGCCCCCGCGCTTTGTGGCCCTACATGTAGGGCGCCGGCCTCATCGATCCAGGCAATGCTGCCTCCCCCGGCTCCGATCTCACGCATATCAACCACAGGGAGCAGGATCGGACGTCCTTCAACCAGATATTGATCCGTGGTATCAGGTAATCCTCCCCTGATGATAGAGGTCTTGGCCGTGGTACCCCCCATGTCGTAGGTAATGACATTATTGTATCCGATCAAATCAGCCAGCTGGGCCCCCCCGATAGCACCCGCTGCGGGACCGGATTCAACCATCGAGATGGGCATCTCCCTGGCAACAGCAGAAGTCATGATACCGCCATTGGACTGCATAATCTGCAAAACACTCTGAAAGCGCCGCCTCTTTACCTCCTCTTCCAGGCTTCGCAGGTACTCTTGCACCACTGGCATCACATACGCATTCTGCACAGTGGTGCTGTTCCGCTCATACTCATAGTAACGCCTTGTAATATTGTGTGATAGGGATACGGTTGCCTCAGGAAACTGCTCATTTAGCAACCTGCCTATCTCCTCCTCATGCTTAGGGTTAGCATAAGCATTGAGAAGACAGACTGCTACTGATTTGACGTCTTCCTTACGCAGATATTCGATGATCTGAGAAAGGTCACTGATTTCCAGAGGAATCAACACCTCTGTATCGGCTCCGATCCTTTCCTTAACCTCCAGACAAAGGTATCTTGGGACAAGAGGCGTTGGCCTCTTGTAAAGGGCATTATACATCTCCGTGCGATTGCTTCGCCCGATCTCCAGCACATCCCTGAAGCCCTTAGTAGTGATTAAGGCTGTCTTAGCACCCTTGCCCTCAATCAGGGCATTGATAACCACCGTTGTCCCGTGAACCAAAAATGATACCTGGTCAAGCGGAACCTTGAACTTCTCCATGCTTTCAATCGTGCCAATCGCGGGATTCTTAGGTGTGGAAGATACCTTGCTTACCTCGATCGTGCCGGTAGTCTCATCGAGCAACACGGCGTCGGTAAAGGTTCCACCTACATCTGTGCTGAGTCTGTACATCGTTGCCTCCTCAGGAACGCCATCTGTTTTCCTAGTTAGGCTTTTGGATGGTCTTTGGGCTATCACCTCTAAGGCTCTCGTGCCCATCGCTTGAACGCCATTTGAAATACTCCAGGATATTCCACATCTTTATTATGAACAATATGCGTTTGTCTACAAAAAAAGGCACTAGATCAGATTTGCAGGGTGTGCCTTATACCAGGCACATCCTGGAATATTCTTCTGGCGACGCAAGATATGTTACAGCAACAGCATACAGCCAAGCCGCTAATCATATTCTAGATCTATCTTACCTTGTGCTATTGATGTCATGATCACGTATTTTTCCTATATTATCCTGCCTGATATCACAGTTCTAAAACTGACAAGCTTTCGATTTAGAGTAATGAAGCCGCATACAATAGGTTGTATATAGACTTTTCCTTGCATAACCTTCAGCTTCAGCTGCTATCTATCGAAAGTCTTTCATCGGTCTCAAGCTTATGATTATTACATCCAACGTGAAAAGGCCAGCTACATCTTTTTTCTACAAGCAGCCTATTTTCAAGCTCCTTCGCTGGGTGGACGTGGAACTCAGTACCCCCTATCGCGGTTAATTAAGCTAGTGACTTCCTGAAACGTGAGGTTCTTATGTTTTCTTAAACAAACTTCTATCCGTGCTGGTTCCTCTTTCTTACAGATCTTATGCGCTATTTACCAACAGCATACGATTATCGATATCTAACTGCTATAGGTAAAATTCTGCCACGCTGATTTTATCGATTAGCGGAAGAACTAATCATTTATGACCAAGCCCGCCTGTGGCTCATTTGAAGGTGCCATTCCCATATTCCTTCACAGTTGAGAGGCAAGTGCATTGTAAGAAACC
>Ga0209636_10007359_pt1 | contig 11230 bp, 6 predicted proteins | sample DeeMarSWOR152_54_FD_187464 | JGI IMG/M metagenome (GOLD analysis project Ga0209636, IMG submission 187464) | Marine sediment microbial communities from White Oak River estuary, North Carolina - WOR-1-52-54 (SPAdes) (version 2) | ecosystem: Environmental > Aquatic > Marine > Intertidal zone >... | reverse complement strand
GATCGTTCGGACGATGAATACCGTCATGAGCAGCGCTCGAATCAGTCTGCCGTACACAGTTGCAACCTCCCAGGGGAGGCGCCGTCACGATGGCCGGCGCCGCCCCGTCACTACGAGCCTACCAGCCGCCGACCACTATCGAATAGCCGGCCGAAACCATGAAGGTGTTGTTCTTTATAGTCAGGTTCGGGTCGTCCGAGGAATCGTTCAGGTTCCTGAGACCGAGATCGTACATGGCGTCCAGCAGGATCGCTCCCGGGCCGGCGGCGATCGCCAACCCGCCACCGAAAAGCAACCCGATGTCGGTCGTCTTCCTCTGGACGTCGACATCGGGATCGTCGCAATCGACCTCAATCGGGCTGCCAAACCACGAACCGTTGAGGTGGCAGTCCAACTCGAAGGCGACGGTCGGACCGGCGAACAGGTGGGGCGTGAGCCTCCCACCCGAACCGGTGGGGACCTTCAGAACGGCCAGCAATGGGATCTCCAGGTAGGTCACTGCGACCTCGGCTTCGGCCGGATCCGCCCGCCAGACAGCACCGCTCCCTTTTCGGGTGTACAGAGCCTCGAGCTGGACCGCGAAGAGGTCGTGCAAATCCAGCCTGGCCAAGCCGCCCAGGTGGAAGTTCGATTCCCAGTTCGTGCTCACCTCCTCGATACCGCCGTCCCAGGTGACCTTCGTACCGTTGAACCCGCCCCGCGCTCCCAGGGATACTTGTTGGGTCAGAGCGGAGTCGGCGACCGCGATGGTCAACAGCAACGCCGTGACGGCTGTCCCGATCTTGTTCACAGGAACCTCCTTCTTGCTGTCCTCGTAGTGTTCCCGGCGGCTGTGGAGTCGCGCGTTTGCTGGCGACTCGGCAAGCCGGTAGTTTTGCAGCGAGGGTAAGCGATTCGCGCTTTTCCAGCGTTTCCCAAGCGTTATCTGGCGTTATCGGAATTGAAGGATCCGGTGTCAGGCGGTGGGATGATCGAGTTCCGGGCTCTGGGGGCGGTAGAGCTCAATGCCCCGGAGGGCCGTCAGCTGCTGTCGATCCTGGCACGGCCGAAGCTGCTGGCGATTCTCTCCTACCTGGCGACCAGCACGAGCCGCGGCTACGTCCGGCGCGATACGCTGATCGGCCTCTTCTGGCCCGACGTCGATCCGGAGCGGGCCCGCAACTCGCTACGCCAGTCACTCCATCATCTCAGGCGCTCACTGGGCGAGCATACGCTGCTGGGTCGCGGTGACGATGAGGTGGGGTTGGCGGCCGACCGCTTCTGGTGCGACGTGGCCGCCTTCGAGGATGCACTGCAAGCCGGCCGGGCCGAGGAGGCGCTGAGCCACTACCGGGGCGAACTGCTGGGAGGCTTCTACGTCAGCGATGCCCCCGACTTCGAGCGCTGGTTGGAGGGGCGCCGAGCGGAGTTGCGCTCGCGGGCAGCGGCGGCGGCCTGGGCCCTGGCGGAAGCGGCGGAGTCGGTCCGCGACTCGAGCTCGGCCGGGGGTTGGGCGCGTCGCGCGCTCGAACTGGCACCACTGGACGAGGATCTGGTACGTCGCGTCATCGCGCTGCTCGACCGACAGGGCGATCGGTCCGGCGCCGTCCAGGAGTACGAGGCGTTCGCTCGTCGGCTGCACGAAGAGCTCGAGCTGGAACCCGCACCGGAGACCGAGAGCTTGGTGGAGGCGGTCCGGACCAGGACCATGCCCAACGGCCAGCCGAGCGCGATCGGAGCCACGGGGGCCGCCCCAGCGACGCCGGCCGAACCCTCGACGATAACGGTGCCCTCGGGTCGCCGGAGCGGTCGACGGTGGGGTTTCCGGCTGGGCCTGGTCACCGGTTCAGCCGTGGTCATCGCCCTCATCGTGATCGGATCGTTCCGGTTGTTGGGCGGCGCGCCCGAACTCGATACGCGACGCGTCCTGGTCACCGCCTTCGAGAACCAAACCGGCGACCCTTCACTCGATCCGCTGGGCCGCATGGCGGCGGACTGGATCACCCGCGGCATTCAGCGGACCGCGCTGCTCGAGGCCGTGGCGCCGGAAGCCACGCTGCAGCTCGTAACGGGCACGAAGCCGGCCGCGGAAGAGGCGCGCACACTGGCCGAGCTTACCGGAGCCGGCACGATCATCTCCGGAGCCGTCTATCTGCTCGAAGACTCTCTTCAGTTTCAGGCACACGTCAGCGACGTCGAGAACCAGAGGATTCTGATCAGCGTAGAATCGGACCGCTCGGCCCGCAGCAACCCGGGCCGGGCTGTGGAATCACTTCGCCAGCGAGTCGTCGGCGCTCTGGCCATCACCCACGACGGGCGTATCGCCAGGTTCGCGAACGTCGCGCTGCGCCCGCCGACCTTCGAGGGTTATCGAGCCTTCGCCGAGGGTGAAGAGCTGTACAACCGGTCCTTCACCCCGGGGAACTCCCACCTCCGCGTCGAAGCGCTGGAGTTGTTTCTGCGAGCCCTCGAACTCGACTCGACGCTACATGCCGCGCGACTCCGGGCCGCCACAGCGATGGCCCTGCTCGGCAGGCCGGCCGAAGCTGACTCGCTGCTTCAGATCGTAGCAGCACACCGAGGCGAGCTCTCAGGGTTCACCCGCGCCGAGCTCGACCTCATTGTCGCCGACCTGGCGGGAGATCGGCTTAGAGCCCTGGAGGCGGTGCGCCGCAGGCCACAGGGGCCGGTCGATACGGCACCGATCGATAGGGCGGCTCGCGCGCTCTGGGCGAACCGCCCGCGCGAGACGATCGAGACCCTGGAAGACGCCGAGTGGTATGCCGCCTTCGTGCACTCGCTGGGCTTCTCCGGGGTCGGGCAGCTCTACTGGCACTTTCTTGCCGCCGCCCACCACATGCTGGGCGAGCACAGGCGCGAACTGCGAATAGCGCGCCGGGGCCGCGAGCGCTATCCCGACGCGCTCACCATGCTCCAGCTCGAGGTCGAAGCTCTGGCTGCACTCGGCCGAGTCGAGGAGCTCCACGAGCGTCTCGACGAGAGCCTCGTCCTGCCTTCGCGCCCGGTCACTTTCCTGCCGCCGCAGCAGGTCGGCTCCGCCGGGCAGCTGATGACGAGAGCGGCCCTGGAGTTGCGTGCCCACGGCCATCTGGAGGAGTCCCGTGCGGTGGCGGAACGCGCCATTGGCTGGTACCGATCGTTGCCTGCGGAAGCGCGGGAAACGGACGGCTTCAGCCGCGAGCTGGCGCTGGTGTACTACGTGGCGGAACGCTGGGATCAAGCACGAGCCATCTTCGAGCAACTGGCGGCGGCGGCGCCCGGCAACCCGAACTGGCTGGGCTACCTGGGCGTGCTAGCGGCACGGCGCGGTGACCGGGACGCGGCGATGCGGATCAGCGACGCACTCGTCGGCACAGCCAGCCCCTACGACCACGGACGCGAGCCTTACTGGCAGGCCTGTATCGCCGCGCAGCTCGGTGAGCGCGAGCGAGCCATGGCACTGCTCCGGCAGGCGTATGCCGATGGTCGAGCGTACGATCTGAGCCTGCATCGTGACGTCGACCTCGAGCCACTTCGTGGCTATCCGCCGTTCGACGAGTTCCTTGAGCCGAGAGGCTGAACATGCGGTAACGGCTGTACTCGGAACGGAGCGTACGGTGGTGTGGGAGGTCGGGGACCGTAAGGCCTCGACCTACCCGATCCCCTGTTGTCGCGCCTGAAGAATCACCTCCTACTTGAAGGCCTTGGCATGCGCTGCAATGAGACGTGGGCCATCCAAGGCCAGATGACGATCTCCGTGGTACTGCTCTGTGCCCCGCCTGCACGGCCAACGAGACCCTTACTGCCCGCCGCCGAACGGCGAGAGTGGGGTGACACTCCTGGCGGCGAAAGCCACAGGAGCAGGCAACATACTGGTCGGGCGAGCCACAGCCGGTCCCTCGCTACTCTCGCGGGGGACGCTCCGATCCTTGCGTGCCCTTCGCTGCAGCCGTGGCTACTTGCGTTCGCGCCGGTCTCTATGAGACCAGTCTGGCTCTACCCGTTTTCCGAGGGCTTCCAGGGCGGTGGCGGCGGATCACCTGGCTGTCGCTTCCGTGTCTCTGGCTCCTCCACACAGGGATGCCCCACCTCTTCGAGCAACTCGCAGATCTGCGTGATGAAATAGTTAACACGCTTTCCCCACTGCTCGAGTTCACTTGCCCACTCCGACGTGTCCCGGCACGCATTAATCCAAGGGCTTCCGGACTGGTCGATCGGGCAAGGCTTCGTTTCCCACAACCTTTGCGCATCCGAACGCATTGGTGGCCTCCTTTCTCAGTTACCTGAATGGGGGACTGGACTCCGACAGGTCATTACGCCCCAATGCAATCAGGCGCTGTCGAAATCTTCTCTCTAATGGGGCGTCGCCGAGCTTTCGGGCGACATCGACTCGAAGGGCTAAGCTCTGCGGCAGATAAATTAGGTACGGCACCGCCGCGGCAGGCGCGTCGAAGTTACTCGCGACCCGGGCAGCTTGCTCATATTCCCCTTGTGTGATGAGCAGTTTCGTAAGGGCTAACCTTGCCGGACCGAGCGACTCCCAGGGGTACCAGGCTAGCTCCGCACCTGTTGCGGTTGGGGCAAGTCGCTGAAACAGTGCCACAGCGCGCGCGGAGTCGCCGCTGGCGAGTGTAGCGTGGGCCTGAATGCTGTTCGCCAACAGCCGGGCACGGCGATTGCCACTGGTGGTCGCGAGCGCGTTCAGCGACTCGTAGACCTCCATGGCGACTTCGGCGTTTCCCTGGTGGGCCTCCCAGATGCCTAGAAACCACAGGTCGATATCGTGGGCTGAGCCCGCTTTGTATCGCTCACGCAAGATCCCTGCTCGGGCGGCAGCAGGTTCCTGGAGAGGAGCGCCGGCAACCACCGCCAGAATGGCGTAGTGGCCCTCGTACTCGCGGAACTCTTGATAGTTCTCGTATAGACGAGCCAGTTCTTCGTAGCGGCCCTCCGCTACGAGCAGGCTCTGCAGACCGAAGAACGCGTTGAACCGGCGGTTCGTTGCCCATGCCTCACTGGCGGTGTCCTCGTCCAGGAGCGCTGTCCAGGCTGCTCGCGCGCAATCGGGTTTAGCTGCACCGACCACTAGTGAACGGGCTGCCTGGAAAACCTCGCTAGGTGTTGTCCGCGCCGCGGAACGCCAATCGAGCTCTGATTGGGATTTCTGCACACAAGCCAACATCAATTCAACCGTGAGCACAGGATCCAGACCCGGAACGTCAGGTTGGGCCGCACGCAGCTGTTGCAGAAGAGGAGCAGCTCTGTCGACCTCCTCGTTGCGGGCGAGATAGTAAAGAAGCATTACGAAGGCCGGCGTGAATTCAGGATCGAGCTCAACCACCTTGCTGTACGCAGCATACGCCAGCGAATCGAGCGGCGAGACCTTAGGCAATAGAAACCGATAAGTTCTCGCCAGCGACATCCATGCATCTCGTGAAGACGTATCCGCCGCCACGGCGCGGGCCATGTATGACAGAGCGGAATCGGCCCGACCTTGAATCTGGTGCTGTAACCCGAGTGCGAAATGCGCATGATGCAACGGGAGTGAAGCCGAGTTCCTGATTGCTATGGCTAGGAGCTGTTCTACCGCCGGGTCGATTGCCCAGTGGTAGTTCCAGCAAGCCGCCTGTGCACCTCGCAGAGCAGCTACAGCGAAAGACGAATCGGCGCGGACGGCCAGCTTGTAGCGCTCGAGGGCACTGGGGAACTGAGAGCGACGATAATGGCGCTCGCCGATCAGAAAATTAGTCACTGCCGCAGGCGTATCACTCAGAGCGGTGAGGTTGGGAACCTGTCCGCCTACGGGGATAAGGCTCGGGAGCAATCCGGTGAAGGCCTGCAATCCCGGCCGCCAGGCCTGGCGAGCAAAGCCGGCGGACTCAGCGAGCCCGACGACTGAGTCGCCCTCCAAATCGTGTGCACGCAGAAGTACCTGCACCGAGTCACCAACGACGACGGATCGCCCCCATATGTAGTAGCGGGCTCCGTGCTGACGCGCGATCATCTCGGCGTCCTCTGCGCTCAGTAGTCGTACATCCTCGCGGGTTGTGCGCTCGAGCCATAGCCACCCGTCGAGCCATCTGAGCGGACTCGTGCCTCCTAATGCGTGGATGCACACTGTGGCAATGTCCTCGCCAAGCCTACTGTGGCCCTGCATATCGCCGCTTACTACGAGCGGGAATACGACGATGCGGTTAGGCTCCAGCGGGGTTCTGTGATCGGGTCCGACAACGGATAGGAGTCGCAGAAACCCGCCAATCAGAACTGCGGCGGCGAACACCGAGCCGAGCGCCAGCGTCCGAGTGGAGACCCACCTTCTAAGTCGAGAGCCGAAGTCACTCACCGGTCGTCGACTTACGCTCGGCTCACGGGCGTAAGGCGTCTGGAGCCTCTCTTTGAACTCTGAGGCCAATCCAAACCTCTCGGCGGGAATCTTGGCGAGCGCTTTCTCGATCGCCGCGATCACGTGACTTGGAGTGGAGGGTCTCACGACCTGGAGCGACGGAGGTGGCTCGGCGATCTGTTTCGCGATGACAGCCCGCGCCGTACGGCCGGCAAAAGGTGGATCGCCCGCCAACATTTCGTACAGCACGCAGCCCAACGAGTAGATGTCGCTTCGGCCATCCAGGTCGCACTCGCCCGCAGCTTGCTCAGGGCTCATGTAAGCCGGCGTGCCTACCGAATGCCCCGTTTCAGTCACACGGTCGCCGCCAGCATCACCGATCGCGCGTGCGATGCCGAAGTCGGCTAGAAGAGCATGCCCGCTGTGTAGCAAGATGTTCTCGGGCTTAATATCGCGGTGGACCACACCCTGGCTATGTGCATAACTCAGAGCATCGGCGAGTTGGTATATGATGTGAAGAGCCTCCTCCAGCGTGAGCTGCTTCTCGCGCTCGAGGCGGTCTCGTAGCGACTCACCGGCGACGTAGGGCATTACGTAGTAGAGAAACCCATCTGACTCGCCTGAGTCATGGAGGGGCAGGATGTTGGGGTGCTGAAGGCGAGCCTCAATCCGAATCTCGCGGAGGAAACGCTCGGGCCCAAGCAACGAAGCGAGATCGGGCCGCAGAACCTTGATGGCAACCTGCCGTTCGTGCTTCTGGTCGTTCGCGAGATAGACGTGCGCCATCCCACCGGCCGCAATCTCGCCCTCAATCTTGTAGTGCGGAGGCAAAGCGGAGCGTAGCCGGTCCAGATCAATCAAGGCGCCAACTCTACTTCAAACCAGACCCTTCGTGGCGGGTATGTGCTCTCGGCTGGCTGTCCGGCGATGTTGATGTCTGAAGAGCCAACGCTGAAGCGTCGGCGTGAGGAGGTTGAGGTACTCGAAGCCCCAGCTGGAGACGAGCTGGCTCAGCCGATTGGGTATGCGGCGCACAGGAGACAGGAGCACAGGCATCTCCTTAGCCGTACTTGGCAGCACATACCGCCGCTCCCACCCTACACGTTAAGTGTAAAGAAATATACCGACCCACCTGGCAAAAAGCCACAATCCGGAGTTGGCACGGGGTATTGTGCTGGGGCGGCCCTCCCTGTGTTAGCGGCGACTCCATATTGCACACTTTCGGCGGCGAAAATCGCACACCCGCTCGTACCATTGGTCCCCGGATAGGCGGCGCTCCGACCCGTCTGGAGTAGAGCTGCAGTCAGGGCGGGGATGCTCTCGAGGGTTGCGCGACCGTAGTCGCGGGACATCTTGACGACGATCAAGATTCCGTCGGTGGCCTCAGGGATAAGCCGTCGACGTTACTGCGGAAGGGGGTCCATGGATCTTCCGGTCCACGACGTGCGAGTCTCATTCCGGTCGCTTGCGAAACGACCCGGGTTCGCGCTGTTGGTCGTGCTCACCCTGGCGCTGGGCATCGGAGCCCCGGTCGCGATCTTCAGCCTGGTGAGCGAGGTGATGCTGCATCCCCTCCCGTACGAGGACCCGGATCGGGTCGTGATGGTCTGGGAGAGGCCACCGAGATATGACCGCTTTGCCGTGTCGCCGGCCAACTTCCTGGACTGGAAAGAGCAGAACCAGGTCTTCGAGGACATGGCGGCGACAATGCGGGCCACCGTCAACCTGACCGGCAGCGGCGAGCCGGAGCGGCTTCGCGGACACCGCGTTTCGGCCAGCTTCTTTCCGATGCTCGGCGTGCAGGCCGCCCTGGGCCGCACCTTTCTGCCGGAAGAAGATCAGCCCGGCGGAGAGCGCGTCGTCGTCTTGAGCCACGGCCTTTGGCAGCGGCGGTTCGACTCCGACCCGAGCGTGGTCGGACGAACCGTGTCGCTCGACCGCGAGAGCTATACCGTCATCGGTGTGATGCCTCGTGGCTTCCGGGACTTCAGTAACATCTTTTCGACGGAGGAGGTCAAGCTCTGGCTGCCCTACCCATTTGCGAGTGACGCGCCCACCGTACGGGATGCCAGACGGCTGCGTGTAGTAGCGCGCCTCAAGCCCGACGTGTCGCTGGCGCGGGCTCAGGGCGAAATGGACCTCATCGCCCAGCGACTCGTGGAGGCTTATCCGGAAGCATTCTGGCGAGCCCACGACTCAGACGAGAACTGGGGCATCAGGGTCGCCCCACTGCAGCGGGAGTTGGTGTATCAGGTTCGCGGTTCGCTTCTCGTCTTGCTGGGGGCGGTTGCGTTTGTCCTGCTCATCGCCTGCGTCAACGTGGCGAACCTGTTCTTGGTCCGGGTAGCGGATCGCCGTAATGAGATCGCCATCCGAGCTGCCATCGGAGCCGGGCGGGGGCGGCTCATCTGGCACGTACTCAAGGAGGGCGTGTTGCTCACGCTGCTGGGCGGGGCAGCGGGTCTTGTGCTGGCCGGCTGGGCGGTCAAGCTCCTCGTGGCACTGAGTCCGGTCGATGTGCCGCGTCTAGACCAGGTCGGGATCGACGGTCGCGTGCTGGGGTTTACGCTGCTAATCGCGACCTTCACGGTGCTCGCCGTGGGTCTCACACCTGCCTTGCGGGCTTCCAGGCCCAGACTCACCGAGTCGCTCAAGGAAGGTGGGGCGCGAGCGGGCACGGGACTGGGTCGTCGTCGTGCCCGGGAGGTCCTGGTGGTTGCCGAGATCGCCCTGGCCGTGGTGCTTCTGATCGGTGCCGGACTGATGGCCAACACACTGCTGCGGCTGCAGGCGGTGCATCTGGGCTTCAACCCGGACGACGTGTTGATGACGCGCGTGTATCTGCCCCGGACGAAGTATGCCGAGGCGACTGGACTCAGCGAACGAGGGTACACCGTGTGGACGGTGCGTACCGAGCACACGGCCTTCGTTCAGGACGTCCTCCGAAGAATGAACGCGCTGCCCGAAGTCGAGTCGGCCGCGGCAATCAATTACCCTCCCGCGAGCGGGCAAGGCTGGGGTCTGTGGTTCGATATCGAAGGGCGTGCTCCCACGTCCCCACAAGAAGGGCCCGCTGCCATGGTCAAGTCGATCACGCCGGGCTACTTCCGTACAATGGGTATCTCCCTGCTCAGGGGACGTGCTTTCACCGAGCGGGACGGGGCCGGGGCCCCGGGTGTGGCGATCATCAATCAGGCTGCGGCACGGGAGTTTTGGGGCGAGGAGGATCCCGTCGGCACCCGCGTGAGGATGCAGGATGGTGTGAGAGACGACGAGCGATCGTTCGAGATCGTGGGAATTGTGGGAAACGTCAAGCAAGCCGGCTTGGACGCGGAGCGGGAGCCCATCCTCTACATGCCTTACTTTCAGCAGGCCAAGGCGTACGTCGACTGGCAGATCGGTTTTCGCATGGGGATCTACTTCGTCGCGCGCTCGCGTGCAGATCTGAGTAGCCTGGCCCCGGCCATGCGGCGTGCGGTGTGGGACGTCGATCCGGATCAGCCGATCAGGCAGATGTTGACGATGGACCAGCAGGTAGCGGAATCGCTCTCGGCCCGCCGTTTCTACGCGTACCTGTTGGGCAGTTTCGCCGTGGTGGCGCTCGTCCTGGCGAGCATGGGGATCTACGGAGTGATGTCGTATTCAGTCAGCCAACGGACGCACGAGATCGGCGTGCGGATGGCGATGGGCGCCGAGCGCGGCGACGTGCTGAGGCAGGTGGTCGGCCGGGGGCTCTTACTCACCGTTGCTGGCGTGGTTTTGGGCCTGGCGGGTTCCATCGGATTGACGCGGTTCATCTCCAGTCAGCTGTATGGGGTCGGCGCCACGGATCCCGTGACCTTGGCAGGTGTCTCGCTGCTGCTGGTGGGCGTAGCGCTGGCTGCCTGCTACCGTCCTGCCCGCAAAGCGGCCGGGGTGGATCCGCTAGCTGCGCTTCGATACGAGTGACCTCCCTGTGCTCGACTGTGTGCCAACTGGGGCCGAGGAATGCCCATACTGGCGTTCCGTGCATGCAGGAAGGACCCGGTAGGATTTCGCTTTAACACATCTCGTCATCATTGATCCAGCTTGGGCCTCCTGGGAACCGCGGCGTCGTCTTTGGCGTTGTTATTGAGTCGAGCTGCGATCTCGCAGCCGCGGTTAGCCGAACTCACACACCATCTCAGGAGGTCGCAATGATTCGCCTGTTTGTCCGCCATCCAGTAGCCGACTTCGCCAAATGGAAGCAGGCCTATGACGCTTTCGACGCTGAGCGGAAGGGCATGGGTGTAGTAGGTGACGCGGTCTTCACGTCCGCGGACGACCCGAACGACGTGACCCTGTGGCATGACTTTGAGACGCTGCAGTCGGCCCGTGGATTCGTAGAGTCTGCGCGCTTGCGCGAAGTGATGTCCTCAGCCGGCGTGGCCGGCGAGCCCACCATATGGTTCACCAGCCCAGTCTGAGCGCGGGCTGAGCCAAGAGGTCTAGCATATGACATGAGGCGCCAGTACCTGGCGCCTCATGTCTTGTTGCCTGAGTGAATGGCGTTTCCAGGTTCCTGGAAGGCGTGCCCACTCTGTGCGAGTTCCCGGCCAACGGACTAGGTGTCCGTTGCCGCTTAGTACTTGCCGGTCAGGCGCTCCAGCGCCCGCTGGGCCTGATCGGCCACTCCGGCGCTCTTCCTTGAAACCGGAATCCCCGCCCCCCTCGTATAGGAACCCGATAGCCATGCTCAGTGCGCCAGACTCCAAACAGGGATCCAAACCTTGCCCGCCGAGCGCAGCGGCGCGCTGATCTTGCCTAGGTGGCGGTGTATTCCCTGCCGAGGCGAAAGCTGTTCTCAGGATCAACTTCACAGGAGGGTCAGTCAGATGAGACGCAGAGTCAACCCAAGCCTGAAGTTGCTCGTCGTGGGGGTGTTTCTCT
>Ga0209636_10007358_pt1 | contig 11231 bp, 5 predicted proteins | sample DeeMarSWOR152_54_FD_187464 | JGI IMG/M metagenome (GOLD analysis project Ga0209636, IMG submission 187464) | Marine sediment microbial communities from White Oak River estuary, North Carolina - WOR-1-52-54 (SPAdes) (version 2) | ecosystem: Environmental > Aquatic > Marine > Intertidal zone >... | reverse complement strand
CTGGCCCATCGTTATGTAATTATTACAAACCATAAAGACAGAATCCTGTTCCACGGAATTTGGCTCTATCAACAGTAGCTTTTCCAGCAGGTTGGCTTCAAGCTGCTTATAACTGGCCACTTCATCTATCATTGACTGCCGCTGGGCAGGCGATTCAATAGTCTGCTCTTCTCGAGACTTCAGTTCCTGTAAAATAGCGCTCCGCTTTTCTCCTATTTGCTGTCGTGCTATGTCCCTTCCAAGCTGCCGAATTTTGGCCTCTGCCAACTCCAGGCTGAGTTTAATCGTATCGGGATCGTCCTGAGGCTTTTTTGCCAATACTTCCGCTGCCGCTTCAAACCCGGTCTTGGCCAATCCTTCTTCATTCTTTTCAAACTCGAACTTGATTATTCCTTCTTCAGTCTCAACAAACTTATTTGTGCCAATACCGATATAAGCCTTGATACGAAGCTCTTGACTTCTCTGGTTTGTACCGAAATACTCTTCAAAAGCATTTATGTTATGTATGGCGCCCGGCCACAGGTAGAACCTCAAAGCAACCTCAACATAATCCAAACGTGCTTGCGGTTTGGTCTCGACAATACCTGAATAGAGCGCACTTATCAGAAATTCATTGACCGCTCCAACTTCAGAAGTGTTTTTGAAAACTTTTGCAAGAGTGTAAGAAAGCTGCGCAAATTCCGGCTCTTTTGGCCAAGGTTGTTGCGGTGGCTTAAGTGCTTTGAGCTGTTCATAAGCTGCATATAACTTCTTGATAGCGGTTTCTCTATTTCCCCTCGCAAGCTCAAGCATTCCTCGCCATTTAATAACCAGCAGATCTTCCCCACTGCCACTAATCTGCTCAATTTCATGGATGGCTTGCTCAGCATCTGTTAGCCAAACTCTGGTCTCCGACGCGGTTCTTGGCTGGCAAGGCTCAAGTACCTGCTCGATATAGCAATTTGCAAGAAAAAGATATAATGCGGCTCTATTCATTTGATTCGCCCGATGCCGTGGGCCTGGTGTATCCTGCGCATCCGGCAAAGTCAGCGCATTTTTCGCTATTTCTATTGCTTTATAGAGCGCCGGCTCCTGCCCATAAACAGAAAACTTGCGATAGTGCAAAGTGGCCGCATTTATTGCGTAAGCCACATTTTTTTCGTCCAGTCTAATTGCCTGTTCAGCCGCCTCAAGGGCCTTATCAAGATTTTGAGGGCCCTGCCAAGGGCCTGAATAAACCGAATAGAATGAATAGAATCGAGAAATTGCCGCAAATACCTCTGCACTGGAGTTGAATTTGTCCGCAAGTGACAAATATTCAGGCTCAAGCGATTGAAATTTCTCCCTCAGCAGCAGAGGAGTGCTGACTTTAACAAATGTAAGCTTCACTTCCAAAAGATTAATTTGTGCTCTCGGGTCATCACCCGCAATCTCAACTGCCTGCTCTAAAAGCGCTATGGCCTGCTTTGTAGCTTTGTCCCTTTCTTCAAGGCTACCCTTTGAAGCAAAAATCTCACCTTTTGTTACAATTGCCTGTGCCAAATACCAGTAGGTATCGATATTATTCGGCTCAAATTCCTGCACCTTCTTCAAATCATCGATTGCCTGGGCAAGTGATTCGTCCCTGTTAGTTACTGCTCCCATTCCTGCCATTTCCAGGGCAGCTCTACCCCTGAGCAGATACAAATATGGGCCCAAGCGATGCCAGCCAGCCTCTTCCGCCTCAAAAACATCCCACTTGGACGTATTTTCCATGAGCAGGCCTGCATCCTCTGCCACTTTTAAAAATTCCAATACTTGCTCGTGCACATCTTTCCAGCGTTGACGGAAACCGCTATCAGCCAATATGTAAAAGTACTTTAGCCGGTTATATCGAGCTTCCGCATTGTTAGGATTTATCCTGACTATCTCATCCCAGCACGATAATATAAAGGGCCATTCCTGAGTTTCGCGATACATATTCACAAGCTTGAAAAGTATCTCTTCCCTGAGCGAGTTAGTCTTTGCCCGCGCATACGCCCCATAAAAACTGCGTTCAGCCCTTTCGTAATCCTTTGTTAGCAATGCCGCCTCACCATCTTTGATAAATTCTTCCGGACCCCGGCTAAAGTGCAGAATTACCAAAATAGCGCCCAGCACGACAACTACAAAAATCGCAGAGCCAGCAAGTGCAACTTTTTTATTCAACCTCCTTTTTGTCATAAATTCACCTCGTATTACATATTTCATATTTTGTATTTGTCTTCGCGCATCACACTTACCGTTTACCAGTCAGGCCAATGCTCTCCCTCTAAAATGGGTAAAATCACAGCTAAAAGCTTCTCACTCGCTGTTACTGCTTGTTCTCTGCTTGGTGCAACAGAATTCACATTAAAAATCATCTCAACCTTGGAAAAGTACGAAGATTTGCGGAAAAGGTTCTTATTCAGAGCTATTCGAGCTTCTTCTCTGCTGCCTGCATATTCTCCGTTGACCCTAAAAAGGTATAAAACCGGAAATTGTTCACTACTCAGCCAAAAATTCGATTTTGTACTTCCAAAAACAAGATACCTTCCCTGGATTTTTTTCTCGAATCCAGCATTGTTGTTTATTTCCAATGTCACACTATCAGATGCCAATCTCTGAAAGCCACTGCCCACATAACATTCTTCCGGCACATGGGGCACCCTATCCGGAAGCCGGTAATAAGTAATAAACAACATGCATTTCTTAACGGCACTGTTAGCTTCTGCATCGGTATCTTCCAAAATCCAGCGAATATAATCTTCCGTGCCTAATGCTTTGACTATCTCTTCGTTTTCGATTTTGGTCTTTGATATTACTTTGTAAGAAGCTAATTGGCCGAGAAAATCCTCATCCAAAAGGTCTAAAGTTTTTTTCAACGGCAACGGTTCCTTCTTTAAATACACCCCGAAACTTTTTATGGCAACCGACATACCGCCCCCGGCTATTGCCAGCACCACAACGCATATTAAAAAGGCCGGCTGTAAATAAGCTCGTATATTGTATCTCGCATCTCCCATCATATATCACGCCTGCGAACTACAACATCCTCAGTAACTGTCCCACTCTCTTCAATGAACAAACTCGACATAAACCACGCAAGAAAACCATATAATCCAAACGCTAACGGTAACATCGACAACCCAAGCGCATCGTGATAAATACCCTGAGTATACTTAGGATGTATCAGTACATAGATGAATCCGGTAACCGTAACCCGCACGATATTGCATAATATTGCTATTGGTATTGTGCTGGCCAACAAGATAACTCGTTGCCACACAGGCCTGTAGTGTAAATACGCCATAGCAACGCCCAAAGCCAAAAAGGCCATTAGCAGGCGCATACCGCTGCAGGCCTCCGCCACATTTAGCGCAGGCTCCAGCCGCTGTCCTTTATAAATCACGTCTATCACCACGCCGCTGACGGCCGCTTCCATCTGTGGAACCAAATTCAGCAAAGCAGTTGCTACAGTAGCAGCAAGCTTCCGCATCGGCATAGTTAGATAAACATAATATCTCTGCGGCAACGGTACGGCAAAGATCAGAAAAGCAATTGGCAGCCAAGTATATCTAATCAAGCGCCACCCGCCGAAAAACAACACAATCGCCCCAAGTGTCGCTATCATGCCAATCGGCCGCAGATAGCCGTACCGGAGATGAATTATGTTAAAAGGATAAAATAAAATCCCAAAAATCAAAAAAAACAATCCGAGATAATTCGGTCTGGTTCGAAGATTTAAAATCTCCTTCTTGTGCTGGTTGATGAAGTATAAACTAAAAAGTGGGATTAGAAAACCGTGCGACCAACTACTATCAGTAAGCCATCTGTGGACAATTGCTTCAATCTCATTGCGAAAAAGATAGTAGAATAGCCCCCCTATTATCAACATCTTAACGTAATTATGCAGCCCAAGCTCACGCCACTGCTGCTTTTGAAAGGGCACAATTGTTCCTTGTGTTTGTGCAATAGAAGAAGCAATATTGTCCACCATAAGTAAGTAATTTTGTTAAAACACGTTATCCCACTTCCAGGGAGGTATAGGGCTGTACGTTGTTCCCCAGTAATCCTTGTACGCAAAATTACGGTCATAAACAAAACCGAACCCGTAAGTAGCCCTGAATGCATTTCGCAGAATTGCGCGCCATCTGGAGGTTGCATGGGTGCCGACATTGATCAAATCATTCGGCTTAATAAAGAAGTCCGGCTGTTCGCCACGAGCAATCTTATCCAAATCGACTCTCACGATTTCTTCTTTCTCTCTGCCTATCCTTCTCACTACTTCACAACGCTTTGGCCAGGCCAAAGGTCCCAGACCGCCCGCAGCGGCGATAGCCATCTTCAAAGTCATTGGTCGGCCTGTTATATTAATGTATCCTGGACGGTTGACATTACCCATAATACAAAATTCACCAATAATATCAACAGGCACAAGAACAGCATCACCAGGCTTTATCACGATATTATACCGTGGGTCACCGGCAAGCAGCTTATCAGCAGGAATCTTTATCAGCCGCGCTTTGGCCAAATTGTCCCGTTCGAAAACCGGCACCACTTCCTCCTCGAGCGGACCAACCAGTTGTTCCTCAGGTTCAATTTCAATAACCGGCCTTATCGGCTTCGGTGGACCGACTTGAACAGGAATCCATTTGCCATTCCGGAAAATCCACTCAATATGTCCGGCTTCCTCCTCTTCTTTTGACTTCGGCGGAGTGATTTGAACAGGAATCCATTTGCCGTCCTGCTCAACCCACTTAATACGCCCAGCTTCCTTCTCACCCAACCTTTTATCCATCGCCTTTGGAGCAACCGATGAGATAGACGGCCTCAGCCTGTCCTGGAGATTTGTTTGCTGATATATCCTCTGTTGGCGACGAGACGGCTCCTCAAGCGATTTGATCACGTCTTCGACCCGCTCATCTACGCTCTTCTGGCGACGAGACCGCTCGGACAATGTTTGCAGCACTTCTTTGACACTTATTGGCTCATCCGTCATCATCTCAGACGAAGTTATAACCACTTTACTTTCAGGCCATTGATACTGATGTTGCGCACGAGATGCGATTATGTCCCGAAGCTGTTTTTCCGGCCCGGATAGCTCAGGCTCAACAAAGCCCAGCTTAGGCTCACCAAGCTTTGGAAGGGAGGGCTCAGATATTTTCTCTTTTTCCCCTACAAAACGCGAAACATAAATGTAGCTTACGTTGAATTGTCTTGGCCCACCCGACAGTGCAAGCGCATCGGTCAACCTGAAATCAAATCGCGGAATAAAATACCTGCCCGGAGCCAGCACACCATCACCCAATATTGAAAACATATGCTGCTGGGACCTGATTAAAGCTACGCTAACCGACGGCTCTTTTAATATGCTCGGAGAAAGGATTTGCTTTATCTCTTCTTCAAGCTGCGTTTCAGTCAAGCCTGCTACCTCAACTATCCCAACCTCCGGTATGGATACCTTGCCGGTTTCGGTAACAACATAATCGTTTACAAAGTAAGCACCTTCTTGAAGCAACTCGAAGATGGTTACCCTGACAATATCACCAGAGAGAAACATATAATCAGACTCATCTGCTATAATATCGCTTGGCTTCGGCTCTTCCGCTTTTTCCCAGGCCACAGGTGTTTCCTCCGCCACACCCAACGAATCCAATATTACATTGACTGAAGGAACGGAACGGAATCTACCTACCTGTGTCGGGTCAAAAAACCTATTACCGCAGCCGGATGAAAGAGTCAAAAAAAGCAAGAAGGAAGTGATGAACAGCAAGTAACCAGCTTTTCCTATTGTCCAGCTTAGGGCCCCATTTCGCCACGTATTGCAAAATGGTTCGCCACAAACGGCTCCCAAACGCAAATTCTTGTGTTTGGGCTTCATCTTCCTACTTCTGCCTTTGCTTTTAGTTTGTATACTTTCCATAGCATTAAACTTCCAAAAAACACCGAGCTTTGATATATATCAAACCTCTTAAACCGTCAAAACATGTGTTTCACTCGATGAAATTTATCGGTTTAATGCCTTGCCTGCTTAACTTTTTTCACTGCCGTAAAGGCAATATCACAAAGAAATTAAGTACGGCTTTGATATACCCCCAAAAGCATTAGCCTCCTATGATTTCCACAAAACAAAAGTAAAAACTGCCAAAAAAAATGTCGATTTTTTACCTCCCACAACTATAAGCTCATAAATCAGTTATGGAACAAAGATTTCACCCATAAAACTATCGGCTCGCCGTCGTTTACCAAAAAAATCCCCGATAATTTATTCATACACTTTAAGTGCAGAACTTGTTCACGGCTGGCCGCCCATTTAGGGCCGATAATTATTACAGGGGCACACAGACAAGAAGGCCACTTCGTGACAAAAGATTCTAAACACTGACGAGAATCGTATTTTGACGAACAGAAAACGCAAGGCGGGATAAAAGATGTGAGCTTTTCAAATTCCGATTCTTTATCAGGAAGGTTTCCTGTGCCGATAAGTCATTCGTATTATTACAATGTACCATTCTTATTCTTGAGGCTTTCTCGTGTTTTTATGTGGCTTTCTGCTATACAAAGCGTTTTACATATGGTAAGGTTCAGTTTAAGAATTGTAAGAAACGAATTTGCCAGCGCTAATTTATGGAGGTGCAAAGAATGTTTAAGTTAACACGTTTGAGAAATGTTGTTGCGGTGGGATTTTTGTTTTTCTTTGCTGCAGGACTGTGGTCAGAAAGTTCAGCAAAGCAAGCAGATGATGAACTGCTTAAGATGGTGCCTGGGGAAAGTCTGTTTTGCATACGAGTGAACAATTTTGAGTATACTGTTAACACGGTAGACCAGTTTTTGACTGGCGTATCGCCTATCCCCATGAGCCTGTCGGTGATGGCACGTATGCAGCTTGCGAGAGTGTTGGGCAGTCCGCAGCTAAGCGGCGTAAATATGAACGGTAGTTTTACAGTCTTCGCGGGGATTTTACCCAGCGGACCGACAGAAACTAATCCAATCTTAAATATATTTCTCGGCGGCCTTCTTCCCGTTACGGATTATAGATTGTTTATCAGCAGCAATCCTAATTGTGGCCAGCCGGACGAGAAAGGAATTTCTATAATCACGAGCAATGGCAAACCTGTAATGCTGGTTACGCAGGCCGGCAATTACGCATTGCTCAGCTCACCTGACAATTATGACAAGCTGGTCGCGATGGCAAAAATGATTTCTGACGCCAGGACAGCAGGACTTGCGAGTGCTCTCGATGCTGCTGAGGCAAAACTGGCAATGACTGAACCGGTCTGGGCCTATGGTAATGTGGAACAAGTGTCCAAGACTTTTGCTCCCTTGGTGTTTGGACAGCTTGAGAAGATAAAGACAGAGATGGAAAAGATGAAGTCGGCTGTGCAAGGGCTACCGGTAGACCCAGCGGCGATAATAAATATGTACGCCAACATTCTTAAGACGCTGATGAAAGAAACAAAATCTGTGAGCCTGACCGTTAGACCGAAGCCGAGTGTGTGCAATTTGACCGTGACCACTTCGGCGGTACCAGGGACGGATATGGCGAATATGTTTGTCGCAGATGCCTCAGCAGAGCAGGAGAATAAGCTTTTAATGTATCTGAAAGACGGGGCGATGATGAATTTTGGGTTCAAAATAAATACGCCTTTCTGGGAAAAGCTCTACCTTAAGAGCATCGATTTGCTTGCTACGATTGCTGGTGAGAGTATGACCACTGATGATATAGCCAAAATGAAAAAGTTGACAACAGATTGGATTAATTGTCTTGGTGGGCCAATAGCGTGCTGGTTTTCGATTGATGCGAAAAGCAAGCCACCTTTCGCATTTAAGTATGTTATTGAGGTTAAGGATGCAGATAAGTTAAACAAAGTTATTGAAGAAGCTACGGAGATGTTGAACACAAGCGGTATTGTGGAGTTTTATAAGAGCTTTGGTATGGAAATGAGCTTTGCAATGACGCGCGAGGTCGGTCGCTACAAAGGCGTTTCAATAGATTCAGCAAAGCTGATTATGAAGTCTGCGGACCCCAACTCACCGCAGGCACAGATGATAGCTGTCATGTATGGCGAGGAATTTAACTACCGATGGGGTATGACTGATGGGCTGTGGGTTTGCGCTATCGGCGGTGATGTGGATGCAGGTATACGCCAACTAATTGACGAGGTTAAAGCGGGCGAACCAAAGCAAATGGCCTCTGAGATAAAAGCAGCTTTGTCGCTGCTGCCGGAGGCCAGCAAGGCTGATTTTATGGCGACATATAACTTTCTGCGGTCGTTCAAGATGCTGGGAGCTTTTGCACCCGTGCTGATGCCGATGCTACAGATGGATATCCCGACCAAGAGCAATATTATATTTGCTGGTAAGGTTGGCGGCGGCAAGATTGCGTTTGAAATTGCCCTGCCCAAAGAGCATTTGACAGAGATTATGTCGGTCTTTCTGAAAATGCAGCAGCAGAAGGAGGCTATGACTGAAGCCCCTGAGCAAGACAAACGAGCCGTCTCTCTTAACAACTTAAAACAGATAGCACTGGCCTGCATACTATACGCAGACGAACACGACGGCAAGTTCGCCCCCGATTTACAGCAATTATATCCTTACCATCGCAACCCAAAAATCCTTGAATCACCGCATAAGCCGGAGGATTTTGACGGACCCAGCTACATATACATCGCCGGGCTAAACATGGCAGCGCGTACGAAACCTTGGAAGATTATTATTGCCTACGAAAACCCTGCGTTTTGCAGTGATAGGATTTGCGCTGCGTTTTTGGATGGTCACTCTGAGTCGATGAGGCCAGCGGAATTTTTAAAACAACTTCAAGCAACTTATGAACAGCTTGGAAGAAAGATGCCTGAGATTAAATTCAAGGGTCAGTGATTGGGGACAACAATACCAGTGCTATGAACGAGATAAGAAAAAGGCCGGACTGGACAGCCCGGCCTTTTTTATATTCTACTTTGTGCGGGTTAACGTGTGACAATCTATTTCAACCAGCCGCTTCTGCGAATCGCCCCGGGCATCGGTTCTAAATATCTCTATCTTGGTAGGGACCAAAACACCCCTTTTTTCAACCTCGCTATAATCATAGCCACGAACTATTAAGAACTTCTCTCCGCCCAGCCTGGGAAACCAAAGCATATCGACAAAAGAGCTATCCCTGTTCTGATAGAAAACTGCATCTGACAAATCTGGAACGACTTCGAGAGCAGTCTTCATTCGCCTCTCAATTGGGTAATACCATTGTCCCTGGATTCTGACTGGTTCCGGCACTTTGGCAAACTCGACCGACTCATCCAAAAAACGCACCGGTGCCGTTATAATATTCAATATCACTTCTGCAAAATAGTGACTCTCCACTATACTTGATAAGCCGTCCAATTGTTCACTGCCTTTCAGTGCGTCAAATCGACCTTTTGAAAGTTGCCAGACAAACTTGCCTTGCGGCTCAACCGCCGAAATCCGGATAGAATTCGACCAAGGATAAACCTCGTAATGTTGCTCTGTCAGGTAGAAACTATCATCCGGCTGGTAAAAAGTAACCACACAATCAAACTCCAGCTCTTTCGTTCTCGTCCAGGTATCCAAACCTCGGGTCGCTTCAATCGCTCGAGCTGCATAATCAGTCGGCACATCAAGTGTTTCAAGGTCCGGCCCAGAAGCTAACACATCTGCCATATCGTTCTTGTGTCCCTGCTCACATCCTGCAAAGATGAAAGCCGCCACAAAAACCAGCCAAATTGTCTTTAAGAATAGTCTAATCATTTCATTTCCCCACAGGTTGTTTTTCGTATTTTGCACCTGGCTCTACAGTTACTTCGGGCTCCTGGCCACAGGGCAATTTCGCAAGCTGCTCCATCAAAGCATACCTCTGGGCGGCGTCATTGCTGGCAAGTTTGATTAACCTTGCTGCCGCTTCCGGCTTTGATTGCTTTAATGTTCGATAACGATTTTCTCCGTAAGCATATTCCTCGAAGTCAACCGTCGGAGCTTTTGAGTCAAGCTGCAGCGGGTTTTTACCCTGTTCCCTAAGTCGCGGGTCAAATCTATACAACGGCCAGTGACCACAGGCAACAGCCTTTTTCTGCTCCTGATAGCCAGCCGTCATATTGATACCGTGAGCGATACAGTGGGCATAAGCAATTATAAGCGAAGGCCCCGGATAACCTTCAGCCTCGACAAAGGCCTTAACCGTCTGATTGGTATTTGCACCCATCGCCACCTTGGCTACATAAATGTTTCCATAGGTCATAACCAGAAGTCCGAGGTCTTTTTTGGGCGTTGGCTTTCCCGCTGCCGCAAATTTGGCAACCGCCGCCCTTGGCGTCGACTTCGACATCTGGCCGCCTGTATTCGAATATACTTCCGTATCTAAAACAAGCAGATTAACGTTGGCCCCACTGGCCAGCACGTGATCCAGTCCGCCGTACCCGATATCGTAAGCCCATCCATCACCGCCAAGACCCCAAACGGATTTGCGGACAAGGTAATCAGCAACGCCCATTAGCTGTCTGCAATCTGCGCAGTCACTTTTCTTGCATTGCTCTTTGAGTTTATCCACCCGGGTTCGCTGTTCTTCAATAGCTGACTGTGCAGGGTCATCGGTCAACGTGGCCGTTCGGATTTCTTCTGCCAGCTTTGCATCGACGCAGCCTGCGTCCACCACTTTATCCAGCATCGCAAGAGCGCGTTCTTTGAATTTGTCAACTGTCAGTCGCATACCCATTGCAAACTCAGCGGTGTCCTCGAACAGACTATTACTCCAGGTCGGCCCCCTGCCGTCTGACCTCTTTCTGTAAGGTGTTGTAGGTAGATTGCCGCCGTAAATTGAGGAGCAACCGGTCGCGTTTCCTATCAAAGCCCTGTCACCGAATAATTGTGTCAGCAGCTTGACATAGGCCGTTTCTCCACAGCCGGCACAGGCACCGGAATATTCAAACAAAGGCTCAATCAACTGACTGCCCTTTACGGTATTGGCCTTGAAAAGTCCCGGGTCGGTATTCGGAATCGAGAGGAAATAATTATAATTCTCACGCTCCTGCTCACGAAGCGGCTCCTGCAGCACCATATTGATTGCCTTTCGGCCTGTCGGCTGCTTGTTCTCGTCCTTTTCTTGTGCAGGACAATTTAGAACACATGCACCACAGCCGGTGCAGTCCTCCGGAGCTACCTGGACCGTGAATTTCATACCGGCAAAGTCTCTACCTTTTGCGTCAGCGGTTTTGAATCCTGCGGGAGCATCCTTCAGGTACTTT
>Ga0209636_10007356_pt1 | contig 11232 bp, 8 predicted proteins | sample DeeMarSWOR152_54_FD_187464 | JGI IMG/M metagenome (GOLD analysis project Ga0209636, IMG submission 187464) | Marine sediment microbial communities from White Oak River estuary, North Carolina - WOR-1-52-54 (SPAdes) (version 2) | ecosystem: Environmental > Aquatic > Marine > Intertidal zone >... | reverse complement strand
AAACCTGAAGAAATAGCGCCTCTGTTTCCAATGGAATGCCTAAAACAAGAGATGAGTCAAGAACGTTGGATAAATATACCTGAAGAAGTACGCGACGTATACCGATCATGGAGACCAACACCACTCTATCGAGCAACCAAACTTGAAAAGGCTCTGAAGACACCCGCCAAAATCTATTACAAATATGAGGGTGTGAGTCCTCCGGGAAGCCATAAGCCGAACACTGCTGTAGCTCAAGCTTATTATAACCAGAAGGAAGGAATCAAGAGACTAGCCACAGAGACTGGAGCGGGTCAATGGGGCTCTGCACTGGCATTTGGTTGCATGCTGTTTGGACTGGACTGCACGGTTTACATGGTTAAAATAAGTTATAATCAAAAGCCTTACAGAAGAGTTATGATGGAAACTTGGGGAGCTAAAGTCTATTCTAGTCCAAGTGATAGGACAAAAAGTGGCAAGAAAATCTTAGAAGAAGATCCTGAAACCTCTGGGAGTCTTGGAATAGCAATAAGTGAAGCTGTTGAAGATGCGGTTACACATGATGATACAAAGTATTCTATTGGAAGCGTTCTTAACCACGTTCTTTTACATCAAACCGTTGTAGGTTTAGAAACTCAAAAGCAGTTAGAATTAGTGGGCGACTATCCAGACGTGATCACGGGATGTATAGGCGGAGGCAGTAGCTTCTCAGGTTTGTTCTGGCCTTTCTACTATGATAAGGTCTCTAAGAAAGCTCCTAAAAACGCAGAGTTCATAGCAGTAGAATCTACAGCATGCCCATCGGTAACAAAAGGATACTACATGTATGATCACGGAGACACGGCTAGATATATTCCTTTAGTCAAAATGCACACGCTTGGCCACATGTTCATACCTCCACCCATTCACGCAGGTGGCCTCCGCTATCACGGAATGGCTCCAACGCTATGCTTATTGAATGAGGCAGGGATGGTTAAGACCAAGGCCTACAACCAAGTCCAAGCGTTTGAAGCAGGAGCGCTTTTCGCTAAGACAGAAGGGATAATACCTGCCCCTGAACCTATGCATGCCATTAAAGCTGTAGTTGACGAGGCTTTGAAATGTAAGGAAACTGGTGAGGAGAAAACCATTCTATTCTTGCTGTGCGGTCACGGTCACTTTGATATGCAAGCATTCGATGACTACTTGGCTGGCAAACTACCGCCCTACGAGTATCCGAAGAAAAAGGTAGAAGAGTCCATGCGAAAGCTTATGGAACTCTATCCGTGGCTTAAGGATATGTAAACAGAATTCAACCATTTTTCCCCTTTTTTATTTTTTCAGGTTCCTGTACATGCTAGAGCATTTAGTATGTTCACTATCCTAAACGTGCAAAGAAGTATAGTAAAGCACAAACGGTGAGATTTCCAAAAATAAATTGAAGAGCCGACTTAATTCAAGAATTGCAATCTGTATTTGTGGTTCATAAGTTATTTTTAATGCGAGAAGAAGAGATAGGTAAGCATGAGGTACAAGAGGTTAAAGCAACAGTCTAATGCGTACATTGGAATGAAATGGAGTCTGCATATATGAAAAAAGTTCCTACCGGCATTGAAGGCCTTGATGTTATGTTAGAGGGAGGCTTGCCATTCGGTCGCTGTACACTAGTCTGTGGTGGACCCGGCTCTGGAAAGACGACGTTTGCTGTTCAATTTTTGTACAAGGGCGCAAAGAAGTATGGTGAAACAGGTTTGTATGTATCTCTTGGTGAAAGCCCGGCCCATCTTAAAGAGAATGTGACCAGCTTTGGCTGGGATATTGAGAAGCTGGAAAAGGAAAGTAAATTGATAATAGTCGATGCCTCTCCGATTCGAACCCTTCCCGGAGAGGTTAAGATCGGAGAACTCAACATTGGAAAACGAGATTTTAGTATGCTTAGTTTGATAGAAGGTATAAGAAACAGAGCTGAAGAAAACCAAGTGAAACGTATTGTTGTTGATCCCATCACTACTCTGATGCTTCAATATCCGAATGCTACTGAACGACAGAATGCTATACTAGACTTAATGGAGGCAGTTACAGATTTGGGCATGACTAGTTTAATGACAACGGAGCTTCGAGCAACTAGCCTTGAGAGACAGGTGCAGGCCGAAGAATTTCTATCACATGGAGTCATAATTTTTCATACCTTTACAGAAGGCGGAAGAACTATCAGGGCTATTCAAATTGAAAAGATGCGTGGGATCGCTCATGATCATGAGCTTAGACCATATAAAATACAGAAAAACGGCATCGAAATATTTTCAAAGGAAAAAATAATAAACAGAACCTAAAATTAACCGCCGTTTCGATTTCACTTTGTACTTTTCGACCAACCTTTCGGAGGGAACAAGACTAATCCTCTTTTTGGTTTGATTTCAAATGATATCCAAGAGTCAACAAAGCTTCGGCCCCTCAATTTTTTGATTCGAAGGCTTCTTATGATTTTTCCCTCCACCTCGCGGACGTTCAACCGGATAATACAGTCAATGACTTCTTCTAACTTGCTCATGAGATCTGGCGAGATTGTTCCCTCGCCTATGGTAAAGAAGAAAGCACCATGACCACCCTTTATTCTTGCGCCGCGGTCTTGCAAGAATTCAACAACGTTTGAAGATTCGAGGCGTGTGAAGAGAGGGGCTGTGGAGTCCAAAAATATTTTGGGTGACTCCTGTTTTACTTTATGCATAGCTGTGGATATTGCGATGCCGAGGTCTGAAAGCGAGAAGGGTTGTTCAACAAAATTCTCTTCTTTGCTGGTTACACCTGCTATAGGTGAGTAGCAGTCTACGAATTTGAAGGTTCCTTTTTGTTCGTATGTTGATGTGTCCCAGTTGAAGTTTTTCATGTTTTTTCGCACTTCATCTGGGAAGGAGTCGTAGTTAACGTAAATGCATGGCTTTTCTTTGCTGAGATAGGTATGGACTAATTGTTGGCAGAGCACACTCTTTCCCGAGTTCGCGCCACCAATGATCATTGTTGCATATCTATCAGGGATGCCTCCACCAGTTATTTCATCAAAGAATTCGAAACCTGCAACTGTTGGGCCTCTTTTCTTCCATATAACTCCTGCGATTAGGAAAGATATAGACCCGAGGATTATGGGGAGAATATAAGGAAGTATTGGTGCCCAGTCGAACGGTTGTGGGGCAACTTTGCCTTTGACTTTTATAGTACTGTCGGCATTTGCATTGTTATCCGTATTGGTTTCTCCTTGAACCGTGCTAGCTTCAGCTTTTATTGTATGATTAACATCGGGTGTTACCCCAGTTGTGTTCCAGCTGAAGGTTAATGTTTTGTCCCCGCTTGGAGCAAGGTCAGTAACGGTTTGTGTTTCAATGATGTTGTTGTCGTAGTAGAGGGTGACGTTGAAGGTTTCGGTAAAGTTTCCCTCATTCTTTACGACTACTGTGATGTTGACTGTTTGACCGAGGTCTACTTCGGTGGTTGAGGGCGTAACGCTGATTATGCTTACGTCATGGATGTAAACGGGAGTCCCTTCAACAATTATGGATTTGTTCTCGGTGTCGCTTAATCCTTCACTGTCGGTGATTGTAAGACTTACAGTGTAGTTTCCTGCCGCCGTGTAGGCATGAGCAACAATCGCCTCAGTATCGTTTGTTCCATCTCCAAAGTTCCAGTAGTAATTGGTTATGGTTCCGCCGTTAGGTGTTGAAAGTGATGCATTGAAAATTATTGCCTCGCCGACAAGCGGGTTCTCAAGTGAATAGGTAAAGTAAGCTGTAGGATAGTTTATGATGGTTATAGGTTTAGTTTCAACGTCCCATAATCCCTCGCTGTCTGTAACGTTCAGCGTCACATCAAAAATTCCATTTGTCGTGTAGTTGTGATATGCAATAGGGTCTGTTTCGGTGATTTCAATTCCGTCTCCGAAGTTCCAGTGGTAGCTTACTATGGTTCCGCCGTTTGGTGTTGAGAGAGATGCGTTGAAAGTCACGGTTTCGTCGGTGATGGGTGTCAAAGGTGAATAGGTGAAAGAGGCTGTAGGAAATTCTGCAATTGGTATGATTTGAGATTCAGTATCCCACAGTCCTTCACTGTCAGTAACATTTAATGTCACGTTGTAATTTCCAATCATTGTGAAGTTATGATACGTGATCGGGTCAGTTTCTGTGGTGTTAGTTCCGTCTCCAAAGTCCCAGAAATAATTCACTAAGGTTCCACCATTAGGTGTTGAAAGTGAAGCGTCAAAGGTCACTGTCTCGCCAACGATTGGGTTTTCAGGTGAATAGGTGAAGGAAGCTAATGGATATTTTACAATTGTTATGTTTTTTGATTCAATGTCCCATAGTCCCTCGCTGTCGGTGATGTTCAGGGTTACGTTGTAGGTTCCTGGTATCGTGTAGTTATGGTATGTGACAGGATCGGTTTCGTTGACGTTGTTTCCGTCTCCGAAGTCCCATTGATAGCTGGTTATGGTTCCGCCGTCTGGAGTTGACAGTGAGGCGTTGAAGGTGACTATTTGATTCATAAGTGGAACGGTTGGCGAGTACGTAAATGCAGCTATTGGATACTTTTTAACAACTATGAGTTTTGACTCGGAGTCTGTTAAGTTGTCGTTGTCGGTGACTGTTAAGGTTATGTTGTAGGTCCCAATTGACGTGTAGTTGTGAGTCGTGATGATGCCTGTTCCGTTGCTTCCATCTCCGAAATCCCAGTAGTAACTGGCAATGTTTCCGTCGGAATCATAGGAAAGCGATGCGTTAAGAGTCATGGTTTCATCAGCTATGAGAATTTCAGGGGAATATGTGAAGGAGGCTACAGGAGGCGAGTTCACAACAACGTAAATTGACTGATTCTCTGGTGCTGTATCTCCTTTATCGCTCGTTATTGATGCATTTACAGTGAAATTGTAGATGCCTGGGGTTTGAGGAGCAGTCACATTGAACTCTATGTAGTTCTGAGCCATAGACTGGTCAACAGAATAAAGATTCACATCGCTGTTTAGGTCCCATTTTAACCTATCTTTGCCATCAATGGAGAAGTACGTTATCGTTTCGGCATAAGGATTGTAGGCTGAGCCAGACACGTAGCTCCACGCAGAAGGAAGCGTGATGTTAACCGTAGCGAAATCTATTTTATTAGCGCCCCTACTTGAGGTGATCGGTATTAACCTAACCCTGACAGTTGCTTCAGGATCCGTTATTCTGTCTTCATTAAAGAGCCATTGTGGATTCGGGTGAGACTGATTTTCGCCATTAGGATCTGTTGCCAAATTGAAATCCGCTCGGAACACCGTGCTAACAGCGTCGTCAGTTCCCCCATGTGTGGAGTACAGAGGCGAAGAGACCCATCGATTCCCATCATAGGCTTCCACGTAATACGTCGCCGACATGGATAGGCCACCATTGTTAGATTTAGTAGGCACCTCAATCCATGTCACAATAATTTCTCCAGCGGGTACAGTAACGGAGACACTATCAGCGGGGTACTCCCACTTGGCCCAAGAAGGTGCTTGACCCGCTGTCCCCGATGCAGTTGGCAAACCTGAGAAATATCTAGAATCGTAGCATCTAGCCGATCTTACGGAATCGATCAGTTTTTGACTTGAGTTGTACCACCACCTCAGTCCAGTAACAATAATACTTTCGTTTGTAGGATTGTAGAGAACTGCCTGATAGAACCATCCACTAGGATCAACATCATCTAATCTAGCAAAGCTGGCAGCCTCAGCAAAAACCACCAAACTTGATGCTGGCGCGCTAACCGTCACATTCTTTGTAGTAGAATCTATCTCTGACTCACTATCCACAATGACTAAACTCACCGAATAAATCCCTACCTCCGTATACTGATGCGTAGTAACCGGGTCGGTCTCGACCACAATAGGTGAGCCATCACCAAAACTCCATATGTAACTTACAATAGTTCCACCGTCAGGAGTTGAAAGCGAAGCGTCAAAGGTCACTGTCTCGCCAATGACCGGAGTTCCAGGCAAATATGTAAAGTCGGCGACAGGAGGGCCTGGACTGGCCAGCGAGGGTTGAAATACAAATGGAAGAACTAGCATCATCACTAACATAACTAAGTAAACACTTACTTTACGCGACGATTGCATTAGGAACATTCCTCTTTTTTCACTCCATTTATCACGCCAAAAGGATCGTATGGCATGTATCCATTGAATCCGGTGAACATAGAAGAACAATGAACACGCTTCTACATCCAACCAACTGCTAGCAATTTCACCTCCTTACATCTCAAACCGCGGTTTCCAAATAATCAACAATCATTTAGTCTCCTTTGAAAAAAGTATTATGAAGCAACAATTATGATTAAAAACCAATAAAATGTCGATAACTGTCAAAGACAAACCGAATCTAACTAACATTCACTTAGTATGGCGCCGGGAGTAGGATTCGAACCCACGCGGACCAAAAGGTCCACAGGCTCTCAAGGCCTGCGCATTATCCACTCTGCCATCCCGGCAATCCGAATAAAATGCAACATCCCCAACGTTATAAAATGTTCCCTTCTATCAATTTGAAAGTAGAAAAAGTTTAAATCACAAGTTCCATGAAGTGACATAGCTACTCTCAAAAGGAAGATGAAACTTGCCGTGAAATGCCACTACTGCAACAATGAAGTTGCTCTACCATTCAAATGTCCCTTCTGCAACCAATATCACTGCACTGAACATCGACTGCCCGAAAACCACAAATGTTCAGAATACTGGAGAGCCAAAGCTCCACGTGAACAACCGCCAACAATTATTGTAGGAGAAGCTGAAACCGCTCCTTTTGAGTACACGGTCTCTTATACTCCGCCTACACTCAAACCTTTTCGGTTCAGTCCCACCGAAATACGGCATCTAACTCTCAGCGCCTTGCTGGTCATGGCCGTCGGACTGTCCATCGTCTTGTATGGGTCGTGGGAGATTAAAACACCAGAAATCTTGGCACTTGCAATAATATTCACTTTAACATTTCTTCTACACGAGCTCGCCCATAAATTAACAGCACAACACTTTGGTTTGTGGGCGGAATTCCGATTAACCTTATTTGGAGCACTTATCACTGCTCTTTCAATTTTTCTTCCACTCTTCAAAATCATTTCACCCGGAGCCGTAATGATCGCAGGTTCCATAGATAGAGAGACTGCTGGAAAAACCGCTATAGCTGGACCTTTAACCAATATAGTGCTCTCAACCATTATCCTCGCGTTCGCTTTGTATCCGCTAAATCAAGGCATTCAAACAGTTGCAATGTTGAGTGCAGCTTGGAACGCGTGGATAGCTTTAATTAACGTTATTCCTTTTGGAATGCTAGACGGATTGAAAGTGTTCATGTGGAACAAAGCCGTCTGGAGCGCAGTCTTTATGGCGTCCATAGCCCTAACAATTTTCACCTTCATCCACTTGCCTTGATTACCATAAACTTTTGTACTCAAAAACAAGACATATTTATGGTATTGTTGAGGGAAAACCTATGAGGTTGGATTCATCAGTCAAAAATAAATATCCCGAGTTAACGATAGGCTACGCTGTCGCGCGAAACGTGAAGGTTGAACGAATCGTAAGCGAATTGGAGGAAGAAAAAAGACGTGTTATTGATGAGGTTCGAGGTGAATACGCTTCTGTTCCTATGCTGGAAATTTCAGAGATTAAACAGTATCGGGAATTCTACAAGTTCATGAATGTGGATCCTACCAAAATAAGGCCAGCTTCTGAGTACTTGCTTCGAAAAGTGCTTGCAGGAAAGTTCCTTACTATCAACAACCTCGTTGATTCCTGCCTTCTAGCTTCTGTGAAACACTGGGCGATCGTCAGCGTCTATGACTTAGACAAAACGAAGGGTACCACAACAGTGACTCTTGCAAAAGGAACCGAACCTCTTCAATTAATCGATGGAAGGAATGTTACGCCAGCAGTTGAAGAAGTCCTCCTGCGAGATGATGAAAAGATTTTAACCGCCTACACGCTGGGAGATGCTAGGGCTACAATGGTTACTCCACAAACCAAAAATGTGTTGATAGTTGCTTGGAACGCTCCAGGAATCAGCCGCCAACAGGTAGAAGACGCTTTAAATGCAACCATTGATTATGCAAAAAGGTTCTGTCAAGCGACCGTCGAGAAGAGCGAGATACTTACCTAATTAAGGAAAGGAATGCGCGCCGCGCAATGTTTGTAGTTCCTAAGAAAAAAGATAAGTATATGAAACTGAACCAGCTTCTTAAGACGCTTGCTCACAGAGGGATCCAAATCTATGAACGGTGAAAAGGGAGTGGTGGAATTATTGAGAAAAGCGGGGTATCCCGAAAAGGCCATAGATTATTACGTGAGAAAGCTAAATGTTGGTATAATCGAAGGCGCGGAGGCTGTAGATTCCTTCACGGGTCTCTGCGGAGACAGCATGAGGGTATACTTGAAGGTTGAGGGTGGCGTGATAAAAGATGCTAAGTTTCAAGCCATAGGTTGTGCGGGAGCCTTTGCATCGGGCTCTGCCCTCACAGAGATGGTTAAAGAAAAGACCCTAAAAGAGGCTAAGAAGATAACGGAGCATGACGTGATAAAAGATTTAGAAGGACTTCCAGGACCTAAACTACACTGCGCCCGCCTAGCCATAGACGCGCTTAGAAAATCCATTGAAAGCTACATGAAACGGTAATTTGTAAGTTTGTATCCCACAAAATCAATCATATGCCCAAAAAAGTTTCTTATAGTTTACAGAGACAGAGCAAGATATGGAATCATATCGAAAAGTGTTTGGATAAAAAGAGTACTCTCCTAAACTCCCTTCTTTTTTTATCTACAGTATTTGGACATAAAAGTATCTCAAAGAGGAGATAATGTATATTTAACAAAAGACTAGAGTTAGTGGATCATTCTAATTTTACCTTTGTTTTTCTTGAATCACCTAGAGGCTTATTCCATCTTCGTGCAAAATTTCCCCTGTTTTTTCATCAATATAATGTAGGACAATAAGTATACCCGGACCATATTTCGATCGACCGATTTCCCATTCTACTAGCCACACGCCATGGCCATATGGCAAAAAATCATAATACTGGGGGTTTCCCTTTTTCATTTCATGAATTCTGGTTGTATTGAGATAATCTGCTTTTACCGTGTACCGATCGGCGTCCTCTATAATATGCCAAATACTTTGTATGCGCTCTGAATTTGTACTAATCTCTATTGCTTCTTCTCTAGTAATTGAGGGACTTGAGGGTCTTTGCATGTAAGTGTATGTTGCAACAACCGCAATCAAAGCAACGAAGAAAACCCATAGGACAAACCAAGTCCTCTTTGAAAACCTCTTTAAAACCACTCTTTTCCACTTCTCCTACCCACTATTATTTTTGGGTTGTATCAATAATTTAAATCTTAAAGAAAAATAGTCCATGGACAAATACTAGTGGAGTAAAGGATCAAAGTTTTGCATCTGCCCATTTTGCTTTGGTTGCCTCGGATATTTCTTCCTTTTGAAATTCTTCCTCAAACAATTCAGCAACTTTCTTACCCACAAATCCACCCGCAAATGCTCCAATTATGAAAGTTATTACTGTTGTTGCTATACTAGGGAAAACAATGTTAGGAACCATCACTAGAATACCGTCCACAACGAGTAGGATCAGAAACAAAGCAAACCCATGAAGAAGTACACTCCAGAATGATGTATTTGTCTCCACACCCCATATGACTCCAGTCAGAAAGCAGTTTAAACCACCAATCGTAAGCATCAGAATTCCAAATCCAATTATCAAACCTATGAAAGATCCAAAAGCTACGAGGAAAACAAGTACAAAAACCAGCACGAAAGCCAAAACAAGAAAGAGAAAAGAAAATGCAATTCCATGCACGAAATATTTAGCTAAATCTGTCCAGTTCAAGTGTTCACCAACTTCCCATCTCATGTGTTATTTCAAAGTTGCATTAATAATTTAAGGAGAAAAGTTCTATTTAATGAATGTGTTTTGGAACCAAACAAAAAAAAGGGATTATGGAGTTGGTGGAGTACTCGATGGAGTTGGTTGTTTTGGTGTTGTTTTTCTTCTTGATACATACACTGCTATCACTACAATGCAGACTATCATACCTACGACAAGTGCCACTAAGGCAAGCATCAAAAAGCTCCAAGGAATCAATTCTGTTGTAATGTCTGTTTGGATATATAAGGATGAAGTTCTCACATTTATCGTATACTTTTTGATTATGTCAGGAAATGGTGTTACATTGACATCCACTTTGATTTGGTGATCCCCCTTTCCAAAGTATGTTGTGTCAATGTCTGCAGTGTAGATTCCTTCTCCTATGTAGTCACAAGACTCGTAAACAAGGGTATTTTCGATGTAAACCCATGCTTTATCTTCTATGCATCCATCTGGATACTTAACTGTAACATTAACAACTATTTCCTCTCCTTTCTCCACTTGAGTATCAGAGAAATCTACTTCCACCTCAGGTGATGTACCTGTCACTGTAATATCAACACTTTCATAAATCCACAGAGTCCAACTATCCAATTCTCCATTCCAGAAAGAATAGTAATATTCATAGCCATTTATATCGAAGGAAAGAGATTCGGTTTCTTCAATATCAAAGAGGTACATATTGTCTTCTGTGGGATGAATGGTGGTTTCAAATGTATAGGTATCATCTAAGCCAAGAACCTCCTGCATTGTCTCTGTTAAACTGATACTCCCTATGTCAATCTCGATCTCTGTAATCAAGAAATGGTCACTATCACCAATATCTTCAACCCATATTTCTAATGTCACTTTATAGTCATTGTGAGTATCCCAACTTTTATCAGTAGTCAAATATGTCCAGATTCTAGCATTTTCATAAGTTTCCTCCAGAAATTTCCAAGTTTTGGAAGAATTAGCCTGAGCCTTTGAAAATGTAACTGGGAAGATCGGTATAGCAACGATGAGTAAAAAAATGCTAACCCAGAGCATTCTCCTAATCATATTTCTCCCCTTTGTAAGTGATAATTATCGGTGAAGTTACACTTAAGACTTAAGGAGAAATCTTCTATACCGAACATCCTAAGACTTTTCCGCATTTCTCACAGAAGTTCGATGCTTACAAAAACTTCTTCAGGCACACGGATCCTCATGATTCTCCTCATAACCCGTTCTTCAGCGTCAATATCAATGAGACGTTTGTGAATGCGCAACTCCCACTTATCCCATGTGGCAGTTCCCTGGCCGCATGGAGTCTTTCGAACAGGCACACGTAGCTTCTTTGTGGGCATGGGGATAGGTCCTGTG
>Ga0209636_10007355_pt1 | contig 11233 bp, 12 predicted proteins | sample DeeMarSWOR152_54_FD_187464 | JGI IMG/M metagenome (GOLD analysis project Ga0209636, IMG submission 187464) | Marine sediment microbial communities from White Oak River estuary, North Carolina - WOR-1-52-54 (SPAdes) (version 2) | ecosystem: Environmental > Aquatic > Marine > Intertidal zone >... | reverse complement strand
ACAGACCCAGAATATCTGGGCCCCGCCTCTTTGATGAAGGCTTTGCGATTCATTGACGACTCGCGGGATGGCAAGGCCAAAGAGAGGTTGGCTTTTGTAGCCACAGACTTTGGTGTTTTCCGATGCCACACTATCTTCAACTGTCAGAAGGTGTGCCCCAAGACTCTGGATCCCACAAAGGCTATCGCTAAGCTTAAAATGAAGGCATTGTTCGGATAGGTTTTTTCCGGATTACTCAAACTAAGTTGATTAGAACCAGAGGAAAGACATTAACCCAATACGTTAATCTTGCGAGGACACCGGGTTTCAAACCCAGTGTCTTTTTGGCTTTGACTTGCGATAGAATTGACAGGAGGTGGTACCAAATGGATTTAGGTTGGGGTTCTCCCGCTGGCTTAGGCATACTGTTAGCCGGTCTGGGAATATTCTTTTGGGGACTTCAGTCTTCACGAAAAGGAAAGAAAAATGAGTAGTAGGGCAAGCACGTCTGCTCTAGGTGGAGGGGTCAGCTCACGTTTCAAGCTTTAATTGCGCGAACACTACATCCTCTATTCTCTCCGCATAAGAAAACATAAGGAGAACCGCAAAGATTACTTTGGCTGAGGGCACTGGGTTGCAAACCCAGCGCCCTCTCCCAAGGCGAGGAGGAATCCATATAGTCTTCCTGGCCACAATCCAAGTGGTTCACCTAAAGGCGAACACTCCAATCTCTTTTTTACAAGCAACTCCTTTCCGATTCCAAATCGAAAATAACTTACCTTTGGGTCAACATTTTTGTTGCATTATTCATCCTCATAAGATATTTTTATAAAGGAGAAACGTTATCATCTTAAAGTGTGGGTGGTGTATGAAAAAAATTTTCCTGATCTGTGTGCTTTTTGTCTTTTTTCTGGGAGCGTGGTTGCTTTCTGCCTCTCCACGCCATGTGAATCTGGTCCCCATCGATGGGCCTATTGGACCCGTCTCAGTTAGTATTATCGACGAAGCTATTGCCTCCTCTGTAGAGGACAGTGCCGAAGCCTTGGTAATCGAGTTGAACACCCCGGGTGGGCTGGATGAATCCATGCGCCTGATTACTAAGGGGATTTTGAACTCGCAGGTGCCGGTGATCGTTTATGTTTCACCTGCCGGATCCCGGGCGGCTTCCGCCGGCGTATTCATCACCCTGAGTGCCCACATCGCTGCCATGACCCCGGGAACCAATATCGGTGCGGCTCATCCGGTTGCCATCGGGGGACAAATGGACTCCACTATGGAAGAGAAGGTGGTCAATGACGCCGCCGCCTATATAAAAAGCATCGCCAGCAAAAGAGGAAGAAACGAAAAATGGGCAGAGGAGTCGGTGCGAAAAAGCGTGTCCGTCACGGAGAATGAGGCTTTAAAGCTGAAGGTCATAGATTTAGTGGCAAATGATGTCCGGGAGCTTCTGGACTCCTGCGATGGACGAAAGGTGAGCGTACCCTCTGGTGAGAGGATACTAAATACGAAAAAGATCGAGGTGAGAAAGGTGGAGATAAGCTTAAGAGACAGAATCTTAGAGGTAATCACCAATCCCACCATCGCCTACATTCTTCTGACCCTGGGGATATGGGGGCTTTTCTTTGAGCTTTCCAATCCAGGAGCCATCTTTCCGGGAATTGTGGGAGGGATATGTTTGATCTTAGCGTTTTTTGCCCTGCAGAGCCTCCCCATCAATTATGCCGGTTTGCTTCTGATGATTTTTGCTTTGATCTTGTTTATACTGGAGGTAAAGATTGTAAGTTACGGAGCGTTAACCATCGGAGGAATAATATCTATGGTTTTAGGATCTTTGCTTCTGTTTGAATCTCCCTTACCATATATGCGCGTATCACTGGTGGTGATACTCACCGTTGTTGCCGGCACTGCCTTGTTTTTCATATTCGCTTTGGGATTCGCCATTCGCGCTCATAAGCGAAAAGTCACAACTGGAGACAAAGGGCTGGTGGGTGAGGAGGGGGTGGCACGAACTTCTTTGAATCCAGCGGGGGATGTGTTCATCCACGGAGAGATCTGGAAGGCAGAATCAGACCGGCCCGTAAAGAAAGGGGAGAAGGTAATAGTCACGGGAGTAGAACATCTCACCTTGAAGATTACCAAAAAAGAAAACAGTTAATAGAGGACAGTCAACCGTTAACTGTCTTCGGTCAACCGTACGAAAGGAGGTTGTCATGGCTGGTGCAGGTCTTCTGACCATCATAATTATCGCACTCTTTATCCTGGCTAATGCCATCCGGATATTGAGGGAGTATGAAAGAGGTGTGATATTCAGATTGGGAAGATTAATCGGTGCTAAAGGCCCGGGTCTGATTCTCTTAATCCCCATTGTCGATCGCATGGTGAGGGTTAGCCTTAGAGTGGTTACCATGGACGTGCCTGCCCAGGATGTCATCACGCGCGACAACGTCTCAGTTAAGGTGAACGCCGTTATCTACTTCCGGGTCATGGATGCCAACAAAGCCATCGTGGCTGTGGAGGACTTCCTATATGCTACCTCCATGATTTCTCAGACCACGCTCAGGAGCGTGCTGGGCCAAGTGGAGCTGGATGATCTTCTTACCAATCGGGAGAAGATCAACCAGCAACTTCAACATATCATCGACGATCAAACCGAGCCCTGGGGAATCAAGGTCTCGGTGGTCGAGGTGAAGAACGTGGATTTGCCGGAGAACATGCAAAGAGCCATCGCCCGCCAGGCTGAAGCAGAAAGAGAACGAAGAGCCAAGGTCATCCACGCGGAGGGAGAGTTTCAGGCCGCAGAGAAGTTGGCCGCTGCCGCAGAGGTAATCGGCAAAACACCGGTGGGGATTCAGTTGAGGTTTCTGTCTACCCTCGCGGAGGTGGCAACGGAGAAGAACTCCACCACCATCTTTCCGGTGCCCATAGATCTTTTCGCCCCGTTCTTGAAGAAGTATGAAAAAGAGAAAGGTGAGAATAAGTAGCAGTTGGCAGTTAGCAGTTGGCAGACAACAGATAGATCGGCTCTATCTCTATTTGTTTATGATAAAGTAATCCTCTCCTAAACGGGATGAGCAAAAAGTGACATTCTCTCACCTTGGCTGAGGACGAAGCTTAACCTGCTTGGATTACAGGCTGAGAGGTGATAAGAGTGAGGACAGGATTTCTGATAAAAGCAATCTGCACGGGGGTAGTTGTCTCCATTACGCTGGTCAGCGGCTGCACCTCGAAAAAGGCTACCTCGCCGACTGAGCCAGATTTTTATCTCATGAAAAACTACTTTCCATTGAACGAACACGACTGGTGGAGGTGGGAAGTTGGGGGATTCAGCATCCAAGAGTATTACATTGACGGAGATGTGAATTTAGGTGAACCCTTCGTTGATGTGAACGCAAACGGGGTGTATGATCTAGGAGAAGAATTTGAGGACTTAAACTTCAATGGAAAATACGATGGGCCAAACGATCCGTGGACACCTGGTATTCCTTATATGGATCGGAATTCTAATGGGGAATATGATGCACCCAACGGCGTGTGGGACGAAGGAGAATTCTTCCTTGATCTCGATAGCAACGGAGTTGGCAATCTAGCAACTATTTTAACCCTATATGCTAAAATCTTATATCCACGAGATGATATCATGGTACGTGGAGGTTTATACAGAGGCACTTTCTCTAACGGTGAACCAGGAGGGATTGGGGGAGATGTCGATTATTTTTCAAATGACAGCTTAGGGATCAGATGGCACAAACACGTTGATCCAAAAGACTGGAACGATCTTCTGGCAGAACTCAAACCCATCACTATTGCCAATGCGAGCATTCAAGTTGGAGATTCTGTGGTTAATGTTGATACCTCATATGTTCAAGGACATCCTTCATGTATTTATACCTGGATCTCGGTTTTCGAGGGAGTGGAAGACGTGACAGTTCCGGCAGGAACCTTTGAAGACTGCCTGAAGCTTAAGTCAGAGGCCTCTGGATGGACAGGTAACATGGAAAGATATAATGGCACCAGCTACCAGTGGTATGCAAAAAATGTGGGGTTGGTGAAGCTGGAGGGACCCACGGAAGACGAATACTGGATACTCAAGAGTGCTTCAGTTGGCGGCACAGATTATCCCTGAGAAGTAAAAGTTGTCCGGCTGGGTCTTCTCGCTACAAGGCTTAAGTTCGTGCTTTATTGGCTTGAGCTTAGGTTTGGAAGTGACAAAGGTGAAGATGAATCTAATGACAATAGCAATATGGGTTTGGCTAATTGCCTCTCTGAGCTTGTTCTGTAGTTGCACCAAGAAGAAGGCGACCGCACCCGAGGAGCCTGATGAACCAGCCCAGACCCTGATGCAAGAGTACTTCCCCCTGAGGCACGGCGACAGCTGGACCTGGGAGGTCATCGGGGACTACTATGTAGTGGAGGAATTCGTTGACGGGGATTTGAGCTTGGGCGAGCCTTATACGGACAATAACCAAAACGGAATATTCGATTATGGGGACACCTATGAAGACTTGAACAATAATGGAAGATATGATGGGCCAAATGATCCGTGGACTGCTCCAATTCCTTTTGTGGATCGTAACGGCAATGGGGAGTATGATGCACCTAACGGTTTTTGGGACGAAGGGGAGCTGTTCTTGGATATGGATGGAAATGGGGTCTACAGCTGGGCGTGCACGCTATCCCTGCACGCGTCCGTTCTATATCCCTACCCTCAGGATGAGGTCATGATTCTGGGTGGTCAATTCTTGGGCACCTACTCCAATTGCGAGCCTGGCGGGATGTGGGCAGAACTTGACCTATACTCCAATGATAGTCTGGGACTCAGATGGCATGGGCACATCGACTTGGAAGACACCCGCGACTTCCTGGCAGAGCTCTGCCAGCCGAGCGTTATCGCCAAAGCCGACCCAAAGGTAGAGGATGTTGTTTTCTCTTCGCACTGCTTTTTGTCTAACGCCTGGTTGTGCTCGACTTTTGAGGCGATCGAAGACGTAAGTGTTCCGGCTGGAGTCTTTAAAGATTGCTTCAAATTCCAGTTTTATGCTTTAAGCTGGGACTGGAGCATGGAGAAATACAACGGCGTTAGCTACCGGTGGTATGCCAAGGATGTGGGTCTGGTCAAGTCGGTCGGGCCAAAGCCAGGAGAGTATCGAGTACTCCAGAGTGCTACGGTGGGAAGTGTGAGCTATCCGTAGATTAGTGCATGCATTTTGAACCTGCTTGTCCCTGAAACCTGAGAGCAAGTTAAGAGTTCTATTTCGATGAAGGTGGTAAAGGTAATGTTGAGCTTTGGTACAGGATGTTCAGCCTTGACGGTTTAGATTACTGAAAAGGGTGTGATAAAGATGAAGATAAGAAAACTGATAATAGTAGTTTGCTTTGGTGCTATTCTCCCAATCGTGCTTCTTGGTGGCTGTAACAAGAAAGGCACCGATTCCCGAATAGAGCCGGATTTTTGTCTGATGCGGGACTACTTCCCGCTGAGCTATGGGGACAACTGGACCTGGGAAGTCGTGGCTTATGAAGTTCAGGAAGAGTTTGTTGACGGAGATTCAAGTTTGGGCGAGCCTTTCACAGACGTAAACGGAAACGGTCGGTATGACTTCGGAGAGCCTTACGACGACGTGAACATCAACGGCCGATACGACGGCCCCAATGATCCCTGGCTGCCCGGAACGCCTTACGCAGACAGGAACTCCAATGGTCAGTACGATGCGCCTAACGGAATCTGGGATTTGGGCGAACGTTTCCTGGATTTGGATGACAATGGAGTATGCAACAAAGCGCAGACTTTGGCCTTTTACGCTTCCATATTGTATCCCAACCCACAATATCATGTTATGTATCGCTGAGGTCAGTTTTTAGGGACTTACTCCGATGGTGAGCCTGGAGCAATGGCTGGGGACGAGGATTCCTTCTCCAACGACAGTCTTGGTTTAAGGTGGCACCGACATATCGACAGAACGCATCACTGGGACTTTCTAGCGGAAGGCAAGCCCATCACTATCGCCCGAGATACTGTAGAATTAGGAGATTCCGTGCTCACTGCAGATACTTACTATGTGTATCATTTCTGGCTTTCCATTTCTGAAGGGTTCGAGGATGTAACCGTCCCTGCCGGTGAGTTCAAAAAGTGTCTGAGATTCAAGTCGGTGGCTTCGAATTGGTCTGGGAATATGGAAAGGTACAATGGAATCAGCTATCAGTGGTATGCAAAAGGTGTGGGTCTGGTGAAATCAGAAGGACCCGGGGAAGGTGAGTATTGGATACTTAAAAGTGCCTCAGTCGGCGGGATAAATTATCCTTAAAATAAAAATTACGAAGCTGTCCTTTCTTTGCAGTGGGAGAGAGTTAGGGTGAGGGGGAAACTGAACGGAATATTGCAAATCGAAAATGCATAAACATTTTCGTTCTTTTTTTATTAAAGCCTCAAATTCTTTTGGGAGATTCGGATGGAGTATTTGATCTTTGGCAGTGCACTCGTAATCACTCTGGTCCTTTTGCTCATCTTGATGCAGAGACAACTTTCAAGCTTAAGAGAACAGGTTCGCAAGAGTCTGGAAAATACAGATCAAATATTAACCCGGCGGTTTGAGTCGACCAGCAAAACGGTAAGTGAAGTTCAGACCAACTTGGCTCGATTGGAGGAATCGAATAAAAGAATCTATGAGGTGGGCAAGGATATCTCCAGCCTTCAGGAGATACTGCAAGCTCCCAAAATCAGAGGAGGCATTGGTGAATTCCTTTTAGGCGATCTTTTAAGCCAGATTCTCCCCTCAAGACATTTCAGCCTCTCTTATAGTTTCAAAAGCGGGGAGAGGGTGGATGCGGTTATTCATCTGGGTAAAAGACTGGTTCCGGTCGATTCAAAGTTTCCTTTAGAAAATTTCCGAAGGCTTCTGGAGGCAGATTCAGACCAGGACCGAAAGGTTTACCGGCGCAGGTTTGTTTCCGACGTGAAATTACACATAGATACGATTGCAAGAAAATATATTCTTCCGGATGAGGATACCTTTCCATTTGCCCTGATGTATGTCCCGGCTGAAAATGTATACTACGAGACCATAGTCAAAGAGCAAAAGGAAGAGGACGAGAAAAGCATTATCGATCACTCAATGCAAAAGAAGGTGATTCCGGTCTCCCCCAATACTTTTTATCTCTATCTGCAAACCATCATTTTGGGACTGAAAGGTCTGGAGGTGGAGAAGAACGCTCAGGAGATCATTTCTGCTCTGGGTAGACTGAGAGTTGATTTTGACAGGTTTAGCCGGGATTTCGGGATTATAAGGACCCATTTGCGCAATGCTACCGTTTCTTACGATTCCGCCGATAGAAAGCTACAGAGATTTGAAGATAAACTGAAATCGGTGGAGTCCACCCCTTCTGATAGGGAAGATCAGAAGACATCCACACTGGAAGGAATAGAAGAGGGGACAGGCTCAATTGAATAGTTGAAGCGGATGAGGTGCAGCTAAAGCTTCACCCTTACATTTTTATGGCTTAGATCACTGTCCGAAAGCTCCCCCAAGGCAACATTCCTTACCTGTGAATATTACGCCGGATTAAAACCAAGCCCGGATTTTTCCCACGTCAGTAAAACCAATACCTTTTAAACAAGTTGATATAGAAGATAAGTATTTTCGAATTACCCAAGTTTCTTGTGGATGTCCTCGAAATTGAAATTCAAGGAATTCTTCAAAGGAGGAAGATCCATCATTCCATTCTGCGCCCGATTCGCACTCTCCGGGATCCAGCTTAAAGAAAACTTGAGTTTCTTCTTGTAGGCAAGTGCCAAACCTCGGTATCGTTCCACCTCTTTTTGGCAGACCACGTTCTCACTCATTTGATGGACCAGCAATGGACTACTGCACAAAACATTGAGCTTTTGACTCTGGAATGCTTTAAAGTTCAGCTCGATGAATCGCAGAAGAGCCAGAAGGCTGATATACTCGAGTTCATAGTGAGAGCCAAAGTAGCGCTCTTTGAAAAGGATGCCCAGATCCGGGATGGCGAAACTGATCAATCCGTTTTGCCTTTTTTCTTTGTTGAGAAGAAGCGTCTTTGCCGAGATGAAACATTTGATTCTGGGCTTAACTGAAATCTTCTCCATGCTCCTCCCTTTTTTCCATAGGCCAAAAAAGCAAAAATTGTGCCTTGGGTTTCTTCATAACTTAAAGAGTGAAAAACAAAATAGGAAGAGTACCGAATTAATTAAGATGTTAAGAATCAAGGAGATGGCTGAGGTGGGAGTTTAAAAATATTACATCTTCTGTAACTGGTGATAAAGATGGATATGCAACCTTCTTCATAAAGATTGCAAGTAGGCGGCATCCTTTCTGACTTTTTAACCGCTCCCCTTTGCTGTTCCTCTCCATATAATGGAGAGGATGATACAGGGTGAGGTTGCTAAAACCGAAGTGAAAAAGGACCGTATTCTTTGGTATCGCCGAAAGATTTGCCAGAGCAGCTATCGATAATAGTTGTTTTTAGATTGAGTTTTCAAGCTCTTCTTCACATGTGGGATTAGACCACCGTCTTCCAAAATCCCCATCAAGAACTCCGGTAAAGGTGGAAAGGAGAATTTTTGATGTTGCGAGGTTATGATCTCTCCAACTGTAAAATCGATGGTGATAATCCCACCCGGCTGGATATGATCCGGCGCCTCCTTAGATTGAACCAGAGCTAATCCCTGGTTAATAGCGTTCCTAAAGAATATACGGGAAAAAGACTTTGCCACGATGCAGGCTATTCCGGCATACTTCAGACAGGTAGCGGCTTGTTCCCGGGAGCTTCCGCAGCCAAAATTAGAACCAGCCACGATTATGTCACCTTGTTTAATCTTTTTAGGGAATTCGGGATCAAATCCCTCTAAGGCATGCAAAGCCATCTCCGATGCATCTATTATGGGGAGATACTTCCCTGGATATATAACATCCGTATCAATGTTATCACCTAATTTCCAGACTCGACCGGTTATCTGTTTCATGGCATTCCATATGGCGACTGTATTGCCTAGCCACCCAGGTAATCTCGCGTGGCTGGACAGCCTTCACATTCTTGTCTATATTTCGGACAGTCTGTACATTTCGCTCCGCAAGGAGCCTGCCCTGATTCTGGTTTTACATCACCGTGTGCCCAGGGGCTTAATGCTTTCACCGTCTGACCAAAGAAAACCTCCGCCCGGGTGAGCCCTAATGTCTCTTCCGGATTTTGGGCTACCCACTCAAGCCACCATCGATGGTCTGCCGGAAGCGAAAAAACCCCGATGACAGTGCACCCGGCACTGGTATAGGAGACGCAATAAGGACAGCCACCATACCTTTCAGCGATTAGAGCGGACTCTTCAGCTGTGACTGAGTTGCCGAGGAGAACTCCTACCAGTTGCGCTGCTTTCCTTGCGGCCATGAACGATTCCTCCTAACTCGATTTCATCTCAAAAACTCCCTCGGATCGGCAATCTCTCCCTTAATCGCCGTAGCGGCTGCCGCAGCCGGACTGGCTAAGTATACCTCAGATTCTGCCGATCCCATTCTTCCCTTGAAATTTCGATTGGTTGTGGCAAGGCATCTCTCTCCTGCTGCCAGAATTCCCTCGTGCGCCCCCAGGCAGGGTCCACACCCGGGATTCAGAATAACCGCTCCAGCATCGAGGAAAGTTTTAAGATATCCTTTTTTCATGGCCTGTAAGTATATGGTTCTGGTGGCAGGTAAAACCAGCATCCTGATCTCCGGATGAACCTTTTTCCCTTTGAGTATTTTTGCCGCCACCTTTAGATCGTCCAACCGCCCATTGGTACAGGAGCCCAATACCACCTGATCGATTTTCTTACGCTTCACTTCGCTTATCGGCTTTACATTATCCACATTGTGAGGGCAAGCTACCTGGGGCTCCAAACTACTCACCTCAAACTCATATTCTTTTTCAAAGCCAGCCTGGCCGTCGGAGAAGATTGGCTCATATCTTTGGTTAGTTATGGCGGAAAGGTATTTTCTCGTAACTTTGTCAAAAGGGACTATGGCGAATTTCGCTCCCATCTCCATGGAAAGATTACACAGGACGAACCTTTCGGAGACCGACATTTTCGCCACGGTCTCACCGTAATACTCAACCGACTTGTAACTTGCTCCCTCCACGGTAAGCTGTCCTACTATGTAAAGAATCACATCCTTGGCATAAACGCCTTTGGGCGTCTCTCCCCGAATGATTATCTTTATGGATTCCGGCACCTTCAGCCAGATCTTTCCGGTTGCCCACACCGCCGCCATCTCTGTTGCACCTATGCCGGTAGACAAAGCGCCCAGACAACCATAGGAGGTGGTGTGAGAATCAGTTCCCAGGGCTAACTCGCCTGGAAGAATGTGAGCTTTCTCTATCACCACCTGATGACAGATTCCTTCCTTTATGTCATAGAAATTTTTGATATTTTGCGACTTGACAAATTCCCGAATGGACTTATGCGCGGTGGCTGTTTTCTCTGACTCCGCCGGAGCGCGATGATCTAAAGGGATGACAGTTCTATCCGGATTCCACACCCGGCTCTGTCCGATCTGTTTGAACTGCTTTATCACCAGGCCAGCATTGTCGTGGCTCATGGCTAAATCCGGTTCCACATTTACAATCTCCCCTACGCGAGTTTGAGCTTTTCCTGCCTTCTTAGCCAGAAGCTTCTGGGCTATGGCCAGCTTTCCCGCGTCTTGTTTGATCAAAATGCCGGCTGATTTTGAAAGGTGACTCTGACCAGCTAAGGAGAACTCTAACTGCTGAAATCTAAGCACCTTCGGCTTCTCCAAGAGATTGTATTTTTTCCGCCATTTATAAAAGCCTGACTTGGAGATGCCCAGCTCGTCTCCAGCTTTCTGGTCGTTGCCGTATCTTTCCCACAGATCTTTGATTTGCTCCTTAGAATATTTGGGTAAGGAGTATCTGCCGATATTTTTCTTTCTACGCCAGTAAGCCACCAGATACTCCGGCACTTCCCCTAAAGCTTCACCGATCCTCTTATCGGTCCTGTATTTAGCCTGAAGCTCTAAAAGCTCCTCTTTTTTCGGAATCTTCATTTTGTTGTATTTCTGAATCGTCTGTGTCTGCCGACCGCAGTCTCAAGCTTCTTCAATTCGTTTTTCAAAAGCCTGTAGGTATTGGAAAGTCCCACGGAGATCAACTTGGTTTCGGCTAAAATGGGCATGAAATTGGTGTCGCCCTGCCACCGGGGAACGATATGCAGATGGATATGATCAGCCACTCCTGCTCCAGAAACCTT
>Ga0209636_10007354_pt1 | contig 11235 bp, 11 predicted proteins | sample DeeMarSWOR152_54_FD_187464 | JGI IMG/M metagenome (GOLD analysis project Ga0209636, IMG submission 187464) | Marine sediment microbial communities from White Oak River estuary, North Carolina - WOR-1-52-54 (SPAdes) (version 2) | ecosystem: Environmental > Aquatic > Marine > Intertidal zone >... | reverse complement strand
ATCGTAAGATATCAAGGTTTCATCATCTCCATATCTTTAAATTTCCTTATTTGAAACTCTATTTTATGTTCTTTTTTCTCTTGCCCCATCCTTTAATATTTCTTTGTTTAGAGCGGGCGATAGCCAGACTACCTGGGGGTACATCTTCAGTAATAGTTGAACCAGCTCCAGTATAAGATGCTTTTCCTAACTTAATTGGGGCCACTAAGGAATTATTACTTCCAATAAATACTTCATCTTCTATAATAGTTTTACTCTTTTTCTTTCCATCATAATTACAAGTTATAGTTCCTGCTCCAATATTCACCCTTTTGCCAATTACTGCATCCCCCAAATAGGTTAAATGGGAAGCTTTGCTGGCCACTCCAACAACAGTCTTTTTCACTTCTACAAAATTTCCTATCTTTACCCCTCTCTTTATAATAGTCCCGGGTCTTAAGTGGGCATAAGGACCAATATTGGCTCCCTCTTCTATGCTACTTTCTTCAACTGTTGAGGCCCAAACCTTAACCCCTTTTCCTATCCGGGTATCAATTAAATGGGAGTAAGGACCAATCTGGCAACTCTTACCAATTCTGGAGTCCTTTTCAATAATTGTAAATGGGTAAACAACTGTATCCTCACCAATTTCAACCCCCGCATCTATAAAAGTGCTGTTTGGATCAATTATAGTTACCCCTTGAAGCATTAAATGTTTCCGAACTCTCTGATAAACCTTTTGGAAAGCATTAGCTAACTCTATTCGTGTATTTATTCCTAATATCTCAGAATAGTCCTCCAATAATATATTGCCTATATCTAACCCTTTCTTTAATAACATCTCTATCGTATCAGTTAGATAATATTCACCTTGCTTATTATCTGGAGTAATCTTTTCTAATGCTTGAAAAAGATACTCTTTGTTAAAGCAATAAATCCCCGCGTTTATTTCATTTATTCCCTTTTTGTCCTCTGGTAGATCTGCTTCTTCAATGATTCCTTTTATCTTACCTTCTTCATCCCTGATAATCCTACCATAACCCTGAGGATTTTCTAAAACAGTAGTGATTAAAGTGCAACAAAAACTATTATTTTTATGATATTTTATGAACTTTTTTAAGGTGTCAATGGTTAAAAAGGGGACATCACCAGATAAAACCAGTACATCTCCTTTAAAATCAGATAATAGTCTTTTTGTTTGCAGGACAGCATGAGCAGTACCTAATTGTTTAGTTTGTTCGGTATAATCAATTTTGTCTTCAATTAATTCTCTTACCTTTTCACTCTTATAGCCTACAATTATTATTTTTCTCTCTGCTTTGAGTTTATTTACCGTATCAAGCACATAATTTATAATTGGCTTTCCTGCAAGATCATGAAGGACCTTAGGTAAGTCAGATTTCATCCTTTTACCTTTACCTCCTGCCATAATAATTACAGCAGTATCTTTCATAATCATTCCTCCAATTTATTTTCTTTATTTAAAAATAAATCGCCTATGTTCTGCCTATACTTTTATCTAAAACTATAATATCATATTTTTTTAAACCTTAAAATAAAAATTCAAGCCAGACACCAGGTCTGACTTAGTATAACCAATATATGTGGCTGGGGCGGAAGGGTTCGAACCTTCGAATGCGGGATCCAAATTCCCGTGCCTTACCACTTGGCTACACCCCAAACCAATCCCAGTTTTCACGAGTACGAGGATCTTTCATGCTATTTTATTTAATTAAAATAGGTCTTCTTCTTTTTCTTCTGCAACTTCTTCTTTTTCTTCTGCAACTTCTTTTACTTTTTCTTCTTCTTTTTCAATCTCTACTTCTTTATCTTGTGGAGCTTCCTCTGTTTCTTTTCGATAAACATCTAAAACTGCATTTTGAATCTTTTCTCTGATCTCGGTATTTATGGGATGAGCAATATCTTTATGATCTCCATTAGGAAGTCTCTTGCTGGGCATGGCTACAAACATACCTTTATTGCCATCAATAACCCGTAAATCATGCACTACAAAAGAATCATCAAAAGTAATTGAAACATAAGCTCTTAATTTCCCCTCTGTTTCTATCTTTCTGAGTCTTACATCTGTAATTTCCACTTAATACACCGCCTTTTTTAGTTTTAATTTTATTTTTTTAAATTTATCACTATCAATTACGCTTTGTAGATGTAAAGGTATATCATAATATACCCATTCTAAGTTAATTACCAAATCCTTTTTGAACAAGATTGTCTAAATCTACTTGGTATTTTACTCCATTCAATTTAGATAATTTACTCCAGATTTTTTTCACATACTCGTTATTACCTCCCCATTTTAGTAAATATTTAAAGATATATATTACTAAAAATAAACACAGCAATAAAAATTACTGTGTTTCTGGAATAATTTATTTAAATATTCATATCGTTTACTTATTAATAAGCTAATCTTGTCTTTGTTTTTAGTAGTAACAATAATATTGGTCAGCACTCTCAATTACCTGTTCTTTTTGTATGATTTCGATTGAAAAAATTATAACACGATACAATTTTATTGTCAAAACACATCAATTAGCCAATTTTCCAATTTTCCGGTTAGCCAATTGAATTAGTCGTTATCATTTAGTTAACCAGTTACCCGCTTAGCAGGTTAGCCAGTTAATACAGTCGTTAGTGAATAGTCGTTAGTATATAGCATAGTGTAGAGCGAGTAGCGTTTAGCGTATAGTATCATAAACAAAATACTAGTTATGTATTTTTCGATTTTTTGGTGCGAATTTATTCGAGCTGAAACAGGCTTGATAAATCAAAGTCATACTCATTACTAATCAATATTTGGTTAGATAGTAAGCCGATTATATAGTTACTTAGTTAACCGGTTTGTACTGATTTATTAACTAAACAACCAGGTAACCAACTAACTATATAACCAAATGTATACGCTGTACGCTAAACGCTATACACTATTTAATATTCTGAATTCTCGCTTCTTGCTCCTGGCTTCAATTTTTTAAAAGCTTCTCACCTAACGCTACGCTTAGTTTTGCAAATTCTTCTAAAGTTAGGGTCTCCCCTCTACGATTCTTATCAATATCCATTTTTTGTAAAACATTTTCTATCTCTAACTTATTGATCTTTCCTTTAAAATAATTTAAAAGAGAATTGATTAATCTTTTTCTTCTCTGCTGAAAAGAGGCTCTTAAAATATTGAAAAACAACTTCTCATCACCAACATTTATCGGTGGCTCTTTATAGATATTCAATCTTATTACCATAGAGCTCACTTTCGGCTGGGGATAAAATACGGTGGAAGGCACCAGATGTATTTTTTCAGGTCGGGAATAATATTGGGTAATAATAGATAATATACTATACTCTTTACTCCCTGCTTTTGCTATTAGCCTTTCTCCTACTTCCTTCTGAACCAGAAATACTGCAAATTTAAGATATTTATGGAGTTCAAGGAGCTTCCTTATTAAGGAGAGAGAAATATAATAAGGGAGGTTACCCACTATTTTTTCCACCCCTCTCCCTTTTAGACTGCTCTCCCTAAAAAAATTGACTAAATCACAATCCATCACATCTTTAAATATTATATTAATATTATTATAAGGTGATAGGCTCTCTTTTAAAATAGTAGCTAATTTTTTATCTTTTTCGATAGATGTTACTTGTTTGGTTAAAGGGGATAAAGCGGAGGTTAAAGTGCCAATTCCAGTTCCAATCTCTAAGATGGCTTCTTCTTTACTCAATTCTAAAGAATCAACAATTATTTGCAAAATATTTTGGTCAATTAAAAAGTTTTGACCCCAGCGTTTTTGACATTTAAAATTATATTTTTTAAGAAGCCTTATTACTTCGGTAGGAGAAGTTAATTTGGAGTTATTCATCAGTTTGCTTGCCTTTTTAGAAACTAGTTAGTTGGTTAACTAGTTAGCTAGTAAGCTAGTTAAAAATACAAATACAAAATTAATTAGTTAGTTATTAGTTAGCCAGTTTGCCATTTTATTTGGTCAAATAGTTTAAGATTAAATCCTTAACCAATTAACCAGATAACCAAGTAACTAACTAACGAATTTTGGAGCCGGCGATCTGAGTTGAACAGACAACCTACGGATTACGATTCCGTTGCTCTTCCAATTGAGCTACGCCGGCATCATATCCTCTCAAAAAAATGGTAGGCGGAACAGGACTTGAACCTGTGACCCCCTACATGTGAAGCAGGTGCTCTGCCAACTGAGCTATCCGCCCATTTTTATATTAAATATATTGGTGCCCCCAAGGGGATTTGAACCCCTGTCGCCGCCGTGAAAGGGCGGTGTCCTGTCCCCTAGACGATGGGGGCATTTTCGATGGGCCGTGCAGGTCTCGAACCTGCGACCCTCTGATTAAGAGTCAGATGCTCTGCCAACTGAGCTAACGGCCCTTAATAATAAAAAGCTGAAAAATTTTTGCTTTTAAATGTTACTATATTTTTCGCTCTCTGTCAATCCAAAATTATTATTAGTTTATTCTTCTTCAGCAATTCGAGCTAAATTTTCAAATTTAGCATATTCTTTTATAAAGGTTAACTCCACCTTACCTGTTGGCCCATTTCTCTGTTTGCTAATAATTACTTCAGCAATTCCTTTTTTTTCTGTCTTGGGTTTGTAATAATCTTCTCGGTATATAAAAACTACTAAGTCGGCATCCTGCTCAATAGCACCACTTTCCCTTAAATCAGAAAGACGAGGTCTTCTTTCAATTCTCTGCTCTACTGCTCTGGATAATTGGGAAACTGCAATTATCGGAACATTTAACTCCCTGGCCAAGCCTTTAAGGGAACGAGAGATTTCCGTAATTTCTTGCTGTCTATTCTCAATTCTACCAGCAGATTGAATTAACTGTAAATAATCTATAATTACTAAACCAAGATTGGATTGAGCTTTTAGTCTCCTGGCCTTAGCTTTTATTTCTAAACAAGTAATTCCTGAAGAATCATCAATAAAAATAGGGGCAGAGGCTAATCGACCAGCAGCCATGGAAAGTGTAGGCCAATCTGATTCAGCTAATCGTCCTTTTCTCAAATTATGAGCATCAACCCGGGCCTCTGAGCAAAGCATCCTTTGGACTAATTGAGATTTTGACATTTCTAAACTAAAAATTGCTACTGGAATACTTTTAGATATACTGGCAAATTGAGCAATATTCATACAAAATGCTGTCTTCCCCATAGCAGGTCTTCCGGCAATGACAATAAACTCAGAAGATTGAAATCCGGTAGTAATATCATCGAATTCATCAAATCCACTGGGAACTCCGGTAATAAATTCTTCCCGATGGTATAGGTCTTCAATTTTTTCAAAACTATCCTGGAGTATCTCTTTGATAGGCACAAAGGATTGGCCGAGATTTCTCTGAGAAACTTCAAATATCAAATGTTCTGCCTTATCCAGTAAAACTTTGCCATCTTCTTTTTCTTCGTAACCCATAGAAATAATTTTAGTAGCGTTGTTAATTAAATTTCGTAAAATAGCTTTTTCTTCAATAATCTTAACGTAATATTCTATATTTGCTGCGGTAGGGACACTATTAATCAAATTGGTAAGGTAGGTAACTCCTCCTACCTCTTCTAATAAATTTCTTTTATTCAATTCCTCAGTTAAGGTAACTAAATCAACGCCCCGACTTTTTTCAAATAAATCAATAATACATCTAAAAATAATCTGGTGAGACTTTCTATAAAAATCTTCTGGTTTTAAAATATCAACACTGTGTAAAATTGCTCCTTCCTGAAGGAGCATTGATCCTAAAGCAGCCTGTTCTGCACTGATATTTTGAGGCGGATTCCTACCTAATTCCATCTTTTTACTCCATATTTAGTTAGTTAGCTAGTGAATTGGTTTGCTGGTTAATTAGTTTAATACTAATTCATTAACTATCTAACCAAATGTATGCGATATACGAATTTATTATTTTTTTGTCTCTTGTTCAGATTCGGAATCGGAAATTAAATTAACTTTTATCTGTGGAGCCACATCTTTATATAGATTAATAGGAATATTATGAACTCCTAATTTCTTTAATGGTTCTTTTAAATCAATCTTTTTTTTATCTAATTCAATATTATATTCACTTAATATGCCTTCAGCAATATCTTTACTGGTGATAGAACCAAAGAGTTTACCCTCTTTCCCGGCTTTCACTTTAATCCCCAAAGAAATATTGCTAAGTTTTTCAGCTAAATCTTTAGCCTTGTTTAATTCCTTCTCTTTATTTGCCAATTCTTTTTTCTTTAAATACTCTACTTGTTTAAAATTACCCATACTATAAGAAATTGCTTTACCCTGCGGAATCAAGAAATTGCGGGCGAAGCCGTTACTTACTTCAACTATATCCCCTATTTCTCCTACTTTTTTTATATTTTGTTTTAAAATTACCTTCATCTATGGCAACCTCCTTCTTATACTATTATAGACATTAAAATATATTTTTACAATTTAAATTGGTTTAATATTTAGTTAGCTAGTTAGTTGGTTAGCTAGTTTACTGGTTTAATATTAATTCTCAACTAACTAACCAGGTAACCAATTAACCAACTAACCAAAGACGCTCTAAGCTATTTATTATTCTGGGTTCTGGATTCTGTCTTCTGACTTATTTACTAGATACGATTCACGAGATACGAGATACTAATTTATCTTTCTTTAGTAATCATTAATTTTCTAAAATCTAGCCAAATATCTAACATACCAGCCCAGGTAGCAATCTGGGACAAAAGGGGTTGTACACATACTAAAATACATACAACCCATTTTAAAAAAGATTTAACCTTAAATCGTTCCAATAAAAAATTGACCAAAGAAAGACCGCAAACTAAAAATATTATTGAGAAAAATATTTGTATATTTATGCCAATTTTATTAAGAAGGGGAATATTATATTTAAAGCCTAAAAATATTAATATTACTCCCAGGAAATAACTCCAGAAAAAAGACTTAGAAGCCCTCCAGTTTGAGAAAGAAATAAAACCAATTAGCGTATATCCAAATCTCTTTAAAACTAATCGAGCTACTCCGTAATTTATAAATACATCAAAAATTGAGGCAAGTATTAGCATAGCTGGGAATACTATTCGAATAATGCTTAAGGTTTGAGTCAAGGATTCTTTAAGTAAATCTAATTGTTCTACAGTTAACCCCATATTCTGGTAAAAATTCAAAGACTGAGTTATAACTCTATCTATCTGTTCTACATCGAATAATAAGGGGTTAATGTCTAAAAACCAAAAGCCAATTAACAGGATCAGTACTTTAGAAAAGAAAGAAGCTATACTTCCAACGATAATAATTTCAATTAAAGAAAGTTCTTTCTTTATAGCATATCCTAAAGTTATCCCCAATATCCCAAAACCAAGCAATACCATAAGTCCCTGCAAAGGACCGGCTATAATACTTACCAAAATTCCAGATACAAATATTGAGATAATAGTAAATTTCAAACTATGACGTAAATATAAAATTATAATAGGAAGGGGGCATAAAAAACTAACCAAAGTTCCTAATAAGGGAATGTATAGACTAATAATAAATAAAATAGCAGTAATTACTGCTAAAAATGCACCCTCAACTATTGATTTAGTCGGTACTCGATCTTCCAACAAAAACCTCTTAAACTAATGATTTAAACTTTAAAATGAAAAACTATCATTCAAAAACTTTCAATAAAATTATTCAGGTATCCAGAATTCAGGAGTCAGGAGTCAGAATAATTCCGTACATAGTATTATATGATTAAGATTATTCTGAATACAGAATTCTGGCTTCTGACTTCTTCTTGCTTACTATATACTAATTTGCTTATTTTGCTACGTAAGGAAGCAATCCTATTTCTCTTGCTCTTTTTATAGCAATAGCAAGCATACGCTGGTGTTTTGCACAATTTCCAGTCATTCTACGAGGTAGAATCTTTCCTTGATCAGTGATAAATCTCTTTAATAACTCTACATCTTTATAATCAGAGTTTGTTTTTTCTTTACAAAAAAAACAAACTCTCTTTTGAGTTTTCTTAAAAAAACTATATCTTGCCATTAACGATTATTGTTCCTCCTTTAATTTATGATATCTTTTTACTCATTCTTCATTAGTTGATTGAACTTCTTGGGAAGAAGAGATTTCTTTTTCTTGTATAATCAGTAAGTATCTAATAACTCTTTCTTCTAATTTCATAACTCTTTCTAGTTCAGAAATTTTCTTTTCATCAGCATTAAACTTTAAAACTACATAAATTGCTTCATTAAAATCTTTAATTTCATAAGCTAATTTTCTTTTTCCCCATTTATCCAACCTGGTAACTTTTCCCTTTGTGTCTTTAACAACTTTTTTAACTTTATTCAGTAAATTATCCAATTCTTCATCTTCTAACTGGGGATTAATGGCCAACATCATTTCGTAACTTCTCATCTATTCACCTCCTCCTTCTGGTCTAAATCAGCCCCTGAAAAATTTTTCCAGGAGCAAGGAAACTTAAAATGATTCAATATTATATCATCAGATATTTTTGATATCAAGTTTAAAATACAGTATCGAGTATATAGTATCGAGTATCGAGTTAAGAAGAAGAACTACCTCACTAAAGTTTACACTAACATTCGTATCAAGTATCTCGTATTGCATATCGAGTAAAGAAAAAATTAAAAATAATAGTAAAAAACTATTCTCTTCTTTCTCTAAGTACCTCAGTAAAATTTACACAAACATTTAACTTAACAGCTTATAAAAAATTAATAAATAAAAAACCTAAAAATATATTTTATCCCTTTCTAATTAATCTCGAGGAATAATTTCACGAATTTTCCGTTCTAACTTCACTCGGGGAACTAAAACTTTTCTGCCACAACAAAGGCATTTTATACCAATATCAATACCAGTCCGGGTAATTTCCCAATGAAAGCCTCCACAAGGGTGTTTCTTTTTTAATCTAATAATATCTCCAACCCCTAACTTTAAAGGCATTTTGCTTTCTATCCTTATTAGTTAATTCACTAATTTGTAAAAATCATAATTCTTGCAGGAGAGAATTATATTCCTCTTTATACTTTTCATTGTGAGAACCGACAATAGATAAATTTATTTTATCTTTAACAAAAATATTTTGAGCCATTCTTTGGATATCCCTCACCTTTACTTCTTCAATCCTTTCTTTAACTTCATCAAAAGTTAAAGGTTTACCATATAAAAGTAGCTTATTTCCAAACCAAAATGCTCTATTTAGAGTACTTTCCAGGCTCAGGGACAGGGCACCTTTATACATTTCTTTCGCTTTTCTCAATTCTTCCTCTCTCAAATTATCATTTTTTATCTTTTTAAGTTCTTCTATAATTACTTTAATGGTTCCTTTAAATTTTTTCGAATCAATACCTGCATAGATATTAAAAGAGCCTGTATCATTGAAATATTGGATAAATGAATGAATATCATAAGCTAAACCTCTTTTAACTCTTATTTCTTGAAAAAGTCTGGAGCTTAAACCAGAACCCAGTATTATATCTAATAGATCTAAAGAATACTTATCTGGATGTAAGCGGGAAATCCCGAGAAAACCAAAACAGATATGAATTTGATTGGTCTTTTTAAATTTCATTCCTATTTGAGGAGTCTTTTGATCTTGGGGAGCGGGTAAGTATTTTATAACTTCTCCCCTGTTCATTTTATTAAAATATTTTTTAACGTGCAAGACTACTTCTTCTGTTTTAATATTACCAGCAACACTTATCACAAAATTATTTGGTCTATAAAATTCATTGATATAAGAGAGTAAGTCTTCCCTTTGTATATTTCTTATACTTTTTTCGTCTCCAAGAATACATCTTCCTAAAGGATGATCTTTCCACATCAATTTATCTAGCAAAACCTCAACCAATTCCTCAGGTATATCTTGATATTTTTTAATCTCCTCGTTAATTACTTTTTTCTCTTTACAAAGGTCCTCTTCTCTCATAAGAGAATTTAATATTATATCATTCAATACCTCAAAAGCTATTTTAAATTGCTCCTGAGGAACTTTAACATATAAAAGAGTACTCTCGTCAGAGGTGGAAGCATTTATTTCCCCACCAATCCCTTCAATTGTCTGAGATATTTCTAAAGTGTTTTTTCTCTGATCAGTTCCTTTAAATAACATATGTTCAATAAGATGAGAAATTCCTTGATGCTTTTGTTCTTCATATCTTGAGCCAACCCTCACTCCAAAAACAATTGCTACTGATTTCATAAAAGACATTTCTTCCACTACAATTGTTAAGCCATTTTGCAATTCTATTACTTTATAAATAATGATTCCTCCTATTATTATTCTCCAGTCTATCAATTTGCCAATCAAATTCTACTCGGGCTTTTTAACTACGAACACTTCTTCTAACTTAGTAAAATCTACTTCTGGTCTGATTAACACTTTTTGAAATAGGGCATGTTTTTCTTTTTTAACCCCAACCACTCTTCCTATCTTAATTCCTTTAGGAAAAATACTACCTAATCCTGAAGTAATTACAATATCATTTATTTTTATATCAGCATCTTGGGAAAGATATTCCATATAACAATAATTACTTTCGCTCCCCTTAACTACTCCAATATCTCTTGACCTTTGAACCATTCCCCCCACAGCACTCCGTTGGTCCAATATTAGTAGCACTTTTGCAGTTCGAGAATCAACACTAACTACTCGACCGACTAAACCATTATAAGTAGCTATTGCCATATTCTCCTTCACCCCATCAACTCTCCCTCTATCAATAATTATACTATTAAACCAATTTCCAGGTTCTCGGCTAATTATCGAAGAAGGAATCATTTCATAAGAAAAAGATTCCTTAAGCTCTAATAATTTTCTTAATCTATCATAGGCTATTAATTTTTCTTTTAATATGGCATTTTCCTGAAGAGTTATTTCAATTTTTCTCTTCAATTCTTTATTTTCTTCTTCCATTCTCTTAAATTCAGCTATTGTACCGATATAATTTTTCGTATTAGCGGTAATTAAACTTATCCCGCGATTAAATGGCGAAAACACTTTCAACACAATACTTTCCAACCACTTAAGATACATCTTACCATGGTAATCTACAGTCATTATAAAGAAAGTTATAATAATTAATATAATAAGAATTAGCATGGCCTTATTCTGAGGTAAAAGTTTTTTCAATATAAATCACCTTTTCATTTAGTTAATTAATTAGTTAGTTAGTTAGCTGGTTAGTTAGTTAATTAGTTAATTATTCATTTATAACTAGAAAAC
>Ga0209636_10007353_pt1 | contig 11235 bp, 15 predicted proteins | sample DeeMarSWOR152_54_FD_187464 | JGI IMG/M metagenome (GOLD analysis project Ga0209636, IMG submission 187464) | Marine sediment microbial communities from White Oak River estuary, North Carolina - WOR-1-52-54 (SPAdes) (version 2) | ecosystem: Environmental > Aquatic > Marine > Intertidal zone >... | reverse complement strand
AGCTGAGATGGAGCACACGACCAAAGAATTATGGGAGACCTCATTTTTCACTTTTATATCAAAACTTATCTTTGCTTTGACCTTCCTTATTCCAGTAAAATTTCTGGAGTTGTCTACTGCGATATTGGCAAGTGTTTGTTGGGGGTTCTTCTTAATCACGGTCTTCAGCTTTTTCATGGCAAGGTCGCAAAAACAAAATCCGTACAAGGTAACCTTAGAACACCTCTTCATCGCAATCTTAGTGGTTCTATTAGCCCATTACATAGGTGACGTAGTTCACGAAATTTTTGTGCCCTAGAATTTTTGCGGATGATACTGCGCTATATCAGTCAAAACATAATAAAGACGTAACGTACGCGTGCAGATTTCTATTTGGTTTCACCATAGATTTTAAGATTTAATTTTCGTTAGTTTCTTTGCGAATTCCTTTCCAAACTCGAAACATTTCTGGATTTCATTATTGTCAGGAACCCATTTAACCGTCAACGCAGGAGCAACAATTTCCATACCCGCCTTCTCCAAACTCTCTTCAATAGTCTTAACCGCTCCCCCTCCCCAACCATACGAACCAAAGGCAGCAGCAATTTTGTTTCGCGGTCTCAAACCCTGCATTTCCTCCAAAAATGGAGCCACGGTTGGTAGAACACCGTTGTTGATGGTTGACGACCCAATAAGTATCCCTTTTGCTTCGAGAAGCTCTCCAATGATGTCACCTCGATCCGAAAATGGAAGCCTAAACAACATAGTTTCAACACCCTCGCTGCTAATGCCCTCAACTATAGCTTTAGCCATTTTCTCTGTGCTACCCCACATAGTGTCGTACACAACCAGAATTTTTCTTCCTGCCTCTCCCTTTGCCCACCTGAGATAAGCCTCAACTATCCTCGTTGGGTTGCCACGCCAGATGATGCCATGGCTTGGCGCAATCATACTAATCTTCAGGCCTAGCTTCTGGATTTCCTCAATCTTCCTTATTACCAACTGACTGAAGGGCCACAAGATGTTGGCATAATATTTGGCTGCCTCTTCCATCAATATTTTCTCGTCAACTTCATCGTCGAATCGTTTGGAGGTTGCCAAATGCTGCCCGAACGCGTCATTAGGTAAGAGCAGAGCATCTTTTTCTATGTAGGTGAACATGCTATCTGGCCAGTGAAGCATCGGGGCTTCAATGAACCTTAAACTTCTTTCACCCAGACTTATCTCGTCACCGGTTTTTACAACTTGGAAATCCCAGTTGCCAAAATAGTGTTTTTGCAGTCCCTCTTTGCATCGGGCAGTGCCCACCACCTTTGCTTGAGGAGCGAGTTTCAAAATTTCGGAAATGGCTCCAGAATGATCTGTTTCAACATGGTTAGCCACAACATAGTCTATCTTCGAGGGGTCAACGATCTCCCTAATCCTTTCTATCATCTCTTCCGCGAAGGGACCATGAACAGTGTCGATTAGGGCAGTTTTTTCGTCGACGATCAGATAGGCGTTGTATGTGGTTCCACGATGGGTTGAGTAGGTGAAGCCGTGAAAGTGTCTGACATTCCAGTCAACGGCTCCAACCCAGAAAACGTTTTCTAAAACCTTAACGGAAGCCATGCTAAGTTTCACTCGATGGGAACTGATAATTCATTAGATATTAACCTTCCCTATTTTTGCGAAAAACATCCCGCCTAACTAGGGTTAGGTTGAACTGCACAAGATGGGAGGTAACATCATTTATTAGGAACTTAGACTTGCCTTCACAATCCTCTCAGCCACGGTTTTTCCCAATTTCCGACATTCTTCTAGGCTCTTTTCCTCTGGATTGTATTTTGCTAACAGAGGGGGCTCTATGATTTCCATCTCAAACTTATTTTTCAATACCTCCAACATCATGCGAGGAGCCTCTCCACTCCAGCCATAGGAACCAAAGGCTGCTCCTACCTTACCCTTTAAATTAATCCTCTTTACCGCCACTTCTTCTAGAAGTCTCTTCATGTCTATGCCCATGTCGTGGTGGTAAGTTGGCATTCCAAAAATTATGCCGTCTGCCTCCGCCAAATCTTCAGGTCTCGCAAAATATTTTACTTCCACGTTTACGCCCGCTACCGATTTTGCTCCCTCTTCAATCGCTCTAGCCATTTTCTCGGTGTTCCCGGTTTGGCTGTAGTAGAGGATAAGCAGTTTCACTAACTTCGGCATGTTTCAAACCCCAATTGATTTATCATGAAGAAGAAGATAACTTTTGCGCGCGACGGTGAAATAGCGCGCGGATTTTTTGGAACTTGCAAATCACTAGCTTCAAAATGCTTTTTATGTATCTTGTATGAGATATGAAGGTTAAAAGGAGGTTTATAGTTGTGGAATTGAAGGGAAGTCGGACCGAGAAAAATCTGTTAGCAGCGTTTGCGGGTGAGTCTCAAGCTAGAACCAGATACACTTTCTTCGCTAGTGTAGCTAAGAAGGAAGGGTATGAACAAATATCTTCCATTTTCCAAGAAACAGCAGATAACGAAAAAGAGCACGCTGAATTGTTCTTCAAGCATCTCAAGGGTGGAATGGTTGAGATTACGGCTGCCTATCCCGCAGGGATTGTTGGGTCTACATCGGAAAACCTGAAGGCGGCAGCAGAAGGGGAGAGATTAGAGTGGGGAACGCTCTATCCTAACTTTGCTGAGGTGGCGGAGAAAGAGGGTTTTAAAGATGTAGCTAAAACTTTTCGTATGGTCGCTAAAGTGGAGAAGTATCATGAACGGCGGTATCTAAAATTGTTAGCAAACGTAGAGCACGGTAAAGTCTTCAAAAGAGATACTCCTATCAAATGGAAATGCATTGCGGTTACGTTTATGAAGGCAGCGAAGCGCCTGAGAAATGCCCTGTCTGTGAACACGCAAGAAGCTACTTCGAAGTTTGGTGCGAGAACTATTGACGCTCCCCTTTTTTGGTGCGCGCGCATTAAATATAAAGAGGATGCAAAAATGAAATTGAAAGAGAGAACCGCTAATAACGTGCACATTGCATTTGTTGGAGAAGCTAAAGCCCATCAGAGACTTTTAATGTTCGCCAAAAAAGCGGAAGAAGAAGGTTTACCGCAAATAGCTCACTTGTTTAGGGCTGTCGCCGCGGCCGAAGGCGTCCATTCACGGCGGCACTTTGCACTGCTTGAATCTGTTGCCGACACACAAACTAACTTAGAGCAAGCATTTCAGTCAGAAACTGCAGTTAACGGTGTCCATTACCCCAAAATGTTGCAAGAAGCGGAAGAAGATGGTGAAAAGACCGCCGCACTAGTTTTTTCGCAGGCTCGCGATGTCGATGCCGTTCACGCTAACCTTTACAAAAAAGCGCTTGACCATTTAATAGCAGAGGAATTTACTGAATATCATGTCTGTACAGTTTGCGGTTACACCGTTGAAAGAAAGCCGCCGGAAACATGCCCAGTTTGCAATGCTCCAAAATCTAAATTCAAAAAGGTAGATTAAACTCGAAAAGCTAAACCTCGCTTAAATCAAGGATTTTGCCTCTGCGCGCGTCTCAGCAACCTTTATTGATTCTAGGGGTTATAGAATCTTAATGAAGTACTATGATAGTTGGTATATGTGGGAGTCCAAGAAAACAAGCAACTGAATACGTTTTGAGAGAAGCTTTGAACATGTTGGAAAAGATGGGGTTCGAAACAGAATTTTTCACTGTTAGAGGCAAAAACATCAGCTTTTGTAAGCATTGTGACTACTGCATAAAAAACAAAGAGTGCATAACTAAGGATGACATGTACGAACTCTATCCTTTGCTTAAGGACGCTAAAGGAATAATAGTCGCCACACCCGTTTACAACGGTGGAATCAGTGCACAAACAAAAGCTGTTATGGACAGATGCAGAGCTTTAGTCGCAGCAGACCGCAACTTTTTCAGGTATAAAGTTGGCATGGCTATCGCAATTGGAGGAGACAGAATCGGCGGACAGGAACTGTCGATACAGCAAATCATAACCTTCTTCATCCTAAACGGAATCATACCAGTCAGCGGCGGCTCCTTTGGGGCAAACTTGGGGGCAACCTTTTGGTCAAAAGACACCTTGGAAGGCGTGAAAAAGGATGAAGAGGGATTTAGAAGTTTGAGAAAAACTGTTAAGAAGTTTGCCAAGTTTTTGGAGAAACTTGAGGTTAAGAGACAAAATTAAGGTGTGTGAAGAGGGTCATGGAGGTCGTGATGGAGAAAAAAGAAGAAAAGAAAAAGAAAAGGAAAGTCGCTTGGGGAATTACAGGCAGCGGAGATAGATTAGTTGAAACAGTTGAGGTTATGAAGGAGATAAAAAAGCGGTATCAATATGGGGTTGATGTATTAGTTTATCTCTCCAAAGCAGGAGACCAAGTTGTAAAATATTACAGGCTGGCTAATGTTTTGAAGGAGAATTTTGAAAGAATTTGGGTTGAGATTAATCCGAATTCGCCGTTTTTGGCGGGTCAATTGCAAACAGGAAAGTTTGAGTTTTTGTTGATTGCTCCTGCGACATCGAATACTGTTGCGAAAATTTCGATGGGGATAGCGGACAGTTTGCTCTGTAACGCGGCGATTATGGGTCTGAAAGCCTTTGTTCCCTTCTACATAATGCCCTCTGACTATGAAGAAGGAATGATAGTTACAAAGCTCCCTAGTGGACGAGATTTGAAATTGAGGATAAGAAAGGAAGATGTGGAGCATGTCAAAAAGCTAGCTGGCATGGACGACGTGTTTATACTGGAAAAGCCTGAAGAAATTTATCAGGTTTTCAAAAAGCATTTTAAGCCCGAAGTCCAGTGAAACACTTTAGACTGTTTTAAATGTTTTATGGCGCGCGTTAATTTTTTTAAGATATCTCATCGTAGAGTCATGAATTTGTATGCACAAAAAGTGGGAAGTGAGGAATTTGGTGAGAAATCTTCCCTATTCTACTTCAATTTTTATTGGAGGGCTGCGTTTCTCTTTTACCGGCACTTCCACCTTAAGTAGGCCGTTGCTGAATTTGGCCTTGACTTTCTTGGGACTGACCTTTATTGGGAAGTGTAGATGTCCATGGAACGCTAGGTTTTCCCTTTCTGCGAGGACATGGATGATGTCCTCGTGCATCCTCAGGTCTATATGCTCCTTGTTCACTCCAGGCAAATCAACCTCGACAATGTAGTTCTCACCTTCTGCATCAAGGCATGCAAACATGTGCGGAGGCACCAAAACTTTTTCAGCCAAGATTCATCATCTCATTGCTCATTTTTTCTGTCTGCTCTATTTTTATACGGATTGTTCCAATTTTCCTACAAAAATTTGAACCAAACCGTATTGGCTCGGTAGCCCATCATTCCGCTACGCGATCCGAGAGATAATATATGACATACGTCATATTTATATTTTGCCTTTCACTCTTATATGAAATAGGAGCTACCCAAATGAAGGTAGCCATAAAAACAAACCAGATTTGAAGCAGCTTTGTGTTTAGTGCCTTGGAGTCAGTCGTATGGATTCGAACTATGAGGAGTGGGATAGAATCTACAGAAGATATCCCCTAGAAGCTCTACCTTGGGAACTCGGCAGACCGAGGAAAGTTCTAGTTGGACTAGTTAAGAAGGGGCTGGTAAAAAAGGGAAAAGCCTTAGACATATGTTGCGGGGCTGGAACCAACGCACTTTATTTGACTAAAAAAGGCTTCCAAGTCACGGGAATAGACATCTCTTCTAAAGCCATAGAACATGCAAAGGAAAAAGCCAGAAAAGCAAACGCAAGGACCCAGTTTCAAGTACAGAATTTCCTAAACCTTCCCTTTGAAGACGAAGAGTTCGACTTTGTCTTTGACATGGGTTGCTTTCACCATGTGAAAGTTGAGGACAGAGACACTTTCATAAGGGGCGTGCACCGCGTTCTGAAGAAAGGCGGTTCCTATATTATGGTCTGCTTCAGTTACAGGAACGGCCAAGCATGGAACCATTTCACCAAAGAACAGATAATCCAACTTTTCTCAAACCACTTCAAAATCAAAAACATCGAACACATAGCTTCTGTTGAAGGAGATGGCTACATACGATACTTCTATTCGGTTTTGATGGAAAAGGAGTTGTCGTCTTAGTCAAAGGTGAAGGCCGAGGGACAGAGCTTGTTCAAAACGCATATTCCACATTTTGGTTTCCTTGCCACGCAGATTCTTCTACCGTGAAATATCAGCAGGTCTGTGATTCTTTTCCAATGGGTTTTTGGAACTATTTCCATCAAATCGTTCTCTATTTTGTTCGGATTTTCGTACTTTGAGAGCCTCAGTCTTCTGGCAAGCCTGCGGACATGGGTATCCACGGCTATTCCTTCGATAATACCATAGGCATTCGACAAGACAATATTCGCAGTCTTTCTAGCTACGCCTGGCAATTCAACCATTTCTTCCATTGATTTTGGAACTTGCGAGTTGAACTTTTCAACGAGGATTTGGCAGCATTTCTTGATGTTTCTGGCCTTGTTTCTGTAGAAACCTGTGGGTCTTATGTCTTCTTCGAGTTCCTCTAGATCCGTATTGGCGTAGTCTTCTGCCTTTCTGTACTTTTTGAAGAGAAATTTCGTGACGATGTTTACCCTTCTGTCGGTGCATTGAGCTGAAAGGATGGTGGCCACCAAGAGTTCCAGAGGGTTGGTGTAGTTTAGGGCTATTTTTGAGTCTGGATGTTCCTTTTCCAACAGTTCAATGATCTTTAGCACTTTAGTTTTGTTGTCACGTTTCATATCAATGGATTTCGATTTTCCTTTCATTCCAGTATTTTCCTTCCCATAACTTCAACTTGTGGAGAACTCTCTCCCTATATCTTTCAACACGTCCTCAGCCCTTTTTCTAGCGTCCAGAAAAAGCTTTTCCGCCCCTTTCTTTTTCTTCAAGAACTCACTTAATTTTTTATGTGTTTCAAGCAAGTCTTTTCTTCGGTTTTCCTCGTTTAAGGGCTTGTTGCCTTGAAGTTTCACATCTCCCTCCCAGAACCCCTCAGCGAAGTACCAATCCTTGAACCACGTACATCCTGATTTCCACAACAAATATCCGATGGGAGTGGCTGAAGCTGGAACACCTTGCTCCAAGCCCTTTCTCGTTTCTTCATGGTCTAAGTAAACCACCATGATGTGGGCGCCTGAGGGAAGAAAGTCAGAAAGATGCTTGAACAATTTCTCGTCCAATCTTCTCTCAGAGAGGTCTACGATCTTTGATGATCTGAACTTTACACGGTTATCGTAGTATATTTCCAACCAAGGCTTGTAGAATTTTCCCCTTCCAGAAAAATATTTGCCCTTCACCGCCGGGTTTTCAGAAGTCTCTCCATCAATGGCTTTCAAGTACAACTCAAAGTTAGTTTCTTCGACGAAGCGCCCCTGAGAAATGTTGTTAATGTGAAGGACATAACTGTTCAATTTTTTTCCTTTGATGGAAGAGATAAAATTTTTCTTCAGCATCCACACCCTTTCACGATCATTTTTGGCTCAATTTTTTGGCTATTCCCTCTGGATCTTCAACGGGAGTGCAGGTTCCTTCGAAGCAAACGTATGTCATCGGTGTTTTGGTGACTGGGTATTTCAGGTTCGTCAACCTCTCGGTATCGGCAGCGAGATCTAAAGTCTCGATCACTTTCAAGGGGTTGTAAACCCTTAAACTTTCATTTAGGAATCGACGGGTTATTGAATCTTTTTTAGGACCAACTATGTGTATCTGCACCGGACGCAAGTACAATTCAACAGCAAGACCGTAAGCAGCTGCCAAGATGCCGTATCTTTGATAGCTTGAAGCAAAATGCTCCAAGGTTCTTCTAGCCTGTTCTAGGTACTTTTCCTTACCCGTTAAGTAATAAAGCCTCAGGAAAGCGTCGGCGGCTACACTGTTTTCATCAAGGGGCTTGTCCAAAGTTTTCAAGGCTCCCAAGGCTTCAGTGTTCTTAGGTCGGTCGTAGAAACCTCCAGCATCGTTCCACAAGTCGTTGAGCATGAATTTGGCGATGGTTTCTGCATAATTCAGGAATCTTCTATCCGAGGTTGATTGATAGGCGTCTATTAAACACCTTGTCATAGAAGCTTGCTCTGTGAGTAGGCCTGGAAGATATCTTTTGCCGCTAAAGTAATAGCGGTACATTCCCTTTCGTGGACTGAAACTCTTCTCAAGTAGGAGATCGACTGTTCGCAGAGCAAGTTTCCGATAGGACAGATCCTTGAGCACCACGGAGGCTAACAGATAAGCTGAGATCATCATGGCGTTCCAGTTTGTGTAAAGAGTTTTGTCTATTCTTGGGGATATCCTCTTCTGGCGTTCTGAGCGACTTAGTTTGTAGTATTCTTCGTCAGCGTCTTGGCTGCCGTAAAATCCGCCGTTGTCTTGGTCACTAAGGTTGGCGTCAACGTATGTTATGATTCCCTGAGCGGTCTCTTTGAAGGTCTCTTCTCCGGTAACCTGATAGGCTTCCAAATAATTGACAAGCAACTTAGCGTTGTCTTCGCACATCTTCTCGTAGTGGGGAACGCTCCAGTCCCTTGTGGTGGAGTAGCGGAAAAAGCCCCCTTCCTCCTTATCATAGACGCCGCCGGCACTCATCTTTTGTAGAGTCTTCGTTACGATGTTTAAGAGGGCTTTGTGTCCCGTTATACGATATTCTAGAAGGGCTAACGACAATGCCCCACTCTGAGGGAATTTAGGTGCACTGCCAAAGCCTCCATGCAACGAATCAAAACTCGACGCAATCTCTAATGTCAAACCGTCAACGATGGACTGGAAGAACTCATGATCTAGGTCATATTCTATTGATGGCGCTTTGATCTCTTCTTTTTCTAATTCCTTCAATTTGGCCTTGATGTTGTTTTTGTTTTCCTTGTAGAAACCACTTATGCGTTTAAGCAGTGGCTTCATCTGTTGTGGTGGGATGTATGTGGCGCCCGTGAGTACCTCCCCGTCAGGGGTCAAGAAAGCCGTGGTGGGCCAGCCGCCCATATTATATCGCTTGTCAATGTCTGGTCGCTGGTCTCTGTTCACCCTTATTGGCACAAACTTTTTCTCAATCAGTCTCGCGACGTCCCCGTCAGAGTATGTTGTCTGATCCATAATGTGGCACCAGTGACACCAAACTGCGCTGATGGCTAAGAGGATGGGTCTATCTAGTTCCTTTGCCTTCTGGAAAGCCTTTTTACCCCAAGGAAGCCAGGGAATCTTCGTTTCGGTCATAGAAAATAGCCTCGCTCATACCGGTCAACAAAGCCACTGTTGTTATAACATAAGTTTCGCTGGCTAAATAGTTTACAGAAAGCCTTTACGTTTGTAATGAAATAATATTTTGGGGGTGATGCCATTGGATGTTAAGCTTTTCGTTGATGGTGAGGAAATCGATCTGAAGGAGTTTGTTGTAAAGATATTAAGCGGGACTCTTGTCGGGGCAGTGACTTCTTTACGCGGAATAAAGGAAGACTGGAAGGAAATCGAGGTAAAGTTAACAAGGTAAAAGGTTGCTACTTTGTATGTCCTTTCGTCAAAACATGTCATGAAAGGGAATTAGGTTGGTGCACTTCTTTTTTCTAGAAGTTTTAGGGTTTCGCGGCAGAAGTTTGGAAGGTCCGCTGGAAAACGGGATGTCACTAGGTTTTCGTCCACCACAACCGACCTATTCAAGTAAATTCCACCAGCGTTTTTCAGGTCGGTGGACACAGAGACGTAGCAGGTAGCCTTTTTTCCTTTCACTACTCCAGCCTCTATGAGAAGCTGGGGTCCATGGCAGATGGCGGCTATGACTTTTCGCTTTTGGGAAGCTTCCTTCGCTAAATTGACTAGTCCCTTGTTTGTTCTCATGCGGTCTGGGGCACGTCCTCCCGGGATAATTATTGCCACGTAGTCGTCAATGTTAATGTCCTGCGGGGAAAAATCGGACTTCATAGTGAGCCCATGCTCGCCGTTGTAGGTAACTTTGGCTTCAGGTCCCACTACGTCCACTTTGTATCCCGCTTCTTGGAAACGGTAGTAAGGATACATTAATTCTCGGTCTTCAAAACCGTTTTCTACAAAAAGCAACACTTTCTCCATGGTCGTCAACTCTAGTTCACATTGAGCTAAGAGTAGTTTGGAACATTGCCTTAAAAGATGTTTAATAAACCGAGGGAGAATCAATCCAGGGCTGCTTGCAACTTTTCAATCAGCTTCTTTTTCTCATTTTCGTCGGCTTTAATTTGTTTGCCCATTTTCCTCCAGTCGCCCGAACAACGTTCGTACCTAGAGGTTTCGCCAATAACTTCATGAATTACTCCGTCGATTTTCTCTCTATTATCGTCAGTGACCTTTATTCCGGCCTCCTTCAAGACCCCCTTAAACCATCTCCAACAACCCATACACCCACCTCCAGACACACTTTCGTCTCAAGTTAAATTAAATTTTGTGATCTGATGTATTTGGAGGTTTCATTGGTTGCTTTCTACGCCACAAGACTTATAAGAGTGGTATGAATATATTTTCATATGAATATTATTTCATTTTATTGGTGGTCCATATAAAGCAGAATCTGAGCGAGACCTGTCATCAATTCTTTTCAACGTTGGCAAATCCGACACGACTAGCGATTCTAGAGCTTCTTCGCGATGGACCAAGGAATGTAACTGAGATTTCTGAGGCTCTAAATCAAGAACAGAGCATGATTTCGCATAACCTTAAACCTCTAGAGAGATGTAAGTTTGTCTTTTCAAAAAGAAGAAAGAAGGAACGTTTCTACTCTTTGAACAAAGAAACAATGGAACAGCTATTCAAGATATTCTCCTACCACGCCAAAAAATATTGTCCAACGGAAGGAAAATGTCTAACGGACAGGGGTCTTCAAGAACAGAAGAAAAAAAGCGCTTCAAGCTCATTATACTTGACTCGTTTTTGAGGGGGTTGGTACAGATGGCGAACAAAGAAGAGTTGAAGAGTTTGCTTCGAGACCTCAGATCGGAACCGGATTCACCAATAGTGAAAGAGAAGCCAACTGATCCAATAGCCATACTCAAGGAGGAACACGAGATCGTTCTCAAGAATTTAGATAATCTAGAAAGGGTTTTGGAACAAGCGATCAATATCATACGGAGAATACGGAGAATAAGAACTACACGAAATAGGCAACCAGATTATTCACTACACAGAAAAATACTGCCTCAAAAAGGGCAAGTGCCTGAATAGCTGAAGAAAGGTGAAAAATGAATGGTTCTAAGAAGCGTAGTTAGAATTGACGAAGAAAAATGCACGGGCTGTGGATTATGTATACTCGCTTG
>Ga0209636_10007352_pt1 | contig 11235 bp, 21 predicted proteins | sample DeeMarSWOR152_54_FD_187464 | JGI IMG/M metagenome (GOLD analysis project Ga0209636, IMG submission 187464) | Marine sediment microbial communities from White Oak River estuary, North Carolina - WOR-1-52-54 (SPAdes) (version 2) | ecosystem: Environmental > Aquatic > Marine > Intertidal zone >... | reverse complement strand
AGCAAATGAGCAATATCTGCGTGAGGTGAAAATACAGTTGTCAATATTTGCGGCACCAGGAGCATACGACCGAGCCATAACCGTGTTCTCCCCAGACGGCCGCTTATTTCAAGTAGAATACGCCCTCGAAACAGTAAACCGAGGAGCAACCATACTAGGAATTGTCTGCCCAGAAGGCATAGTTTTAGGCGCAGAAGAAAAAATCGAATCAAAACTACAAGACTCAAACTTCACATGGAAAATTTTCGCAGTAGACAACCATATCGGCGCAGCAGTCGTCGGCTTAGGCTCCGACGCACGCATACTAATAGACCAAGCACGAGTATACTGCCAAAGCAACAGGCTCATGTACGACGAGCCCATCGACGTTGAAGTAATCTCCAAACGCATAGGCGACATAAAACAACTCTACACACAACACGCCGGAGTCCGTCCTTTTGGAGTTTCCATAATCCTCGGTGGCGTCGACAAAACGGGAAATCGTCTCTTCTCCACAGACCCAAGCGGAACTTACAGAGCCTACAAAGCCGTTGCAGTAGGCATCGGAAGAGAAACAGTTGAGGGCATCCTGAAAGAAGAATACCGCGAAGACATGACTTTGGAAGAAACCGTAAAACTATCCGTTAAATGTCTCAAAAAAGCTCTTCAAGCCCGAGACGAGCAACTAAGAGTTAAAATAAGCACAATACCTGCAGCCACAAAAACCTATCAGACAATACCTGACGAAGAAGTCGAGAATTACATGAAAGCTGTAGAATAGAGTGAAAGGCTAAAATGAGCGAACGATACACCGTTGCGCGCATAACCCGCGACGGTGAACACTTTGAAATCCTAGTTAAACCACAACCAGCCCTAAACTATACAATGGGCAAGACTAAATCAATCTCTGAAGTTCTAATCACCGAAACGATATTTACTGATGCAAACAAGGGAACAAAAGCAGGCGAAGACAAACTCAAAGCTGCCTTCCAAACAACAGACACCAGAAAAGTTGCAGAAACCATCCTGAGGAAGGGGACTCTGCAACTAACAACTGACCAAAGAAGAAAACTAGCTGCAGAAAAACGAAAACAGATAATAGCTTTCATAGCACGCCAAGCTGTCAACCCGAAAACAAACCTGCCCCACCCACCCATCCGCATCGAACAAGCAATGGAGCAAATTCACTATTCCATAGATCCCTTCAAAGAGGCCGAAGAACAAGCAAGAGACATAATAAAACTCTTACGCCCAATTCTGCCCCTCAAAATAGAACAAATGCAAGTCAAAGTACGAATCCCCCCAGAATACGCCGCAAAAGCCTATGGGACAATCAAAGGTTATGCCACAATAAAACGTGAAGAATGGCACGCAGATGGCTCATGGTTCTCCGTAGTCGAGATGCCAGCAGGCCTATACGGACCCTTTCTGGACAAACTTGGAGAACTAACAAAGGGAAATGCAGAAGCCAAAAAAATGTAGAAAAAGTTTTAGAAAAAAGAAATGGTGGTGATAAAAATGCCCACATTTTATGAGCAACGACAACTTGTAACTCCCGGCGATTTGGTAGCTGAAGGAAAATACATAGCTGGTGAAAACACATTCAAAGAAAATGAAAAACTATACGCAACTCGTATTGGACTAGTAGAATATGAAGAACAAAAAGTCAGTGTTGTCGCTTTAAAAGCGTTCTACATTCCAAATGTTGGAGACACTATCATCGGAAAAGTGATAGAGGTAACATTAGGAGGATGGATCATAGATATCAATGCGCCCTATCCGGCGCTTTTACGTGCCTCAGACGTCATTGAACGTTCTTATCGCCCTCAGCAAGATGACTTGTTATCCATCTTTGATGTGGGAGATTTAGTCATAGCTAAAATTGTATCTTACGATAGAACTCGCGATCCACTTTTGACAGTGCGGGAACCTGGTCTTGGAAAAATTACGCATGGTCAAATGATTGAAATCACTCCAACAAAAATTCCGCGAATCATCGGCAGAAAAGGTTCAATGATAAGCATGATAAAACATGAGACAGGATGTCATATTCTTTTAGGACAGAATGGTTTGGTGCTTATAAGCGGCAAGAAACCAGAAGACGAGCAGCTTGCAGTTATGGCTATTCGCAAAATTGAAAACGAGTCCCACACTACTGGTCTAACCGACCGCGTATCAGAAATGCTGAAAAAAGAAAAGGAAGGTGAAACTAAAAATGCCTAAGGCAGAAGAAAAACTGATTGATAAAGATAATATTAGAATAGATGGAAGAAAATTTAACGAGTTAAGACCCACAAAAATAGAAGTAGGTGTCCTTAGCAATGCAGACGGTTCGGCATATATTGAACAGGGAAAAAACAAGATTTTGGCAGCAGTTTATGGACCTCATGAAGTGCATCCAAAACACCTTGCTTTACCCGACCGTTCTCTACTAAGATGCCGATACCACATGGCGCCTTTTTCAGTGGATGAAAGAAAGTCGCCTGCTCCTTCGAGAAGAGAAATAGAACTCTCAAAAGTAATACGAGAAGCCTTGGAACCATCAATCTTTCTGGAATACTATCCGCGAACATCTATAGATCTCTTTATAGAAGTTCTTCAAGCAAACGGCGGCACAAGATGCGCAGGCATAACAGTTGCCTCATTAGCTTTAGCGGATGCAGGTATTCCAATGCGAGACTTGACTGCGGCTTGCGCTGCAGGAAAAGTAGAAGGACAGATTGTGCTTGACTTAATTGACAGTGAAGACAAAAAAGGTGAAGCAGATGTCCCTCTGTCATATATGCCAAACCTAAACGCCATAACACTGCTCCAGATGGATGGTCAATTAACGCTTAAAGAGTTTGAAAAAGTCGTTAACCTTTCTCTTGAGGGGTGCAAACAACTCTACAAGATGCAAAAAGAAGCCTTAAAGGCGAAGTACATATCAGCAAAGGAGGAAATCGAGGAATAATGTCAATGATTGTACGTGTAAAACAAAAACAGATCGCTCAACTAATGAGTAAAGGCAAAAGGCTAGATGGACGAGGATTAAACGATTACCGCGAAATCAAAGTGGAAATGGGCATCATTGAAAAAGCTGAAGGTTCAGCTCGTGTTCTTTTGGGTAAGACCGAAGTGTTGGTTGGAGTGAAAATTGAAGTAGGTGAACCCTTTTCAGATACTCCAAACGAAGGAGTATTAACAGTAAACGCTGAGCATGTACCTTTAGCATCACCAACATTCGAACCAGGTCCCCCAAACGAGGACGCTATCGAACTTGCAAGGGTAGTAGACAGAGGTATACGAGAGTCTAAGGCCATTAACCTCGAAAAACTATGCCTAGAACCAGGAAAAAAAGTGCTCGTAGTATTCATTGATGTTTATGTGCTCAACCATGACGGAAACCTTATCGACGCTTCCGCTATCGCAGCGTTGGCGGCATTATTGAATACAAAGATGTTCAAATATGAGCTTGAAGGGGGAGAGGTCAAGGTGAAACCAGGCTACAATCCATTACCGATGCAAAACTACCCGGTAGCCATAACGTTTGCAAAGATAAATAGCAAGCTTGCCGTCGATCCTTGGTTGGAAGAAGAACAGGTGATGGATGCTAGATTGACCATGACTATTGAGAAGGACGGAAAAATCTGCGCGATTCAGAAGGGAGGAACCGGCTACTTTACTATAGAGCAAATCTTTGAAGTAACAGAAATAGTTAAAGAAAAAGCTTCAGAAATACGTAAGTTACTGGTGAAGGAGTGATGGGAAGAACAAAGAAAATTGGCCCAGCAGGAGGTTTCAAAGCTCGATACGGAGCAAGTGTAAGGAAGAAATACATAGAAGTGATAAAAGAGACGAAAAAGCGACACAGATGCCCTCAATGCAATGCACTTGCTGTTAAACGCCAAAGTGTTGGAATTTGGGAATGTAGGAAATGCGGCTTTACCTTCACAGGCGGAGCTTATACTCCTTCAACTAAACTCGGTGCTACTGCAAAACGAGCAGCAAGAGAACTTACTAAAGAAAACTGAGAAAGGTAGGCTAGCAAAAAATGCGCGCGCGCAAGAAACTAAGTCTTTGCATGCGTTCTTTCTTGTTTGAGCAATTCCACTCGTCGTTTTCCTCTAGTCAGAGCAGAAACATGGATTATACCCTCTATTTCCAACCGCATTAGTTCCTTGTTCAATGTATTAAATCCTAAGCCTTCATAAATTTCTTTAACCATGTCATATAGTTCAGTGTCTTTTATAGATCCTTTACGTTGTAACAACTCTACAATAACTAAGTAAAGCGGTTGGGGTTTCCAAGTTTTGATAGTCATATCCTAAACACTTCTTTTACGCTACAGGCGTTGTAGGCTTCTGCACCTGCCTTACCTGTTTAATGAATCCTTTATACCATGTTTCCATGTCCGGTGAAATAGTTGGTCCTATCTTGCTTGCTGCTTCCTTGAAATCTGCCAACGATACACTTTTTGAAGTTATATTCTTTCTCAATGCGTTTAATGCTGCCTCGCGGCATAGTGCTTGAATGTCCGCGCCACTGTAACCCTTGGTCTCTTTAGCTAGGGACTCTCTGTCAACATCAGCTTCTACAGGCATGTCTTTGGTGTATATCTTGAAAATCTCTAACCTAGCCTTTTCGCCTGGTTCTGGTACATATATAAGCCTGTCGAAGCGTCCCGGCCGCAACACGGCACGGTCTATGATGTCAGGTCGATTTGTGGCTGCAATGACAACAATGTCTTCTAAGGTCATTATACCGTCCATCTCTGTTAGAAGTTGACTGATAACGCGTTCTGAGACGCCGCTGTCAGCAAATCCCATGCCTCTCCTAGGTACGAGAGAGTCGAATTCGTCAAAGAAAATTACTGCTGGTGAAGCCATTCTTGCTTTGCGGAACACTTCTCTTATGGCTTTTTCTGATTCTCCGACCCATTTGCTGAACACTTCTGGGCCCTTAATTGTGATAAAGTTTGCTTCGCTTTCCGTTGCTATCGCTCTTGCTAGCATGGTTTTACCGCATCCTGGTGGACCAAATAGGAGAATTCCTTTAGGTGGTCTTATGCCTAATCGGCTGAAAACTTCTGGGTTTTTCAAGGGCCACTCAACTGCTTCTGTTAGTTCTTGCTTTACTTCTTCTAATCCACCTACGTCAGTCCAGTACACTGTGGGTGTTTCTATGTATACTTCTCGCATGGCTGTGGGGGTAATTTCTTTGTAGGCGTTGAGGAAGTCTTCCATGCGCACATCCATTTTTTCTAAAACTTTTGGGGGGATGCGTTCTTCTTCTAAGTTAATTTCTGGCAGATATCGTCTCAAAGATTTCATTGCCGTTTCTCGGCCTAAGGCTGCTAGGTCTGCGCCTGTGTAGCCATGGGTTGTCTCAGCTAATTTCTTCAAGCCAACGTCTTCTGCTAAGGGCATGCCACGTGTGTGGATTTGCAAGATTTCGTGACGTGCCCTCTTATCGGGAACGCCTATTTCTATCTCTCGGTCGAAGCGTCCTGGTCTGCGAAGTGCGGGGTCTAGGGCTTGTGGGCGGTTGGTGGCGCCTATAACGATTACGTTTCCTCTTCCGCTCAAGCCGTCCATGAGAGCTAATAGCTGGGCGACTACTCGTCTTTCAACTTCGCCGGTGACTTCTTCTCTTTTCGGCGCAATTGCGTCTAGTTCGTCGATGAATATGATGCTTGGGGAGTTTTGTTGTGCTTGTTGGAAGATTTCTCGTAGTCTTGCTTCTGATTCGCCGTAGAATTTGCTCATTATTTCTGGGCCGTTTATGGAGAAGAAGTTTGCTTCTGATTCGTTTGCTACTGCTCTTGCTAGTAGGGTTTTGCCGCAGCCTGGTGGTCCGTGGAGTAGGACGCCTTTTGGTGGTTCTATTCCTAGGCGTTGGAAAAGTTCTGGGTGTCGTAGGGGTAGTTCTACCATTTCTCTTACGCGTTGGATTTCTTCGTGGAGGCCGCCTATGTCTTCGTAGGTGGTGCGGGGGACGCCTTTTGCTTCTGGGGCTGGTTCGTTGAGGATTTGGAAGTTTGTGTTTTTGGTTATCCGGACGATTCCGTGGGGGCGGCTTTTTGTAACTGTGAAGGGTATGGCGTGGCCGAGCATCATGACTAGTGTTGTGTCGCCTTCGACGAAGGTGCGTTCCATTAGGCGGTTTTTGACGAAGTTTGTGAAGTCTTCGTCTACGTTTAGGCGCATGTCGACTGGTGCTAGGACTACGCTTGTGGCGTTTTTTACTGTGGTTGGTTTGATTAAAATGTATTCGTTTATGGAGACGCCTGCGTTTTTGCGTGTGAAGCCGTCTATGCGGATTATGCCTTGGTTTTGGTCTTCGCTGTAGGCGGGCCATGCTATGGCGCTGGTTGTACGTTTGCCGGTGATTTCTATGACGTCGCCAGCGCTTATGCCTAGTTTTTGCATGGTTTTTTGGTCTAGGCGGGCTATGCCGCGGCCTACGTCTCGTTGTTTTGCGTCTCCTACGCGGAGTTGGATTTCACTCATGTATGTGCCTTCTTTTTTTGTAAGTGTGAAGTGTGTATGAAGTCGAAAAGGTTTGTGTAACTTATAAATGTTACAAATTATTGATTGTGTTAGCGTGTTCTTCTTACTATGAGTGTTTGGATTTGGCTTACTGTTGGGATTTTTTCTATGTTTTGTTCCACTTTTTCTAGGATTCCTGTTTCGTCTTCTGGGATTTGGATGTGGGCTATTAGGGCGTTTAGACCAAAGGCGATGGGTTCGGTTTGGTAGTTGGCGTAGATTTTTGCTTGGTTTGGGAGGGCTTTTTCTATTTGTTTTTGTAGTTCTTTGAAGTTTACTTCTATTCCTGTTGGGAAGATTTTGTAGCTGATTACTATGTTTGCCATGTTTATGGCCCCGTGAATCCGCATTTTGGGCATTTATAGTGGCGTCCGAATTGGCGGCATTTTTGGCATCGCCAGATGGTTATTTCGCCGCAGTTGGGGCAGTTGAATTTTGTGGCTTTTGTGTTAGGGGGTATGGTGCGGTTGCAGCTTGTGCAGATGGGTGTTTGTATCATGGTTGTGGTTTTGGTTGTGTTGCTCATGGTGGGCTTTTTCCTTTTTGAGTGCAATGGTATATTGAAAGGTTGCTTATATTTGCTATGTTAGGGGTATGGGTTATACGGAGAGGTTGTTAGAGTCTAGTTAGCGACGAATATCCTCAATAATATCCCACCCAATAGCAATCAACCTATCAGATTACTAGACGTAGAAGAGAAAATATGAGATTAAAGTATACGATACTGCGCAAATGCTTTTCTACAAAAAGGCCTAGTCTTCATAAGAAGAGTAACGTTTTATTAAAAATCAACTAATTACCTATAAGGGAAGAAAATTGGCGGAAAGCGGATCCTATCATGAAGCATTCATTGGGATTTTTAGAAGCTTAGTGATGCTCCGAGAGCTGAATGAAGAACTTCTAAAATCTATTGAAAAGATTTAAAGGACAAGAGGAAAGCTATTAATAAAAAAGAGAAGACATTGGATGAAGAATCAAAAAAGCAATTGGCTTAGATTGTCAACAGATTGATGACTTCTATCGATGGGAAAAAGAATTCTTCTGAGGTTGACGTACAGGAATATAGTCAAAGTGTCAAGGAACTTTTATCAGAGACGCTCACAACTGCTGAGTTCTCTTATAGCAGTGTTGATTTCATTAGAGATATGAGTCTTGTCTATTTAGTTGCCGAATTTGAAAGCTTTCTCCGAGATATGCTCAAAATTATATTCCAGATAAAACCAGAAGTCCTTTCTAGCTCTGAAAAAAGCATACCCTATGAAGAGTTGGTGAAGTTCAAACGAATTTCTGATACACTCGAACAGATAGTTGAGAAAGAAGCTTCATCAGTGGTCGATCAAGACATTGAGAAGGTAAAGAAATACTTCGACGATAGATTCAAAATAAACATGGCTAATCACACTGAATGGAAATTTTTTAAGGAAAGATTCTAAGACTTTCTTGCCACCATAATGTAGTAGTGCCAAGTAATTTTCATACCTCCCTCATCTACATATTTTTCTGCAAGCCCCCTGATTCTCTTCCTATCTTTCTTTCGATCAAAATTCTTAACAAGAGGAACCATTTCAATAAGATCCATCAACTCATCTTCACCGCCATAACACTCATCTTCCTTGTAATCCTCTACACTAGAAACCACCAAACCAGCCTCCACTACAGGCTCACAAACCTCCCGCTTCCATTCCATCAAATTTTCGAGAAAGAAAAAACTCTCCTTCTCAATCCTCTCTGGAAAAAACTCTACAATTTCTTTGTCAGCCTCTGGACCCAAACCATACTCAAAAAAATATCCACCCCGCCCCAAAACCCGGCATGCCTCCTTTATCGAATAGTCAGCCAACCTCGTAATAACAACGTCAAAAACACAATCACAAAAAGGAAGCCTAAACCCATCCCCCTCAACAAAACCAACATTACTCAACCCTACAGTATTAGCATTCGCAATCTCCAACATCGCCGAAGAAACATCAAGCCCAACAAAACTCGACCCCCCAACACACGCTCCCAAATCTTGAATAATATGACCAGTCCCACAACCAACATCAAGAAGTACCATTCCCGGCTTAAGAACCGAAAAAATCTTCGAAAAATACACACCTCGCTTCCCCCTACCCCTCTTTATACTCAGATCCCTCAAAAACGCCTGCCTCGCCGAATCACCCCTACAACACACAGTAACCCCTCAAAACAAAAACACTACCCCACCTAAATAACTATAACCCACCAAAAAAATAAACCACCAACCCCCCTCCACAACACACACAACCTATTAGGCTCCAAATAGGATGGTCTATCCACTGCGCAGAGAAAAAGCACACCTAGCCCCTCTGCACAAAAAAACCACCCAAAATCGCACCAATTGCAAAACTGATACAAGCAAAAACCTCACTATTAAAACTCCTAAAAACAACCATATACACAACCTCAAGAACCACCAAACAAACCAAAACAACAACCGCAAACAAAACCCCATAAACCACACGATCACTAGCAAAAACCTCAACAAACCCAACCTTCTTACATCCACAAAACTGAACAACCACAGGCTTACCAAACACCCGCGTAAGCCAATCTCTCATCATAAACCCACCCATCCTTCTTCTTCAACCTCCTAATCGCCACACGCACAAACTTCTTCAAAACACGCTCAGCCTCAGCATCCAACACCCCACGACCAAACACCTTCACACCCTCCACCATACCCACAGGAATAACATTATAATGAAAAGCACAAGCCCCGCAAATAAACTCCTTAGCAATAACCAAATGGGGGTCTTATGACCCTTCAAACCCAAAAACCAACCCACACTGCAAACCAACATATCAAAAGAAACCTTCTCCAAACGCCCCCTCGCCTCACTAGCATCCAACCAATCTATCTGCACAAGATCACCAAACCGCAAGCCACCAACCACCTCCTCAACTCCACAACCCATAAATAAAGCACCACAAAAACAACAACAACCCACAATAAAACCAGAGCGCACACTCTACCACAAGAACACAGTGCAACTGCACACAAAAAAGCAAAAAAACTAAAAAACTAAAAAAGCAGCCACTATCTTACTACGTCAATCGAAATAGCTGCTTTCTCCTGCATCCGTTCAGACACATAATCTACTAAAGCATTAAACTCCCCATCACCCAAAACAAACTTCGCTCGTGCCAAAATCTCCAAGCAAACTTCCTTAAAAACCAAATCAGCACACCCCGCTTTAGCATCATCAACCAACTCCTTACAAGCCTTAAACAAAACGCTTTCCAACCGATTACACCTCATCCAAGAGTGAAGACGATAAACCATTAACCTTTACGATTCAAAAATCCATATCTAAAATTCATTTTCTACGTCCCGAATTCAGCATCAACAAAAAAATCTGCAAGAGTTTTTGTTTTCGGAAAAGTCAGGAACCCACAATCATGGGAGCAGGGAAAGCGTAAAGAATTACTCGTGATGAGGAACAAGGCAGAGAAACCTTAGAACTTCGGTTCCTTCATTTCTAAAGTGGTGCATTACATTTGGAGGAATGAAAACTACATAGCCAGGACTAACCTTCTTTCTCTGATCTCCACAGACAACTAAGCATTCACCATTCAATATGAAAGCTTCATGCTCCCACTTGTGAGAGTGATTTGGAGAATGACCTCCGGGGGCCATTTCGAAACAACGCATAGCAAAGTGTTCTGCACCATCATTTTTAGTTATTAGCCAACGAACTTTGGTTCCTTCTGCACCACATTCTGTTACTTCATCCGCTTTTACTTTGGAATAGTGTAATGCTTTGAATCCCATGTAAATCACACTTTGAAAAGAAAAGGCAGCTCTATTTAAAACTAGCTCAGCTTTTACATTTGGTATATATCGGTTTTTGATATATGTTCTGTGCGAGAATATGGGCTTAATTAGTGAAAAGTGTATTTTTTTTCTAGAGTTGTTGTCTAGAGGGGTTGTCTATCGTGGTTAGAAAGGGTGTTGCTGTTTGGGTTTTGGGTTCCTTGACTTTTTTAGCTGGATTGCATGCTTTAGATGGGTTTTTATGGTTGGCAGGCAGTGAAAGCGAGTCGTTACTCTTGAGGATATATCCGTTCATTGGAATGTTGGAAGCTGTTGATCCAGTTTTTTACTTAATTTGTTCGTTGGTGGCGGCGTTCTTGCTTTGGGGTGGGACAACAGTGGTAGCGTTGCGAAATCCTATTGAGACTTTTTTGGGAAGAGTGTTGGAGGATGGGAAGAAGGAAGATCAGACTGATGTGGAGTTGTTAGAGGCGAAGACGAGTATTTTGGAGATGATGAGTGAGACTTTGGAAAATAACAGTAAGTTGTTGGGGGGGTTGCGGGATACTGTTTTTAACGTGCGTAGTGGGATTTTGGCTCTTGAGCCTTTGAATAGAAATGTAGAAGCGTTGAAGGATGATGTTGAGGGTTTGAAGAGGATGGTGAAGCGTTTGGAGAGGGAGGTTAAGAAGTATAAGTTGTGTCCGGCTTGCGGGCGGGAGGTTTTGGCGGAGTTTAGACTATGCCCATACTGTGGTGAGAATTTGTTGAAGCCTGCTGTGGATAGTGGGGCGGTGATGTTGGCGGCTTTGCCTGTTTCGCAGACTAAGAAGAAGTAAGAGAGTGTGTGCTTTTTCTCTGCGCAGTGGATAGACCATCCTATTAGGATCCAAATAGGAAAAAAATAGTGCTATAGGAGAAAGAAAAATGTCGTTAACAGGTTCAAGCTTT
>Ga0209636_10007351_pt1 | contig 11236 bp, 9 predicted proteins | sample DeeMarSWOR152_54_FD_187464 | JGI IMG/M metagenome (GOLD analysis project Ga0209636, IMG submission 187464) | Marine sediment microbial communities from White Oak River estuary, North Carolina - WOR-1-52-54 (SPAdes) (version 2) | ecosystem: Environmental > Aquatic > Marine > Intertidal zone >... | reverse complement strand
CTGTGGGAAATCTGGTAGGTAAAAAAGGCGATTCCCAGGATAAAAATCGCTGTTTCTCTTTTAATGAACTTGAGGTAGAGTATGATCCCTCCTCCTATTCCAGCGCCGAGGAGTACAGAAATCCCGACCTCCTCCAAAATGCCCATTAAAAATAAGGCATCAAAAGCCTGCCCTGGAAGAGTCATGGCTCTGGCAGCGGAAAGAGTGAAAGCAAAGAGGCAGATGACTAAGAAATCCTTGACGACTGCTGTGCTCAAGATAAGGTCTGTGTATTTTCCCTTTGCATTTGATTCAGTGATCACAGCGATTGTTGTCGAGGGAGAAGTCGCAGTCGCGAGGGTTCCCAGCAGGAGTGAAAGGGCAAATCCTTGAGCCAATGTTCTCTCAGAAAAAAAAGGAAAAATGGGCCGACTGAGAAAACCAAAAACAACGAATCCAGCGATGATGAGAGCTGTCTGAAAAAGAAGAATCGAGCTAATGGCCCGGCTGTCCCGTTTGAGCTGAGCCAGTCTCATTTCACCTCCAGCTGTTAAGGCGATCAAACTTAAAGCCAATCCATCGAGAAGCTGGAGGTTGCTGACATCTTCACCACTCAGGAATTTCATGACATAGGGACCACAGAAGATTCCAGCGAGGATGAAGCCCGTGATCTGAGGAAGTTTGAGACGGCTTATTTTTTTTCCGATCAAGAAAGCAAAAATCAGTATAAACCCGACGGCAACTGTCGGAGAGAAGCCCGGATTGGTGAAAGGGACAAGAAAAGAGCTTCTCAACAAAAACATAAGGAGGAAAATCACAATTAAGACAACAATATTCATTTTTCCGAATCAAGCCTGAGGATAGCACTCTTTAATACCCAGGGGCTCAAAAACTCGCTCACCACCGTGGTTATCAATGCCACTGAAACGAAAACATCCGTCAAAGGAAGCTGATAAATCAGTTTCCAACTGATGATGAATGCGATTGCAATCCCGCCAGAAGAGAGAAAACAGAAACCAAAGAGTGACGGCAAAGGGAAAGAAAAATGTAGAATCCTCTCAAAAAAGCGCAAGGGCAGAGTACTTCCTATTATCTTCAAGACGAGCAAAAGGACGACCAAAATCGCGATTTTATAATCAAAACTAAAATCCCAGAGAGCACCGATCAAAATAAGAAAAATGATGTAAAACGGCTTCTCAGTCGAGAGCAGGAGCGGATATATTTTTTCCTGAATTCGGGTCAGATTGGAATAGGTTATTCCCAATACCATGCAGACAAAAAGAGAAGGAAGGTTAAAGTAGGCCGCCACTCCCGATGTAAAAAACACCAGTCCGAGGAGATAGACGAGCAAATCCTTTTCAGAAGTCTTTCTGAGAGTTAAAAAATGGAATAGGTAGCCGATAAATAGGGGGAAAAACAAAGAGGCCAGGAGAAGTGTCAAGCCTTTGAGGATAACGTTATCCTCGAAAAACGGAAAATGCCAGAAGGAAGAAACGAGGGCCATGCCGCCGACACCCCAGAATCCGCTCACACTGACTAAAAAACGGGCTAAATGATAGTAATCTCCTTTGACCGGAATCAAAAGAGAGGCGTAATTCAGGAGTGAGGGAGAATTGAGACTGATGAAAAGACCAAGAGCCACAGCCATCCCATAGAGAAGAAAAACAGGCCGAGAGGGGTATAAAAATCTCAGCAGGACGAATAGCGAGACAGACACAAGAATAATCAGGAAGAGGGACTGAAGAAACGAAAGGCCGATGTATTTCTGTGGAAATTTTCGGATGTATTTGAATTCGAGCTGAAAGCCGAAAAGGAATCCTATCCATCCCAGCCCGAGGCTGATAAGAGGATTCAGCCCTTCCAAGACCTCAGAGCTCAAGACATTCAATCCTTTTTCGCCCAGGACTAGGCCCAAAAACACGTAAACAAGACCTGAGAAGAAAAAATAACTCAAAGGGAGGAAAGTCTTTTTTCTTTTGAAAAAGAATTGAGACCCGAGAAAAGCGATGAGGACGAGAAGGCCAATTGCGAAAATGGCTTTCATAAAACTACAATTCAGGCATCAGGCCTTCAGCCCGGTCTACAGGAACGGTGAATACAATGCCAGTGCCAGGCTGATTCAAATCTCCTAAAATCTTCTTGAGAAGGTCAATGACTGGTTCTTCCTTTTCGTCCTTTATGGTGGATAAAATCGTCTTGTTATGGGGCTTTGCGCCGGCAAACATGAACCTCAAGCCGAGGAAAATCGGAACATCCTCAGAAAGGATATGCCCCATTCCCACGCTGTCGACAACAGTTGCCCCGGAAATCCCTATCTCCAGAAAACCCTCCAGAACCTCTTCAAGTTTTTCAACTCTATTCAGAATCAGTATTAAAAGTTTCATTAAATCTTTTCTTCTTCTTCCTTCAAAATGGACCAGACATCCTGGGAGGTCTCCGCCTCTTTAACGTTCTCCACAAAGTCGGTTTCTTTAACCATTCGACAGATATGAGCCAGCAATTTAAGCTGAAACCCAGGATTATCTTTATCTCCAAGAAGAAGGATAACGATGTATGTCGGCATTTGATCTACGGCTTTAAAATCGATTCCTTCTTTGATTAATGCTAAAGCCACAATCGGCTCTTTGATCTTCTTGATCAACGCATGAGGCACGGCAATTCCCTTTTCCAGGCCAGTGCTGCCGAGACCCTCTCTTTTCAAGAGCTCGTCAAGAATGACTTTTTCTCTTGATATCAATCCCCTCTTTTTGAGCGCCGAAACAAATTTCTCGAGAACATGTCTTTTATCTCCTGGCTCCAAACCGAGGAAAATGTGACTCTCTTTTAGATACTCATGTACTTTCATTTTCGCCTCTGTTTTCTAAACGTTATATTTTCAGTCTTTATCCAATCAGTCAGCATTTCATTTTTTCTCCACAGGCTTTAGCTTTAAGGTTCCGACTGAATTTTTCTCAATCGATTCAGGATTAAAGAGCATCAAATGATAACTGCCCTCTAACCAGAGAGGAATCTGATTATCATAAAATCGGCTCAGAAAGCAACCGCTCTGGCCTGATGTGATGACACAGATAGAATTTTTAAAATCGGACAAATCAATGATCTGTCGGTAGGAGGATCCTGAAGACGTTCCAAATCCAGGGAAAGAGGCCCTAATTGTATAAGCGTGCCCATCCACTGGATAAGGCCCTCGATTTAAAAACCTGAAAAGCGGGATATTGCCTAAGACATGACGGTATCGGATAGAATGAATTTTCATCCAATCCCACCGATCCGGAGGCCCATATTTTTCCTCAAGCCATTCATAAGCCTTCTCGAGGCTGATTTTCACAATATCCTTCCTGTTTTCAACATCAGGAGTATTTGTGTTGTCAAACCAGGGAGAGAAAGGATCGGAAAGAATCCTGAGAATCCCGGCGTTCTTCCGCCTGAAAGATGGATCAAAATCTCCAAAATCCTCACCGATCTCATCCTTAAATACTTCCGTATGGAAAATATTCATGAATACTTCAAACAGAGCCGGCTCCTTTCCTGAAGACATCCGTAAATCCCAGCCCTTGATTCCACTCAGCACTTCATCAATGTTTTCATTGACTCCTTCGATTTCTTTGAGAATAGGAAGAATCAGTTCTCCTTTCTTGGTGTATACATCATTCTGAATTTTCCTGAAAGACTCGATAGTGTGTTTTTCACTCTGGGAAAGGAGTTCTCTGATCCTCTCTGCCCGAAAGGGAGCATCCCAGTCGAAGCTCATATAGTACGGAAAATCATCTGAAATAATCTTGTTGTTGGCAGTGATGATAAATCCTTCTTCAGGATTAAAAAGATTCGGCTTCTTATCCTCGTCAAGGTATCCTTTCCACTGCCCCTCTTCTTTCCAACCGGGAAAGGGATAGAGAGCGGCAGCCGCGGATCGCAATGGAATTTTTCCGCTTAAGTAATAACCGATATTCCCCTCTTTATCCGCATAGACGAAATTCTGCGATGGGACATCGAAGAGAGCCAACGCATCCGAAAACTCTTGCCAATTTTGGGCTCTGTTGAGGAGATAGAAAGCCTCCATCGTCCTCCCTCCCTCATAAATCGTCCAGCTCAAAGAGAGAGGTTTTTGACTCTCGATAACGATTGGTGTGACTATCGGACCGCGTTCAGTCCAGCGGATTTCTATTTCTTCAGGTCTTTTTCTTCCCCTGATCTTGATTTCTTCTTTCTTTGTGAACAGGGGCTTCCATTCTTCTTTATCCAGGTACATATCCCCGGCATCGCTGAGTTTTTCAATGTACAGGTCCTGGACATCGACGGCAGAATTCGTCACGCCCCAAGCGATGGATTCATTATGACCGATTATGACGAACGGGACACCTGGAAGCGAGACACCGATGGCATTCAATCCAGGACAGCTCAGATGAATTTCATACCAGATAGGCGGGAGGCTGATATCCAGATGAGGGTCATTGGCCAGAAGAGGCTTTCCTGATTCACTCCGATTCCCTGAAATGACCCAATTGTTACTCCCCTGGAAGGAAGGAAATGGAAACTTGTTTGAGAGAGAGACACTCTCAACCTCAGATGGAGGAGAAGGAAGGCCTTCTTCCAAAATCTGGAGAGCCGTTTCTGCTCCAAGCTTCTCCACCATTTTTCCTCTGACTGCCTCACTCCGGTAGTCTGGGCAGAGAAGAAGCGCCATGACTTCCTTGATGATGAGAGAATCCAGAGGCATCCAGGGTTGGGGACGGTAGCGCAAAGCCAGGAACTCAAACGGCCAGTTCAATTGGCGCGAATCCATCCAGGAATTAACGCCATCGCTGTAGGCGATTATCAGCTCTTTCATCTCAGGAGAGAGTTTTTCAAAATCATGAAACGCGGCCTCTCCAAGACCCAGATTCCTCATGAACTTATCTCTCTCAAGGGCCGCCTCCCCTAAAACTTCAGAAAGCCTGCCAAAGCCAGCTCTCCGGCTGAGTTCCATCTGCCACATCCGCTCATGCGCATGCATGAAGCCACAGGCGAAAAAAAGATCTTTTTCGTTCAGGGCGAAGATATGCGGAACTCCCCATTTATCGATGAATATCCTTACTTCCTCATCCATGCCGTCTAATAAAATCCTTCCTTTCATTTTAGGCGGAGAACGAAAGACCTGAACCAGGATAAAAAGCAGAAAACCCAATAGAAGAGAGAGGGCAGAAATGATGGAGATCTTAAAAATTTTTTTCATCAAGAATCAGAAAGAGACTGTGAATTTTCCTCTGATTTGAGGATTTCATCCGCTTTGTTCAAAAACTCATCAGAAAACTCGATACCCTGCTTTTCTGCTGCCTGCAAATTCAGGTGGATTCTCACTTTGCTCATGGATTGAATAGGGATATCCGCAGGATTCTCGCCGTTTTTGACTCGAATGGCCATTTCTCCTGTGGTGTATCCCATTTCAGAAAAATCCCAGCCCAGGGCTGCACAGGCTCCAAGACGCGTAGAGAGAAGAAAACCGCCAAAAAGTGGAACGGAATTTTCCCCTGCTACGTTTCCCACATCCTGGAAGGATTCATTGATCGTGTTGTCTGATATTTGATAGATGGCATCAATTTTTTTATTGATCAAAACCTGAGCCGAATGCAGAACCTGACTCTTGTTCACGATGGGGACATCCACAATCTCTAAGCCGACTTTTTTCCCTTCTTCTCGAGCTAATTCCAGGTAAAATTCTGAATTGATCTCTGAGGGCGTCCATAAGGTTCCCAATCTTTTTGCGCCTGGGATGGTTTCTTTGATGAACATTAAGCTCTCTCGTATGGGGCCTCTGGAAGCCACGCCTGTAACCGTTCTCATGTGGTTTTGGGAAGATCTTCCCGCACCGGCCAGATAGGGATTGGCCACAGATGAAAATATGATCGGGATTTCATGCGTCGCAATCAGAGCGGCTTGAAGACAGGGGGTGGAAAGCGCAACGATCATGTCCACTTCCATCTCAACAAATTCCTGGGCTATCCTCTGCACTTCAGGGGTACTACCGTTTCCGTTCCTGATTTCGAGTTGGATATTCACACCGTCCTGGAAACCGTGATCCCATAAAGCCTGGATCACTCCCTTGCGGACATCATTCAGATGAGGAGCATCGTTAAACTGAAAAATGCCAATAGTGTACAGATCTTCATGATTTTTCTTGCCGCAAAAGAAAAGGGATAGAGAGAGTAGAAGAAGAGCAATGAATTTTTTCATGGATTCGTGTCTACTTTGACCTAATCATATTAATCCAAAAGTATATCTTGAGCAATTTATTTTAGCAAGTTTCAAGAGGCAGCGAGAGCTGGAAACAGGCATGATGGGAAAAAAGAAAAAAAGGGATAGGTGTTTATGCTCAGCAATTTGGTAACACTTTTTGTGATGATATAGAAGGCAAAAGTGTCATTGCGAGCGAAGCGTGGCAATCTCTCAGGGAAAAATGCATTTCTTTGTACGGGATTGCTTCACTCCGTTCGCAATGACATTATAAAAAAGTTACTGAATTATTGAGCGAGTACAACAGGCCCCTTTTTTGGGGACTGTCCCTTTTAGTCTTTATGTCTAAGAAAAGAGGGAATGTCCCCCTTCTTCATAAAAGGGGCCTGTCCCCTTTTTTCTCTTTTTTCTTCTTTTTTCTTTGGGTCTGACTCCGTTTTCTTTTTTTGGTAAAATAGACTTCGATGGCCCTTTATTATACAGGAACGGCAGGCTGGAGCTATAAAGACTGGGAAGGCATCGTCTACCCGGAGAAAAAACCACAGGGATTCCATCCACTCATCCTTCTGGCTCAGTACATCAATATCGTCGAAATCAACAGCACCTTTTACAGGCCACCTGCAATCCAGATGTCACTCTCTTGGATCAAAAGAATTGGAAATTTTCCTGAGTTTCTTTTCTCAGTCAAACTCCATCAAGTCTTCACTCACAAAAGAAAAGAATTCACACAAAAGGATATAGATGATTTCAAGTTTGGCATCGAACCGCTCCAGGCCAAAAACAGGCTTGCCGCTATCCTGATTCAGTTTCCCTGGTCATTCATCCACACGGCCGCCCACGTTGAATATTTGGTCAATCTATTCAAATCATTCGCGGATTTTCCGCTGGCCCTGGAAGTGAGACATTCCTCCTGGGACACACCGAATTTCTATACACTTTTGACTGAACACAGTGTTTGTTTCTGCAACATCGACCAGCCGATATTCCGCAATTCGATTAAACCCAGTTCCATCAGCACCAATCCCGAATTTTCCTACGTCAGACTTCATGGACGAAACTACACGAACTGGTTTAAAAAGGATGCCGGCCGGGATGAACGGTACAACTATCTCTACGCCAAAGAGGAGCTCGAAGACTGGATAAAAAGAATAAAGGAACTGGGAAATCAAAGCAAAAAAGTCTTAGTCATCACCAATAACCATTACAGAGGACAGGCACTGGCCAACGCTCTCCAGATCAAAAACATGATCACGAATGAAAAACTGGATATTCCCTTCCCTCTTCTCAAACAGTATCCTGTCCTGAAAGAAATCGTTGAAAAAATTAGGAGCGGACAGCTCGACCTGTTTGAAGAAGAGGAGGAAGAAGGAAAAAAGGAAAAAGAGACCTAACCGCACAATTATCCTTAAATCAGGATGTTAGAGAATAAAAAACAAATAATGATTCCTCACTAATTTGATTATGTGGTTTTGAATTCCCAAAAGGCCTTCAGGTATTTTTCTTCAGAATGTCTTTGAGTGCTTGTTCTGCTTCAGGATAGAGAAATCGATATCCGGCCTCGAGAAGCCGCTTGGGAGTCACCCTCTGACTCACTAAAAGCATCTCCTCTGCCAGCTTGCCCAGGATCGTTCGAAGCATAAAACCAGGAGTGGAAAACCAGGACGGTCGCCTCAGAATCTTTCCGAGGAGTCGAGCCAAATCTTTCTGGGGGAGAGGATGGGGTGCGCTCAGGTTGAAAACGCCTGTCAAATCCTTCTTTTTCAAAAGAAAGAGGATGGCATTCACCTCATCTTTGATATGAATCCAGGAAAACCACTGTTGACCGCTCCCCAACGACCCGCCAGCAAAAAAGCGAAAGGGCTTCAGAAGTTGGAGAAGGGCTCCACCTTCTGCTCCAAGCACCACACCGGAACGGACGATAACCCGTCGCACACCAAACGATTCGACTGCATGCGTTGACTCCTCCCACTCCTCGGCGACAGCGGCAAGAAAGCCTTCTCCGGGAGAAGAAGATTCAACAATCATGTCATTGCCGCGGGAGCCGTAAAAGCCGACCGCGGAAGCCTGAACGACGACTCGGGGCTTCACACTGGCCAATTCAACCGCCTCAACCACGGCTTTCCCGGCGTCCAGCCGGCTCTGGAGGATGGCCTGTTTTCTCTGGGATGTCCAGCGTCCGGAACCAATATTCTCTCCAGCCAGATTAACGATGGCGTGGGCACCGTCCGCGTATTCCAGCCACTCACTGGCATTTGCACCGTCCCACTTCGCTACTGCGAACTTGGGACCGAAGAGCCTTTGCCCTTTCTCAGGATTACGAGAGAGAGCCACAACCTTGTACCCTTCACTCTCCAGACGGAAGCAGAGAGCTTTTCCAATAAATCCAGTCGCACCGGTGACTATGACTTTGTCCATTTCATCTCGCATAAAGGCAAAAGCCTATCCGTTTGACCGGCTTCAGCATCATCAGTATCAGTGAAAACTTCTGCCTGTATTATTCCTTGAAACGGTTGATAAAGGCAAATTTATTGAGGCTCAACCGAGCCGGTCTCTCCTTTTCCCACTCAACCTGCTTTTCTGAAAGAATCGGACTGATCTCTTCAGAATGTTTCCCCACGATGATCAGTGTGATAACCTGATATTCTTCTGGAATCCCCAGTATTTCTTTTGTTTTACTCGGGCTGTAACCGGCGATGGGATGAGCGACCAGGCCCAATTCTGTCGCCCTCAGAATCAGGAACCCAGCTCCAAGACCGCAATCAAACTGGTGATACTCTCTGTCTCTGATGATGCAGTCGTCCTCTTTTTGACTGAAAACAGCTATGATCATGGAAGCCGAATACGCCCATGCATTGCCTTTTGAAAGAGCCTCCCTCATGCTCTTCAAAACTTCAGTATCGTGAACAAAGACAAACCGACAGGGTTGGTTGTTAAAACAGGAAGGAGCCAGCCCGGCAGATTTTGCCAGATCCTTGATCAAATCCTCAGTAATTTTGACAGGTTCTAAGGAACGGTACGCCCTTCTTTCGTTTATGGCCTGGATAACATCCATCTTTTTTTCCTTCCTTTTTATTTTTTTGACTCGAGGAGAAGATTCAATTTGGCCACCCTCTCCATATCTCTCAAAGACAGGGGTGTCTTATCCTGAGTGTATACTCCCACATTCTCTTCAAAAGTCGCCTTATCAGGATTTCTATAGAATATCCCCAGGGGAAATTTTTTCTTCTCAGTGGCTTTCTGGAATGCGCTCATCCGGTCAGTGATGTCATGGGAATCTTCCAGATAATAGGTATGGTCTTTAAACCAAGTGTGAGTGTTCACCTTGTTAAAGGAGACACAGGGATGAAAGATGTCCACAAGAGCGAAACCTTTGTGAGTTATAGCCTCTTTGATGATCTCCTTTGTCTGCTCGATATCTCCCGCATATGCCCGGGCCACGAAGGAAGCATCCAAAGCGACGGCCAGTGCAATCGGATTAAACGGTTCGAGGAAAACACCCTTGACCTGGACAGGGGTTTTAAAACCCAGTTGACTCGTGGGGGAGGCCTGGCCCTTTGTCAACCCATACACCATATTGTTGTGAACGATAGTGGTGATATCGGGATTTCTCCGGATAGCATGGATAAAATGGTTTCCTCCCTCCCCGTACATGTCTCCGTCACCGCTTTCCGCGATGACCGTGAGCTCTGGATTTATAACTTTTATAGCTGTGGCGGGAGGGATAGCTCTCCCATGAAGTCCGTTAAAAAAATGAGTTCTAAAATAATGAGGAATCTTGGCCGCCTGTCCTATTCCGGAAACAAGGACGAGTTCCTGAGGCTTTATATCGAGTTCTGCTAAAGCATTCTTCAGTGTTTTGAGGATACTGTAATTCCCGCAGCCTGGACACCAGGCAATATCCACATCGTCCATATCAAAAATCTGAGTATTCATTTCTCATCTCCTCGTTGAACATTTTTTTGAATTTCCTCAACAAGCTCTTCTGTAGAAAAAGCCAGCCCGTTATACTTCAGGATTTTTGACTTGATATCCATCCCCGTGAAGAGCTTTATCAGCTTCCCGAATTGAGACGTCGCGTTATTTTCAACAATGATGGTCTTCTCAGCCTTTTTGAGGTATTTTTGTGTCTCTTCATGCAGAGGATAGACCTGTTTGAAATGGAGGAATGAAATATCTTTCCTATCCAATTTTTCCAGCGCTTCTTTGATGACTCCATAAGTCGAGCCCCAGCCAACGATCAAAATTCTGTAATCTCGATTTCCAATGAGCTCTGGAGGCAGCACTTCTTTTTTTATGGACTCCAGCTTTCTCAGCCTTTTCTCCACCATTTCCCCTCTCAAATCCAGGTCTTCGGTGATGTGGGCTTCCTGGTCGTGCTCATCACTGTCCACACCCACAAGTCCTTCTCCAAACCCGGGAATCGCACGGGGAGAGATTCCATCCCCGGTCAATTCGTACCGTCTGTATTCTTTTTCACTCTTAACGATGTGTTTTTCGACTTTTATTCCCTCGAGGTCAAAAATTGGAACATTCGAGTACGAATCCATGAAATACTGGTCCGTGAGGATGAACACGGGAATTTGGTATTTATCTGCGAGGTTGAAGGCTCTTTGAGTGAGGGAAAAAGCATCCTCAAGTTTACCGGGTGCGAATATGATACGTGGAAACTCTCCATGACCCGAATAGAGGGCAAGTTCCAAATCTGCCTGTTCGGTCCGGGTGGGCAAGCCTGTTGCCGGGCCTGGCCTTTGAGCGAGATGGATAACGACTGGAAGCTCGAGCATTCCAGAAAGGCTCACCCCTTCCGTCATGAGGGCAAAGCCGCCTCCAGAAGTAGTGACCATAGCGCGTGCTCCCCCATATGAAGCTCCCAGGGCCATGTTGATGGCGCTGATCTCATCCTCTGCCTGTTCCACAATGATATCAAACTCATTCATCTGATGAGAGAGAAAGACCATCACTCCTGTGGAGGGAGACATGGGATAGGAGGAAAGAAAATTACATCCTCCGGCTAACGCACCCAGGCCTACAGCCTCAGCCCCGTTGA
>Ga0209636_10007350_pt1 | contig 11236 bp, 9 predicted proteins | sample DeeMarSWOR152_54_FD_187464 | JGI IMG/M metagenome (GOLD analysis project Ga0209636, IMG submission 187464) | Marine sediment microbial communities from White Oak River estuary, North Carolina - WOR-1-52-54 (SPAdes) (version 2) | ecosystem: Environmental > Aquatic > Marine > Intertidal zone >... | reverse complement strand
AACCGCAAAACATTATCGTGGAGCATGAAGCCAAGATCCATTTAAATTGATCAAATCATTGTCGAAATCCGCAATAGAGTTCATCCGGTACAGGCCGGCTGCGGGATTATCGGGCTGGTAAGTAAAGATTTCATCTCCACCATCCTCCCCGTCTCGGCCTAAGGAAACGATTAAAAAATCATCCACACCTATATCCTCTGCTGGAATATTGTAAACCGTGGCTACGGCCGCGCCCGTATAAATTCGAAAAGGATTTCCCCATTGATCATTTACAGGACAGGCTCTTAAAAAGGCGGAGGAAATAGAAGTTATGAAATTCGAACCAGCTTGAAGCGCACCTGATTGATTTCCAGAGTCAGGAGCATATCCAACCGTAGTTACATAATCTGCACAGGCGGTAGCCACGTGGACAATTTGCTTCATGGTTTCTTTCTGTTTAGCTTTCTGTATGGCAACTATAGCATTGGGGATGACAATCGCCGAGAGGATACCGACGACAGCAACAACGATGAGCAATTCAACCAATGTGAAACCCCTTGCTTTTTTCAGCATTTGAATTCTCTTCTTAGAGTTAATCCAGAGATAAAATTATACTACATTTAATTACTGATATAAACGCAATATATATTTTTTACAATGTCATTGCGAGCCCTGAAAGGGCGTGGCAATCTTCTATGATGATGTGATGCAAGTACTTTTTTCTCCTCCTCCTTTCTTTTTTCTCATTTTCCTAGGTCTTGTGAACCAATCTTCTATCCGTGCCCTTTAAGCACACACCGTAATGTCAGGTCTCGGCCCCTTAACCTCATAAAGAACGCAGCCCTAAAGGCTCGTTAAGATTGCCACGCTTCGCTCGCAATGACGTAGGAACATAAGGGATTGCTTCGCCCCCTTTGGGGCTCGCAATGACAAGCGAAGGAATCTTCTTCGTTCCTCGCAATGACATGTTTCTCGAGATCGCACAACCTGTTCCGAGCAAAGCGAAGGAATCTTATTCGCTCCTCGCGATGACACTGGAACAGTTACGTTTGTATTAGATAAAAGAAGAGGGCGATACACTCCTTGATGTATCGCCCTCTTCCAAGTTTGGAAAGTACTTTAGCGAGTGCTAGCTCGAAATTATGTGCCTGTGGAAGCGGTCCTTGGCGCACGAATCCAGGAACCATTCCACATGACTAAATCACGGTTGAAATGCGTCGCCTCACTGACTACATACATCCCAGCTTCAGTATCATTTATGTCAAATGTAAAATCAGTTTCTAACTCTCCAGCACGTCCATAGGAAGCAATTATGAAATCATCTCCAGCTGCTCCAGATATTCCATAATTTCCATCACAATCAGCACCGCAGTAAACCATGAAATTATTGCCCCACTGGTCGTTAATAGGGAGAACTTTGATGTAAAACGGAGAAAGCGCATCGTAGAATTCAGCGGTCGCGTCGTAACTACCATTTTGAGTGGGAGCGGCTCCGTTATCAGTAACATAATCTGTGACCGCTGTGGCCAGGCTGACAATTTGCTTCATAGTTTCTTTTTGTCTGGCTTTCTGAATGGCGGTAATAGCGTTGGGGATGAGAAGGGTGGCAAGAATTCCAAGGATAGCAACAGTTATAAGCATCTCAATCAGTGTAAAACCCCTTGTTTTTTTCAACATTTGAATCCTCCGTTTAGAGTACATCCAAAGATGGAATTATTCTCCATCTTGGCTCTTAATAAGAGAAGAGGGCGATACACTCCTTGATGTATCGCCCTCTTCCAAGTTTGGAAAGTACTTTAGCGAGTGCTAGCTCGAAATTATGTGCCTGTAGCAGCGGTCCTTGGCGCACGAATCCAGGAACCATTCCACATGACTAAATCACGGTTGAAATGCGCTGATTCACTGACCACAAACAATCCGGCTTCAGGATCGTTTACGTCAAAGGTAAAATCACTTTCTAACACTCCAGCACGTCCATAGGAAACAATTACGAAATCATCTCCAGCTGCTCCAGATATTCCATAATTTCCATCACAATCAGTACCGCAGTAAGCCATGAAATTATTGCCCCACTGGTCGTTAATAGGGAGAACTTTGACGTAGAACGGAGAAAGCGCATCGTAGAATTCAGCGGTCGCGTCGTAAGGGCCATTTTGAGTGGGAGTGACTCCGTTATCAGTAACAAAATCTGTGACAGCTGTGGAAATGACGGTGATGTCTTTCATGGTACTTTTCTGCTTCGCTTTCTGAATGGCGGTAATAGCGTTGGGGATGAGAAGGGCTGCAAGAATTCCTAGGATAGCAACAACGATAAGCAACTCGATTAGTGTAAAACCTCTAATTTTATTTAACATTAAAAACCTCCTTTACTCTGGTGACTTTATTGTTTTAGTCCGCCAGAAAATGTTAAATTTGACATTATTTAATGTGCACTCTTTATTTAGCAATATCTGTGCCAAATTAAAAAAATATTAACTCATTGAAAATAAAGAGCTTATATTTAAAATATCAATTTTCTTGCTCCAAAATGACATCTTTTGTCCCGCTTTTGACAAAATATGTCACTTTTCAGGCAAAATTCTATTATCTCCCTTAATTTTTTTTTGGGGGGATTTTCAGGAAGATTTCAAGCCGTATTTATCGATGAGGTACCTCAATGTGCGGTAGCTGACGCCAAGGAGAGAAGCTGTTTCCTTGAGGTTTCCGTTCGCAGCCTGGCGAGCCTCTCTGATATAGCCTTGGGCAATTTCATCAAGGTATGAATTGAGACTAAATCCCTGATTAAAAAAGAGATTTGTCTCTGGCTTTTTATGGGGTTTTAAAAGTTCCTCAGGAAGGCTATCTTCAGTTATTGTCTCCCTATCTTCGATAGCGACGATTCTTTCTATTAGGTTCTCGAGCTCCCTGACATTTCCTGGCCAAGAGTAGGATTCGAAGATATTCATCACTTCGGGCACAATCCTCTTCATCTTTTTTCCCATCTTCTGACAGTAATTCTTGAGGAAATGAGAGACAAGGAGCGGCAGGTCTTCTTTTTTCTCTCTTAAGGGAGGCATTTCAAAAGAAATGACATTCAGGCGGTAAAAGAGGTCTTCCCTGAATTTTTCTTCCTCGATTCTCTTCTTTAAATTCTGATTAGTAGCGGCGATGATCCGGACATCAACCGGAATTTCCTCCGTGCCACCCACTTTTCTTATTATTTTATCCTGGATAGCACCAAGGAGTTTCACTTGAGTCCAGGGAGACATCTCTCCCACCTCGTCTAAAAACAAAACTCCTTTCTCTGCCACTTCGAACATGCCTTTTTTATCAGCCACTGCACCTGTAAAAGATCCTCTCACATGGCCAAAAAGCTCACTCTCCAGTAGATTTTCGGGAAGAGCGCCGCAGTTTAGGGAGACAAACCGGTTTTCCCAGCGCCAGCTGAGAAGATGAACCGCTCTGGCAGCCATTTCTTTTCCCGTACCGCTTTCTCCGGTTATAAGAACAGTGGAATCTGTTGCTGCCACCTTTTCAACCAAGCTGTATATCTCCGTCATTTTCTTGCTCTTGCCCACCATGTTCTTGAAACTGTATTTCTCCTTGAGTTCCCTTTTAAGAAGAATATTCTCTTCTTTAAGCTTTATCTTTTCCAGCCCTTGGGAAACAATGATTTTCAGCTCTTCCACGTCAAAGGGTTTCACCACATAATCTATGGCTCCTGCTTTAAAAGCCTCCACCGCCTGCTTGATCGTCCCGTAAGCTGTTATCATGATGACAGGAATTCCCGGCTTTATCTCCTTGATCTTTCGGAGAAGTTCCATTCCGCTTAACTGGGGGAGCCTTATATCGGAAAGGATAAGGTCAAAGTCTTCTTCATCTATCAATTCAAGTGCTTTTTGAGCAGAAAGAGATTTCTTTACTCTGTAGCCTTCCTTTTTAAAGACTACGTTGAGCATGTCGAGAACGCTCTTCTCATCGTCTATTATGAGTATTTTTTCCATTTTTCTTTTTCTTTACACTTTTCAGTATTCTTGAATTTCCAGGTACCCCCAGTGGAAGAGTTATGATGACCTCTGTTCCTTTATTAGGCTCAGAGTCAATCTTGATTTCCCCCTTATAGTCGTCTATAATCCGGTGAACAACAGCCATTCCAATTCCCTGCCCACCCTCGAAACCAGAATAGAAAGGTTCAAAAATCCTTTCTTTTTCCTCTTCGGTCATGCCTTTTCCGGTATCGGCAATCCTTATTTGGATTTTATCCTTTTTCTCCTGGTTAAAATCAACAGTCATCGTTCCGCCATCGGGCATGGCTCTGATGGAATTCTTAATAATATTCCAGAAGAGCTGCTTGAACTGGCTGCTACTTCCAAAATATCGGGCATTGACTGATCTAAAATTTCCCTCAACCCTAAAGTCACCGTTCAGCTCGTGACTACTTTGGAGCAAGACCAAGGTCTCTTCTAAAATAGCTGAGAGGTCGACAGAGGAAAAGGCTTGTTTGACCGGGGAAGCTAAATTAAGGAATTGCTCGATGGATCGAGAAACTCTTCCTGATTCTTTGACGATGATATTCATCAGATCTTTTTGCTCCCCGCGCAGGCCTAATTCATCTTTCAGAATCTGAACAGAGCCTGAGATGGCTGCGAGAGGATTCCGGATTTCATGAGCCAGGTGGGCTGATACCTCTCCAGCGACTGCCAGCCGTTTTTTTACTTCAAGTTCTTTTTGAGTCAGGCGAAGCTCGTCCCTAGTTTTTTGTAAACTCCCGGTCAGGTAATTCATTAAAAAGGCCACGAGGAAAAAGGCGCTCCAGGCAATAAAAATATTGTTTATCACAATACCCAGAGAAATCTCCAGAGTTTCCTCAGGAGCAAAAGAAGGAATGATTCTCCGATACATCAAAACCACAAGATAACCGAAAAGGATAGCAGAGAGAGCTGCGGTCAGATATGCTGCACGCTTTGAGAGAACGATGCTTGCCGCAATTATTTCAAAAATATAAAGGAAGTAAAAAGATCCTTGTAATCCCCCAGAAATATAGACGAGGGCTGTAATCAAAAGGAGGTCGAAAAATATTTGAAAGTAGGCCTGAATATTTAGATATTTTCCCCAGATATAAAAAATGAAATAGAGAAAAGAGAGAATATAGAATGAGAGGACTAAGTAGTAAAAGGGATTAATCGGAAGAAAGACTGCTGTGCTGTATTGAATTATAACGGCTGAAACTACAAGAGACGTGACTATGATCAAACGAAGAAGGATTAGCCATAAGATGTTTTTTTTTCTTGTATCTATCTCTTCAGGTTCAAGTCTTTTTTGCATTTTGGGTGTTCTTCTTGATTCTTTTCCATCTCCTAGCCAGCGAAAATTATTTTTCTCTCCTGTTTCTCTTTGCCTTAAAACCGCTGCATCAGACTGAAAACAGGCAGGTACATGGAAATAACGATCGCCCCTATCAAGCCTCCAACCACGATAAGGAGAATAGGCTCCAATATGGAAAGAAGGGAGCCAACTGCAGCTTCAACCTCATCATCATAAAAATCGGCTAACTTCCCTAACATCCCATCCAGAGTTCCCGTGGCTTCACCCACGCTTACCATCTGTGTTACCATTATGGGAAAATGGGCTTTTTCTCTAAAGGCATCTGTAAGACTTCCCCCCTCAGAAACCTGTGTTCGAGCCTCGACAATACGATTTTCTAAGATAACATTTCCAGCCGTAGTGGAGGTGATTTTAAGACTCTCCAGCATGGGCACACCTCCGGAAAGGAGTGTGGCCAAGGTTCGTGTGATTCGAGACAAAGCAACCTTCTCCATCAATCCTCCAAAAAGCGGCATTTTAAGCGTTGCCTGATCAATGACCTTTTTTCCAGATGCTGTTTTCTTAATATACCTGAAAAGAAAAACAGAGCCTATAAGCGCGCCAAAGATGAACAATATATATTTCTGGACAAAATTGCTGACGGTTAGAACCATCAATGTGAGAAGGGGCATATCTGCTCCCAACTCGATAAAAATATTAGAAAAGACCGGAACAACTTTCCACATCATGAAAATCGTTACTACGATAGAAAAAACTAAGACGGCCAAAGGGTATGTCATTGCCTGTTTGACCTGGGACCTTAATTTGACAATATTTTCCAAATACTCGGCTAACCGCCGCAGCATAACATCGAGCGAACCGCTCTGCTCTCCTGAGGACACAAGATTGCAGTAGAGGTCATCAAAGACCTTGGGATATTTCCTTTTAGCCTCATTCAAAGTGGAGCCGGCCTCAACATCTTTCCTGATGGTTTGAATTACACTTTTAAAATAATTGTTCTTTGTCTGATCGGCCAGCATGGTCAAGCTTTGAATCAAAGGAAGATCTGCGTCTACCAAAACAGAAATTTGCCTGCTGTAGACCGCTAATTCTTTGAGATTGACTCTTTCTCTTTTAAGAAAGGGGATCTTTATCTGGACTCTTTTCTTTGAGACATCAAAGACGGTTATCTGCTCTCTTTTCAGGATTCTTGTCAAGTCTGCGATGGACTTAGCAACACGCTCTCCGTTGACAACATCTCCATAACGATTTTTACCTTTCCAGACAAAAACAGCCATCTCGCTCCTCCTTTTATTTTCTCACATTAGCTGGAGAATAGCCTTCACCTGCCACTTTGCGTACTCCTCCTCTTTCAATTATTTCTGTCAATTCCTCTGGTTTGTAGGAGACTCTCATTGCGGTCTCGAGGGTGATTTGACCTCTATTATAAAGGCTGGCTAAAGATTGGTTAAAGGTTAGCATTCCATATTTCTCTTGGCCCATCTGCATGGCGGAGTATATCTGGTGGAGTTTATTTTCTCTTATGAGATTCCTGACTGCTGCATTAGGGATGAGGATCTCCATAGCCAGAACTCTTCCGCCTCCGCCCGCTCGAGGCAAGAGGGCCTGAGTCAACACCGCCTCCAAGCACATGGAAAGAGTGATTCTCACTTGAGACTGGTACTGGGAGGGGAAAATATCGACAATCCTTGAAATCGTCTCAGCAGCTGAATTCGTATGAAGAGTTGAGAGAGTGAGATGCCCGGTCTCGGCCACGTGCAAGGTGGCTTCTACGGTCGGCAAATCTCTCATTTCCCCGACAAAGACAACATCTGGGTCTTCTCTCAAAACAGAACGAAGGGCGTTGGGGTAAGATAATGTATCGACATTGAGCTCCCTTTGGTTGATCATGGAATTATGAGGAGTGAAAAAATACTCAATAGGATCTTCTATGGTTACTATATGAACGCTTCTTTCTAAATTGATATGGTCAATCATGCAAGCCAGAGTTGTTGACTTCCCACAGCCTGTTGGCCCTGTTACCAGGACTAATCCCCGGGGCAGATAGCAGAGCTGTGCAACTCTTGCAGGAATGCCCAACTTAGGAAAGCTCCACATCTGGCTGAGAAATCTCCGAAAGGCTCCTGCAACTGATCCTCTCTGCATGAAGATATTCGCCCGAAAGCGTCCCACATCTTTTAGACCAAAGGAGAAATCAAGCTCCAGTTTCTCTTCAAACGTTTTCTTCTGTTTATCTGTTAACAGACTGTAGATAAGATTCTTGGTTTCCACGGCAGTTAAAGGTGGATGGTCGAGTGAGATCAAGCTGCCATGGACTCTTATCCTGGGGGGGATGTTGGTTGTTATGTGCAAATCACTGGCATCCCTATCATAAGCAATCTTAAGCATTTCATGGATTGTCTTTGTCATTATGCTTCTCCTGGTCTCTTACGGTTTCTCTTAAAACTTCCTCGACTGAGGTTATCCCCTCTTTTATCTTAATCAACCCGCTTCCACGCAAAGTAATCATTCCCTCCTGCATAGCTACGGCTTTTATTTCCCTGGGTTGTCCCTTTTTTAAAATAATATCTCTTATAGCATCATTTATTTCCATGACTTCAAAAAGCCCGGTCCTTCCTTTGAAGCCTGTGTCATTGCAAGCACCACAGCCCTTGGCTTTAAAGACGGACACTTTCTTGGCTTCTTCTGGGGAAAAGCCGATGTCAACAAGGGCTTCAGGAGCAAGTTTATGTTCTTCACGGCATTTACTGCACAGGCGTCTCACAAGCCTTTGGGCTACGATTAGTGCTAGTGAGTCTGAGATCAAAAAGGGCTCGATATCCATGTTCACCAGCCTGACAATCGTGCTTGCTGCATCGTTGGTATGAACAGTGGAAAAGACCAAATGGCCGGTTAGTGCCGCTTTAATAGCAATATCAACAGTCTCATAATCCCTCATCTCACCGACAAGCATGATATCAGGGTCCTGTCTTAAGAAAGATCTAAGAGAAGCAGCAAAATTTAAGCCAATCTCTTCCTTTATATTAACCTGGTTTATCCCAGGCATATAAAATTCTACAGGATCTTCAGCCGTCATGATGTTCTTTTCCTTGGCGTTTAAATTGGAAATAGCGGAATACAAAGTATTTGTCTTCCCGCTTCCTGTAGGCCCAGTGACCAGAATAATTCCCCAAGGTCTGACGATAGCTCGCTCAAAAACGTCAAGAGAATCCCTCTCAAAGCCTAATTTCGTAAGGTCTAATTTCAACATTTCGCGGTCAAGAATACGGGAGACAATTTTCTCCCCGAACATCGTTGGTATGGCAGAGACCCTCATATCAACTTCTTTGCGATTGTTCTCCCCCCATTTTACTCTCATTTTTATCCGCCCGTCCTGGGGCAACCTCTTTTCTGCTATATCCATGGTAGAGAGGATCTTCACCCTTGAGAGCACTGGATTTTTAAACTTCATGGCAAGGTCCATCATTTCATGAAGAACGCCGTCAATGCGGTATCTCACTCGGAAGGAGCGCTCATACGGCTCAAAATGCACATCACTGGCTCCTTTTCTTATGGCGTCCATAAATATCGTGTTCACAAGGGTGATGACAGGAGCTTCTTCTGTGGAGTGAACCAGCTCCTCCATATTATATTCATCCCCTTCATCCTCTATGACGTCGAGTGCTCCGGCACTATCAGCCTGCTCGAATTCTTCGATTATTTCTTTAACACGTATGGAATCAGAAGCACCGTAGTATTTGTTTATGGCATCATTAATCCCGGATTCTGAGGCTATAACAGGCTGGATGCTCAGACTCGTCCGAAACCTGACATTTTCGATGACATCCAAATCTGTCGGGTCGACCATGGCCATGGTCAGAAAAGACCGAATTCTATGAATAGGCATAATCATGTGTTTTTTGGCGATGTCCACAGGGATAAGATTGATGACATCCGGGTAGACTTCAAATTGACTGAGGTCAATATAAGGATATCCCAGCTGGCGGCTTAATGCCTGGGCCATTTCTTCTTCTGAAATATGACCCAAGGTTACCAGAGCACTCCCTATAGAAACCTTGTTCTTCTTCTCATAATCAATTGCAGTCTTCAGTTGATCTGAATTTATGAGTTTTTCCCGGATAAGAAGTTCGCCAAGGTTTGATCCCATTTTTGCTCCTCAAAGGGTTCCTTTAAAATAAACAATTTGACAATATTTGTCAACTCTTTTCATGCTTGTCTTTCCCAAGACTCCTCTCAAATAATTCATAGATAATAGACGGTCACTGCAAGTAAATTTTCTCTTCTTCCCAAAAACAGTCTCTTCAGATAGTATCCACAGGCTTGTCACAGCGAACTCATATGGTTGCAGAGAACCGCCAGCCTGTCAATCATCAGTAGGGGGGATATGAAAGGTGAATTTTCTATTCATTCCCTCACCTGAAAAGGCTAAAGGGTTCACCGCAGTCGGGGATGCGTGCGAGCCAAATATCACCCTACAGGTTGGGAGATGTTGAGAAATGAAATTAAAAACGGGGACGGGCCCCATTTTCGGACCTATTTCCGCAGAAAAATTGCAGAAGGACGAGGGCTGGACTAGAACCGGCACGTGGGCGAACCTACGAGGGATTTTAAATCCAAGGCATGTGGAAACACCAGAGAATATCAAATATCCATTCCTAAAATTTTAAAAATAAATAAAGCAACCTTTTTTGCTATAAACTCGTCTAAATAATATGAATATCTACAAGTTTCTTGTAATCTTACGAAAAAGGATTTTATATGAAAGAACTGACCAAAGCTGAAGAAACACTGCTTTTAACCATCCTGCAGCTTAAAGACATTGCCTACGGAGTGGCCATCAAACGACACATCCAAAAAAACACAGGCAAAGCCCTACCCTACGGCACACTCTATTTTATCCTGGAACAACTAACTAAAAAGGGATATGTCAAACGTTTCACAGGCGAATCCAAACCTGAACGGGGAGGCCGGAGTCGAATCTATTATGCTCTCACATCTGACGGAAACTCGGCGCTAAAACATGCCTATGAGATGCAACAAAAAATATGGAATGGATATGCAGAGCTTGCCTGGGGAGAGAAGACCAGCAGATGAAAAGAACAAAACCTCCAAAATTCGCTGAAAGAATTCTCAGCGTCCTTTCCTCCTCAAGAAAAATCGGCATCCTGGGCGACACGGAAGAAGAATACCGTATGATCCTACTGGAAAAAGGTCGATTCAGGGCGGATATGTGGTATGCCCGGCAAATTTTTCAGCCCCTGCCGTTATTTATCCTATCAACTATTTATTGGAGTTTTGAAATGTTTAAAAACTATCTAAAAATCGCATTGAGAATCATAAAACGGTATAAGGGATATTCATTCATCAACATCACCGGACTTGCTGTGGGTTTGGCCTGTTGCATCCTGATCCTGATGTGGGTCCGCAATGAGTTGAGTTTCGATCGGTTTCACGAAAAGGGAGAGCGGATTTTCAAGGTTACCATCGAGTCACATCGGTCTAATGGCAGAATCGAGCCGTTTTCACACACTCAATTTCCTTTAGCACCCGCCTTAAAAGAAAGTTACCCGGACATTGAAAATGCAACCAGAATTTTTGAGGCTAAGGTCCTGGTTAGTTATGGATCTCATGCCTTTAATGAAGATCGATTTTACTTTACAGATGCTTCATTTTTCGAGATGTTTACATTTCCTCTCGTAAGCGGCAATCCTGAAACAGCATTATCCGGTGCCAATTCTATTGTCATCACTGAAGATATGGCACAAAAATATTTTGGCAATAAGGATCCCATCGGAAAAACTATGTCCGTAAATGTTAAAAGAGATTTCATTGTCACTAGCGTGATGAAAAACTTGCCATCCAATTCCCATATTCAGTTTGATTTCTTGGTGCCGAGCGGAATTTTAGAGAATTTAGACAGAGAAAGACTTCGACAAGAGTGGGATGCCAGTAG
>Ga0209636_10007349_pt1 | contig 11236 bp, 4 predicted proteins | sample DeeMarSWOR152_54_FD_187464 | JGI IMG/M metagenome (GOLD analysis project Ga0209636, IMG submission 187464) | Marine sediment microbial communities from White Oak River estuary, North Carolina - WOR-1-52-54 (SPAdes) (version 2) | ecosystem: Environmental > Aquatic > Marine > Intertidal zone >... | reverse complement strand
GCGGTCAGTAAGCAAATGCACTTTTTGCTTCTGTGAGTCGTAAATAACCGCAGCATAATTACCGTCAATCTGCTTAAGGAACGAAAAGTCTTTCTGCTGCCTGTAAAGCGCAGCGAGAAGTGCCGCATCACAGTTTGCAGGTCTCGGCAATTCCTCAGCAAGCTCGTCAGTGTTATAGAACTCACCATCCAACCAAAAGTATACCCCTGCTTCGTGATAAGGCTGTGGCTCCTTCTGAACGACATTTATGTGCGCCCGGGTAGCACAGACATGCTTATCACAAAATAACTCATCCTTGACGTAGAAATCGCCATGTATAATGAGATTTTGCATTTTTTCCACTGTCCGAGGGGCACTTGTCCGTTCTTTAGTTCCAACTGTAAAACCAACGATCCCTGGCATTCAATTGCTCCATCCAAGCAGATACTTATCACTGTATAGTTTACCTAAGCTAATCAGAAAGTCACTTACGGTAACTCCTGCTGTTAGCTAATTTATTAAAACCGGCAAAAATAAAACCTTTGATACGATTCCTCTCTCCGTCTTCAATAACTGTCACGTATACCGCTGTACCGTAAGCTACCATAATAAGTCCGGAAATCAGAAACAGAAACAGCCAGTTGTTAGCAAAATTCACAACTCCGAGCGACCAGCATGCAATTGCCAGAGCGATCGCAATAGTCCACGGCTTAAAAATACAGTCGATATAATACTTCCAAAAACCGACCTTCAGGAGCCTACACACGTATATTGTTTGAACGACCCCACGAACAAAAACCGGAGGTACCGAAGCTCCTATTGCAACACCGGTCATGCCGTATCTGTATGATAAAGCCAGTGAAAGCCCACAGACAGATACCCCCTCAATCATTGAAAACATGGAGATATATTTTTGCTTTCCCAGACCGTATAAGAGAAATCCAGATATTTGGTGGGAAGCAAATACCAACATCCCGGCCGTCAAGATTATTAACGCAGGGAAGGCTTGCCTGATACCGTTGTTTTTTATCCACAAACTCATAAATGATGGTCCAACACTCCAGAGCAACAAGGCCACCACCCCTGCTACGCACGTTACGTACCTGCTGCCGCGAAGAAATAATCGGCGAATCTTCTTATCCGCGTTTTGCCCCGAGAGGTAGCTGAATCGGGGCATCAATACCCTCGTTAATCTAGTAATTAAGATGCGGTAATATCTTATCAAAAGAAGCACAACTCCCAAAAATCCCACTGCTTCCAGAGAAACAACTTTCCCGACAATCAACTTGGGTGATTGAAACTCTAAAAAGGCTCCTCCACTTCCTACCATTATTATCAAACCATAGAGCACAAGCAGCTTTAACACAGATAAGCTAATTTTCCTCATGCCAAGTTTTACATCCGGGCAACAGATTCTAAAAGTTATACCTTTTCCAACAAGTATCAAAAAAGTAACGATTACGGTAGCCCATCCCATAGGTACCAATCCATAGCCCATGAATATACAACCAAAGAGCAGAGCGGCCCGGATTAGGGCACCGAACATGGTTACTAAATTGGCAAAAACGAAACCTTCATAACCCTTGATTGCTGTGTCAAATATACGTGAAGGGCATTCCAGAGCGGCTGCCAGTCCGAAGAGTCGAATTAATATTGCTAATTCTCGGCCTCCTCGAAAAAAATCAGCAATGAGGCCCGCGCAGAGAAATGATGTAACAAGAATAACAAATCCAACAACCGTATAGAAAGCCATACCTGCACTGACTACATCATTAACCTGCTCCGGGTTGCCTCTTCCGCGAAACAATGGCACATATCTAAATACGCCTGTCCCCACACCTAATCTTAATAGGCCAAAGTACCCCACAAAAGATGATATCAGCATCCACATGCCAAATCTTCTTTCGCCCAGATGGGCAAAAATCGCCGGGATCAAGAAGAAGGCGATTGCTAAATTCACGGCAAGCGCAATCCAATTGCTCAAAGCATTTAGCGTCAGAGATGGTTGTTTTGGAACTTGAACTCGCGAATTGTTATCACTTAGAATATCAGCCATCTTACCTTTGAGATTTTCTTATAGTTAAACTCCGTCCCCGTCGGTTGCATTGAAAAACAATGTAACCCTTTTTCCAACAAGCATTTATAAGAATAATTACTATTCTTTAATTGTTATTTGTGTCGACTCGGCCGCCTTGACTTTGGCATTCTCATCTGGGAAAAAATCGAGTATCAAATCTGTCATATCCTTAGCCGCCTCTCGAATCGAGTTCTCTAATACCGAGCTTATCTGAATCTGTGCCACATATCGGGCCGTGACGCCAGCAATATTCGGCCTTCGGCCAAAGGGCCCGGAAAAATCGCTTTCATCGGTAGTAATCCGGCCGTTCAGGATATAGAAATTCAAGACAACTTTCTGTTCGTACGCGGGAGAGGATTTGTGAAATCGATGTAACAAACAAGATATTTGCTTACCGCTTGCAGAGGTAAATCGCGAGGATTCGGTACTATCATGAATCCAGCCGCCGCCGGTATAGCACACCCGGGGCCGATGACCAAGCACACCAGCAGGCCGGGACGAACAATAAACGATATAAACATCAGCCCAGACCCCAGTTGCATCGTTAATATATCTTCGACTCAAAAAATCATCCGCGAAATTCTTCTCCATATATTCCTTGGTAGTAGCAGGAATGGGCAACTCCCTGCCGATCCGATTGCCGATTTGTGCAGGCAGTCTGCTCAAGGGTACAGGCAGCGAAATGGGAGTATCAAAAATTAGCTCCAGGTGAGAGGCCAGAAGACGGTAGGTTATGCCGGAGGATACCAGGAGCAGGACAGCTGAAATCCAGATGAGCAACGTCCACACATTGCCCAATTTGTTCGATCTCACGTCACGCACTGTTGGTCCCTTTCACCTCAGGTTACATCCTTACAGGCCGATAATAGTCAGTTTTTAACTACCAGGCATAACCCAAAAGTGGCACTGACCACGCAAAAAAACAACCGGCCCCTTTCACTTCGGCTATAGATAAACTGCATAAACCTCTTCCAAAAAAAGCTTGTCTGTGACGACATTTGGACACAGCCAAACTCCTACCTTACAAAATGTCACTCCATTGGGTCTGAATTAGATATGGCCTCTCCCTTCCGTGAGATACGCCAGAAACAAAATAAAATTTATACTAACCTATGAAATGTTGACACTATATAATTCTTTTCTCTTTGTCAAGCCTAATTCTATAAAAAATTTTCAACTTCCAAAAAATTCTTAAGACTTCCGGATTGTAGAATAACTTACCTTTCCAAGGTATCAACCGGTACAATCTTTGCTTGCCCGATGAAACGTATTAATATATCCCATAAAATCGGCATATTCCTTACATCCGATAAAAAGTGCTGTTTTTGTTATTAAATCGTGAATAATTGCCGATTCTTAAGCCCTTTTCCTCTCTTTTTCTGCATCTTAATGTCCTATAATATATTTAATAGGAAATTATATGTGCAAATCTCAGCATGGATGTGCAGGATCATCAGTTATGCTTGCCTCCGGCAGAATTTATTCTTACAATTTATACTTATTGCCGGCTCTGAATTAGCCCGATAATAAAACTAATAGAGTGTCATATTTGTACATTTAGCGTGTAAAGTTTACAGGTATCATATAGGTAAAAGACAATGTTTGCCACTGCCGGAATTTATTTCTTAAACTTTATACTGAGAAGACAGGTAATAATATATTTTCCCAGGGGGTGAACAATGTATATATCAAATAAAAAAGAGACATTTCACCCAGTACGGGGGTGTATCGTAAAAACAAAAAAATCGATACGCATCTTGTTTAGAAATTATGCTATGCTTCGGCCAAAATTGTTTATCTTCTGCTTGGTATTCGCCATTAATGTAGCCCTGCCCAGCGCAGTGCTGGCGGCAAATTCACTAAGCCGGTTTGGGATTACCTGGACTTTTGACAGGGAATTATCTACTGATGGTGCTATAGGTACATATCAATATGGCCTGTTTGCAAATGGAGATTATTGGGTTGTTAATCCTGAGGCTGGTAGTGATAATGTAACTATAACAAATATTTCACCAAGTTGGGATGGTACACATCATGGATCTATGGTAAATCCAGTGCCAATTTGGCCAGGCATGCATGGGTATGATAGTCGACACGGCGGCTTTGATTCTTCACTCCTTGTTCAAGCTCCTATTCCTCTCGATGCTAATAGCTCTCTTATTTCTGCTGTTAGTTGGATTATAGGTGAGCCAGGTTGTCCTCATGAACCAGATTGGCCGGGAGTACCTCGACCTATGTTAAAAATTGCTGCTGTTTTAACTGTTTTAGGAGAAATTCCTCCTGATAATGGAGCAACTGTGTTCAGGCCTCCTTATTCTGGAAGTAATAAACCAATTTATTCAACTTCTGGTTTAAGGAAAGACCTTCTCACCAATTTGCCTCTAGTTGGAAACACACCTGATTTAACCAGCTTAAGTGATCAGGAAAGCATGGAGAGGGTATGGTTAGACCATTTCTCACATGGTAGTAACGGAACACAATATACCAGCCCGACCTATAATATGCCTGGATATGGAAGGGAATACAGCCAAGCAGTGGGCAAGGTATCGTTGTTACTTTTATTAGATGAGCAAGAGCTGGTTAATCGGTTTGGAAGTAATAAAGATCAGCTGCTTACTCGGTTCGTTCAGGTTGGCATAGATTTATACGGAGTTGTGGAGAATGGGGGTTACTGGTGGAGTGGCGGCGGTCTTAATCACGGAAGGAAATGGCCAATCCTTTTTGCTGGGCTTATGCTCGACCACGCGGGGATGAAGGAAATAGGAGAGAGGTCTCCAACAATGCCTTATCAAGGATTTCAGGAAGATTGCCAAACATTTTATGTAGATGAAACAACCTTTGGACCTTATACAACAGCAGATTATGGATTGCCCGAATGGCATACTAGCCATTGTTATGATCCTGATCACAAAGCCTATAAAGATTGGAATGCGGACGGTTATCGTTGCTGTTGCACTGCTAATTCCTGGGCAGGTATTGTTCTTTCTGCACATATTATGGGTGTGAAAGATTTGTGGAACCACGATGCGCTTTTCGATTATCAGGATAGGTATATGCACGTGGAGGCAATAGACCCCGGACCTTATTCAGGAGTAGGGGGCTTCCATAGACAAACATCCAGATTTGCTGAAGAGATGTGGGATACCTATCGTGCAGATTTTGGCTGTGTCTGGACACCTTATGACCCAACTGATATGTATTCCAATGGTTATAATCCTTGCACATCCGATACCATACCACCACTGCCACCAAGCAACTTGGATAGCACAAACCGGACTGAATCTTTGATTAGTCTGGCCTGGACAGCCCCTGGCCCAGCCTCTGATGGTGATTTGGCTTCAAGCTACAAAATATATAGGGATGGGACACTGGTCGACACGGTAAGCAATACTTCCTTCCAGGACACCAGCTTAGCTGAGGAAACCAGCTATAACTACGAAGTCAACAGTGTGGATGATGCCGGAAACCAGAGTACATCTGCTGCAACAGGAACTTTCTCAACTTTAGCAGACACCACCCCACCCGCTATCTTAAGCGTATCAGTTCAAAATTCAGTCCATATTTTATTCAATGAGCCGCTCGATGAAGATAGTGCCACAGATCCCCTTAACTATGATATCAAACCAAATAATGTCAACGAACCGGATATCATCATTTATTCAGCCACTCTTGATACGGACCTAAAGACAGTTATCCTGATAACTTCAGACCATACTGAAGACGTGGAATACACTCTGACAGTAGATGGCGTAAGGGATCTCGCCGGTAATGCCGCAGAAGGGACAACATATACCTACCAGTACAACGCCAACTTGATAGGACACTGGAAATTTGATGAGGGCAGCGGCACTAGCGCAACAGATTCCTCAGGTAGAGGTAATACCGGAATCTTGGTTAATGGGCCGAACTGGACTACCGGTAAAATCGATGGAGCCTTAAGATTTGATGGCGTTGATGATGCTGTGCAAATTGGAACGGATAATCTCAATGTTAGTGGTGGAACCATCACCTTCTGGATTTATCCTGAGAGTTTTTCAAGCACCGGCCAATTCCTTTTTGGCCATGCCACTCAGCCTTGGTCTAACAGAATACAGTTGTACACCGATGATGCTTCTGGCAATTTAGATTTAGGATTAGGGGATTCTCATACAAGGCATACTAATATCCAAGATTTAAATACAAATATCTGGTACCACATTACGCTGACTTGGGATGGGACAAACTATGTTGTTTACGTAGATGGTGGTGCAAAGGCAAGTGGTACGTATACCGGATTACCCATCTTAGAGACATACGCCGATATAGGCAATAACGGATACAGTTCAAATAGATCTGAGGCTTTCAGTGGAATCATTGATGACGTACGTATCTACAACCGTGCTTTGAATGCGGCTGAGGTTTCAGAACTTTATGACGCAGGGACTATTGATCCGGTCACTCACACTTTGGTCGTGACGGCAGTTAATGGTTCGGTAACAAAAACACCCAACAAGGCAAGTTACAATCACGGTGAAGAAGTAACTTTGCAACCACTGCCTGATACGGGATACAGCTTTGTAAATTGGTCGGGGGATTTAACTGGTAGTAGCAATCCTGCTACCATCATCATGGATGCCAATAAATCGGTTACTGCAAACTTCACCATTACCGTTAATACCTACACTCTAAACGTAACTGCGGATAACGGTTCTGTAACAAAGACACCGGATCAGGCCAGTTACGATAACGGTACAACGGTGACCCTACAGGCGACGGCCAATACCGGTTACAGCTTTGCCGGCTGGTCCGGCGATGCCTCCGGCACCAGCAATCCCACCACTGTGGTTATGGACGGCAACAAGTCGGTAACCGCCAACTTTACCATCAATACATACACTCTGGGTATCATAGCTATTAACGGCTCAGTAGCCAAGACACCTGATCAGGCCAGTTATAATCACGGAACAACGGTAACCTTGCAGGCGACGGCCAACACCGGTTACAGCTTTGCCAACTGGTCCGGCGATGCCTCCGGTACAAGCAATCCCATCACTGTGGTTATGGACGGCAACAAGTCGGTAACCGCCAACTTTACCATCAATACCTATACGATTTCGGCAAGTGCCGGCAGCAATGGTCAAATCAGCCCCGATGGAATTATGCAAGTTAATTATGGCGCTTCACAGACATACACTATCACACCAGACTCGGGATACAAGATCTCCGATGTCATAGTAGATGGAAGCTCGGTCGGTGCCGTAACCAGCTATAGCTTCACAAACGTTATTGCCAATCGTACTATTTCTGCCAGTTTCGCCATTGACGAAGTGGACGTAACAGCCCCAACAGTTACTAATCTTTCACCACAGGCAGACTCAATACAGGTTCCTCTGAATACATTGATAACTTTGGATATTACCGATTCTGGAGATGGCGTTGATGCCAATACCATAACAATTAAAGTCAATGGCAATGTTGTATACACAGGTAATACGGCTAAACACAGCAGCACATACGGTAATTGCTATCGAACAGGCACAAAAGCCAACTATAGATTTATTTATCAGTCGGAACAAAACTTTGAATACGACCAGCCAATCAGCGTTGATGTAAAAGCTATGGACCTCGCCGGCAATCCAATGGAAACATATTCCTACTCGTTCAAGACTGAAATGCGGTCTTTTGGAAAGAACAAAAGAGTCGACCCACAGGCTCTCAAAAAAGGCAGGCCTGCAACGGTATGCGACAGCAAGGGGGACATATGGGCGGCCTGGCATGCAGGGGTGACAGGCGGCAGAGATATTTATGTCGCCAAACTTTTGGCCGAAGAGGAGTACTTTGGCGACAGCATCAAAATAACAGAGAGTACCGCTGATCAGTGTAATCCTGTTATTGCGGCAGGCAGTGATAACAAAATATATGTTGCCTGGCAGGATAATCGGCGAGGAAATTGGGATATTTATGTATCGATATATGACGGAATAAACTGGTCCGCTGAAATAAGAGTTACCGACTCGAATGACAATCAGATTAATCCTGCCATTGTTGTCGATAATTCCAATAACGTTCATATTGTGTGGGAAGACGACCGCCACGGCAATCGAGATATTTATACAGCCAAATCAAACAATGGTTTTATAACCACAATGATTGCACAAATATCGTCTGATAGTTCCGACCAGTTTGAGCCTGCCATCGCCGCAGATTCCGACAACACGGTCTATGTGGTGTGGACGGATACAAGGAGCGGCGGGAAGAACGATATTTACGGCGCAGCTTCAAATAACGGTCCGTGGACCAATATCCCCATAGTAACCGAGGAAGAAAGCCAATCAAGTCCTGCGATTGCCACCGAAGCTGTCGGGTCCATTCTGCATCTTGTCTGGGTTGACGATAGAACTACAGCCGGGGATGACGACATTTTCTACGCCAAAACCGACGGCGGCCTGCCGGCAAGTCCTTTAGCGGGAAGCAGTATTATAGATGACACAACCGGTGCAGACCAGATATCACCAGTGATTATCGCCACAGGCTCCACAGGAAATGATTTAAAGGTTTTTGCCTGCTGGCGGGACGAGCGCAATGCAGACGCGGACCTGTATGCAGTCGAGATAGGCACAGGTGCCGGAACAAATGTGTTTGTGGGTGATGACGGCACAAATACAGACCAAAGCGAACCGTCAATAGGCATAGACGGATACGGCTATCCGTATTTGGTATGGACTGATGAAAGAACGGATATTTGTTATGCCGGAAGCACTTTCATAAAACCTGATGCACTGGCATCGAGCAACATCTCTACATCCTCAACAGTAACCGTAGGGACTCTGCCGAATTCTATCAATAGTGTAGATGATGTTTCCGCCAAAGTACCACAAGGTGCATATTTATGTGATGTAAAGGTTACAATCTCGCCAATTAAGAATCCCCCGAAGTTCAGTTTTGATCGATTCGCCGGCTCCTATGAATTCGGCCCAAGTGGAATGGATTTTATCGAGCCGGTTACAATTACAATACCATACAAAGTCAACGGCTCCGAAAACGTATCATACAAAGCATATTGGTATAATTCACTTACCAACACACTCAGCCAACAAGGTATAACAGACGTTCAGACCATTGTAATATCTCCGACCCTACATGCTCTGCGTTTCAAGGCCACACACTTTTCGCCATTTGTTCTTGGAGGAATGGTTGTTGGTCTCGCCGGAGACGGAGGTGGCGGAGGCTGTTCGATGTCTGCCGACAACCAGGCAAGCATAGTGGAACTCCTATTGCCATACATCGGTCTGACTGCGGCGATGGTAATATTGAAACTGCGAGACCGGCGAAAAAGAAAGATCTCGATTACCTGACATGAACGTTAAAAATTGTCCGCAGTAGAATAAATTTTGAAGGAAATTCTATCGATTATTACAGGCCGATTCTGTAATCTGCGCAGGGCTTGAGTTTCCGATTCATTTCAAATCACAAATGCAAGGCCAGTCCATTCTTTAATAAAGCAATTCGCTGTTGGATTTTCAAGATAACGTATGCATTTGTTACCCAGTCTTTGACAAGCTCTGATACCGACTGGATTTTCCCGGTGTCTGCTTACCGATTACCATACATTGATTCATAATACATCTTGTAGTCGCCGGAGACGACATTGGCAAGCCACTTTTGATTTTGCACGTACCAGTCTATGGTCTTTTCGATGCCCTGCTCAAAACTAACCGACGGGCGCCAGTTCAGGTCGCTGATTATCCTATCTGCATCGATGGCGTATCGCCTATCGTGTCCCGGCCTATCTGTAACATGCTTAATCAGTGATTCCGGTTTACCCAGTCGTTTCAGTATCAGGTCAATGACTTCCAGATTGGTCTTTTCGTTGCAGCCGCCGATGTTATAAGTCTCGCCGGGCAGCGCTTTCTGCAAAACCTGCCATATCGCTGTGCAATGGTCGTATACATACAGCCAATCCCGTACATATAAGCCGTCACCATAAACAGGTAACTCTTTATCGTTGAGTGCGTTGTTAATCATCAGTGGGATCAATTTTTCCGGGAACTGGTATGGACCGTAGTTGTTCGAACATCTGGTGATATTATATTTTACGCCCCAGGTATGCCCGAAAGCCGCCACCAGATGGTCTGCGGCTGCTTTACTGGCTGAATATGGCGAGTTTGGACTGAGGGGGGTGTCTTCAGTGAACTTGCCCTGCGGGCCGAGCGCACCATACACCTCATCAGTAGAAATTTGAACGAACCGCTCCAACTTTTTGTCACGGGCCGCTTCCAGTAACGTCAATGTGCCGGTGACATTGGTTTCGATGAAAATCTTCGGCTCGTTAATTGAACGGTCCACGTGGCTCTCGGCGGCAAAATTAACAATCGTATCTATCCGGTACTCGTCGATGATTTTAACGATAGATGGTCCATCGCAAATGTCGCCCTTGATAAATTTGTGGCCGGGATGATCCAGGAAGCCTTCTAAATTCTCAAGATTGCCGGCATAAGTCAACTTATCGAGATTGACGATGAAACAATCCGGATGCTCCGAAAGGACCATTCGAACGAAATTGCTTCCAATAAATCCTGCACCGCCTGTAATCAGAAGTTTTCTCATAACTGTCTCAAAAAATGTTCCAGCGGCAGCTGCCAGGGCCGGATTGCTTCATTGAGCAGAGCCATAATTTTACTGCAATCGAAACGGCTGTTTAAGGGTCTTTGTGCGGCACTGACAATATCGCTGGTTTTGCACGGCAACAGGTTAACATCCATAGAAAGCTTGTCAAATATAAACTTTGCTACTTCGAAGCGACTTACATAGCCGGCACTTGCAAAATGAAATATGCCCTCCGGCCTTTTTGAGAGCAGTTTGCAAATTACCTTGGCGACTTCGGTTGTAGCCGTCGGAGAACCTACCTGGTCGTCTACGACCTTCAGGTTCCTATCAGCTTTTGCACGCCGGATTATTTTGGTTACAAAATTGTTACCGGCAAAGCCGTAAGTCCATTCCAGACGGAGTATGCAATGCCTGCAGCCGCTTTCGCCGAGCAGTCGTTCTCCTGCCAACTTTGTTTTGCCGTAGACGTTAACAGGATTTGGAACGTCGGTCTCGATATAGGGTCTATTCAGCCGGCCGTCAAAGACAAAATCGGTACTAATGTGTAAAAGCCATTTATCCGCATCCTTTGCGACAGCACCAAGCCGCCCTACC
>Ga0209636_10007348_pt1 | contig 11240 bp, 9 predicted proteins | sample DeeMarSWOR152_54_FD_187464 | JGI IMG/M metagenome (GOLD analysis project Ga0209636, IMG submission 187464) | Marine sediment microbial communities from White Oak River estuary, North Carolina - WOR-1-52-54 (SPAdes) (version 2) | ecosystem: Environmental > Aquatic > Marine > Intertidal zone >... | reverse complement strand
CCATATATATAATCCTGTTTTCACATGAAAATCCTCATCTGTAAATTTAATTCTCTGGTACTGCCGTGAACCATGATATGATTGCATATCCATATCATGTGATCCCTGCAGAACAAAGTAATTTACATTATTAAAAAAAGTGCCCACACCAGCAGGTTTATACTGTCCATCAACAGGAGCGATTGCTATTACAGTCTGAATTTTAAATCCAAACTTAAATTGAACTGTTGCATCATCGGGATAATAAGGTAATTGATCAAAGGCCGCAGCTATCGCAACTGCTTCCCCGCCCCTTGAATGTCCGATCAATGCAATTTTTTCGGTATTAACCTTGCCGTAAAATGGATTGACCGTATCCTGATTCCACTGATGCCATAATTCCAGGTGTTTCAATAGAAGCCATGCCCTGCAGTCATTTTCTTCTTTCAGGCTTTTAAAGATATTTGACCATGCCCCATTCAGAAAATTCTCATCCACTGATGCAAAAATGAATCCACGACTTGCCATCAGCCTGCCCAGGTACTCATATCCGGGATCTGAATAATCCCTGTCCATATGATTCCCATGCACGATCAGTACCAGCGGGAAGGGGCCTTTGCCCCCGGGATACCATACCCTTGCATTCAAAGGGAGTGATTGCTCATCGAATCCCCAGTAGTTTGTCCGGGCCCACCCATGAAACTTTTCCCAGTTGGAAATAAACCGGCTTCCATCAACAGAATCTGTCCGGATATCCGTATTTTCTCCAAATTCTTTTCTGTGTCTATCCTTCCCACTGCCATAAAATATTTCAAGTACAGTATAGTTACCTTCCTGCGACGGATCGGCCAATTTTATATGTTCTGGTTTGTATCCCGATTTTATTGCAGCATTTTCCGGAATTTCCACTTTTACACCCTCCCTGAGTAACCAGTAAGATCCATAAACCAAACCTGATAATCCAATGGCAAAAACAAAAAGATTAATGATACTATTACGTAACAGGTTCCCTTTCCACCCTTTTAAAAGAAATACTCTTATTGAGCCTGCAATGAACGAAGCTGATAATATCGTTACCAGTGAAATCATAATTTTGCCCTGAATGGTTCCGGGCCAGTATTGAATAAAAATAACCAGGGCTCCAGCCAAAACGAGTCTGTAAACCGGATGGATCAATCGCAGAATATATATAACCAGGAACAATCCAAGAGCACCGGCTAAACCTATTAATAAATAATATACCATTGCCAGGCTTGTCACTATGATCCCCAGTTTACCTGTATAGAGTATTGTCAGAATCAGTAAAAAAACAACAACAATAGCTATAGTTCCAATTGATGCACCTGACCACGCAGCAGGTTCCGGCCTGATCAGGTCAAGAAAATATTTAAATGCACACTGTATTATTTTCCAAATTGAATTAATAAGCCCTGTAAACCAGCTTTTGATCCTGCCCGGTCTGATCATTTCATTTTTCATTTAAAAAAATTGTGTAGTTGGGTTAACATCATATCACCTGCTGTAATTATCAAATTTAATTAAAGTTGGGTATGAAAAAAATTATTCTTGAAAGTTCACAAGATATCTTAATGAACTGATAAATCCAGGCAGGTATTTTGAGTTTTATTCATCATTCACGAACTTTGCTGATTTTAATCTTATCCTCTGCTAATGGTGGAGTATGAATTGTTTATCGGTACTTCAGGATGGTATTATGACCATTGGAAAAACTGCTTTTATCCTTCAGATCTTCAAAAAAACAGATGGTTGGATTACTATCTGAAATATTTCCGGACAGTAGAAATTAATGCTACCTTTTACCGTTACTTCAAACCTGAGACCTACCGGAATTGGGCTGTTAAGGTTCCTGATGGTTTCCGATTTGTGCTTAAAGTCCCAAGATTAATTACACACAGGAAGTTTTTAAAAGATTGTAAAGAGGATATCCGGGAATTCGAACAATCTGCCAATACCCTGGGGGTAAAGCTGGGCCTTCTGCTTTTACAGCTCGCTCCTCAAATTAATCTTGATCTTGATTTATTAAGATCAGTCCTTGATTCTTTTCAGGATCCATCCAGGGTGGCAGTTGAGATAAGAAATCAAACCTGGCTAACAAATGAAACAATGTTATTGCTCAGGGAGTATGGTGCCATATTCATAAATATTGATTCACCTAAAATAAGGGTATTGAACCAGGTCACTTCAGAAACAGCATATATGAGATTACACGGATCAAAAAATTGGTATCAACATAACTACTCTGATGATGAGCTACATATGTTCGCAAATCGAATCTGTGAATATACCAATTCCGGTGCAAAACAGATATTTGTCTTTTTTAATAATGATTTTCATGGTTATGCACCGAATAATGCACTCAGATTAATTGAGCTGATGGATAAATTTAAGCTCATTAATTCTTAAAAAATGTTAAAAGAGGTAAAAATTTAAGATAGAATTACCATATTCGCAGTTGTTTTTTAAAAGATTACCGCATAGCAGGTACAGATTTTTATATAATCTTCATTATTATAGTAACAGCTAAATTTTAGTAAAAAATATTTTCATAAACATGGATATTAAAGTTGAGAATTTAACAAAAAAATATGGTGGCCAACGCGCTGTTGATAATATTTATTTTGAAGTAAAAACAGGAGAAATTCTGGGTTTTCTTGGACCTAACGGTGCAGGAAAGACAACCACCATGAGGATCATAACCAACTATCTGGTCCCGTCTGCAGGAGAGGTTTACATTGGTGGAAAATCAATAAAAGACCATGCGGAAGAGCTTAAGAAACATATTGGTTATCTTCCTGAAAATAATCCTCTGTATACTGATATGCCTGTCATTGATTTCCTTCAATTTTCTGCATTATTACAGGGAATTCCCAAAGAAAAAATCAATGAGCGAATCATTGAAATGGTTCGGATCTGCGGATTAAACGCGGAAAAACACAAAAAGATAGGTGAGCTTTCCAGAGGATTTCAGCAGAGAGTAGGTCTTGCCCAGGCTATGATTCATAATCCTGATATTCTCATTTTTGATGAACCAACGTCAGGACTTGATCCCAACCAGATTGTCGAGATCAGAAAATTAATACGGGAGCTTGGTAAGGAAAAAACAGTAATACTCTGTACACATATATTGCCAGAGGTTGAAGCTACCTGTGACCGGATCCTGATCATTAATCATGGAAAGATTGTGGCTGATGGAACACCTGAGACGCTCAGAAAACAATCTAAAGGACAGGAGATTCTTTTTATTCGTGTTGAAGATGGTGATCCTAATGAAGTGTTTGATGCCATCCAGGGATTATCCTCTGTTGCAATGGTTGATTTTACCGACCGTAAGTTAAATCGTTTTGAAATCCATAGCCGTCCCGATACAAGCTCCAAGAGGGATATCTTTAAGCTCTGTGTCAATAAAAAGTGGGTGTTGACAGAAATGACTCCTCATGAAGCCAAACTTGAAGATATTTTCCGGGAACTGACGATGAACTAGCGGCTGGTTGCCCGCTATCTGCTGTCAGCCTGTGGCAGCTGGCCGTTAAACACAAGCTATTGTTACGAATTAACAGTTGACAGCCTGCTGATAAAATTGAGAAGTATGAATGACAAAAAGCTGGATTAGTAAATACTCAAAGACGAGAAGCCCGAAACAAGAAGCATTTACGATTTAAAAACGGACTTTTTAATAAAGAATAACCGTAACGCGTTGTGCCATTAAATGATATAAGTTGTTAAAAATGAAGTTTTTACATCAAGCTGCGCCAGAGGTGCAGCTTGATGTAGACTTAATTATAAATATCATCATCTTAAATAGCACAACTCGTTGACCATTATCAAATTATATAAACATAAAGATGAACATGATCTGGATTATTACGAAGCGCGAACTGCAATCCTTCTTTGATTCGCTAATAGCCTATATATTACTTGTACTTTTTCTTGGCATCAGCGGATTTTTTACCTGGTTGTTTGGCAGTGATATTTTCCTTATCGGGCAAGCCAGTCTGAGGGCATTTTTTTCAATTGCCTACTGGACACTATTCTTTTTCATCCCTGCTCTTACCATGCGTCTGCTGGCAGAAGAAAAAAAATCAGGGACCATTGAATTGTTATTGACAAAAGCAGTGACTGACAGGCAGATCGTTTTGGGTAAGTTCTTATCAACACTAATTCTGATAGCCTGTGCTTTGATATTCACTCTGCCATATGTGATTACTGTGGCCAGTATCGGTAATATGGATGCAGGAGGTGTTATTTGCGGATACCTCGGACTTCTATTGATGAGTGGAGTATATATCAGCATTGGTTTATTTGCCAGCAGCATAACCCAAAATCAGATTGTTGCATTCCTTACTGCATTATTCACAGGTTTACTTTTTCATTTGATTTTCGACCTGCTGGCTGGAAGCACAACCGGTATAACAGGTCAGTTATTCAATTTGTTAAGCATGCGCGTGCATTTCGAAAGTTTGTCCAGGGGAGTGGTCGATACCAGTGACTTGATATATTACATCTCACTGATCTTTCTTGGATTATTCTTTGCTGAAGTATCTCTGGCAAAAAGAAATAAAGCTAACTAAAAACTTATTCCTGTTATGAAACTTAATAAGATTCAAATAACTGTTCTACTGGTCGTTGCTATCGTCATTATCATCAACCTCCTTGCCGACCAGTATTATTTCAGGCTTGATTTTACCGAAGATAAACAATATACTTTGAGCCGGGCCACCAAAGATATCCTGAGAAATCTCAATGATCCTGTGACCGTAAAGGCATATTTCTCAAAAGATCTGCCACCCCAGCTTATTAAAACAAGGCGGGATTTCCAGGAAATGCTTGTTGAATATGGGAAATTATCCGGGAACATGGTGGTTTTTGAATTTATTAATCCCAGTGAAGATGATCAGACTGAAACGGAAGCCATGCAGGCAGGTATTCAGCCCCTTCTGATCAATGTACGTGAGAAAGACCAGATGAAACAACAAAAAGCTTATATGGGCGCTGTTCTGAATATTGGTAATACATCAGAAATAATACCTGTGATTGAACCCGGTATCGCTATGGAATATTCACTCTCCACAGCTATTAAAAAACTTGCTGTGGCCGATAAACCATCTGTCGGATTGCTGCAGGGTCACGGTGAACCGGGAATAAATGAAATGAACCAGGTTAACATGGAATTAAGCATACTCTATAACTTTGAACCATTATTCCTGACCGATTCTACCACAATTCCGGCACGTTTTAAAACCATTGCCATTGTCAGGCCAACTGACAGTATACCTGATTACCAGTTTCGGCAGCTTGACCAATTCCTTGGACGCGGAGGCAGACTTTTTATTGCACTGAACCGCGTCAGTGGAAATCTCCAAAATGCCTATGGTATGGCCCTTAATACAGGACTTGAATCCTGGCTTCTTGATAAAGGTATTATTGTAAATGAAAATTTTGTCATTGATGCCAGCTCAGTTAATGTTACCATGCAACAACAGATTGGAAATGCCATACATATCTCTTCCATACTGATGCCCTATATTCCTATTATCAGTAATTTTTCCGATCATCCTATTACAAAAGGATTGGAAGCAGTTATCATGCAGTTTGTCAGTACCCTCGATTTTTCCGGTGATTCAGGACTTATCTACACACCTTTATTAACAACATCAGAACAATCTAATATCCAACCGGCCCCTCAATATTTCAATTTCCAGCGACGGTGGACCGAATTTGATTTTCCAATGAAAAATTTAGTGTTGGGTGCAGCCATTGAAGGTAACCTGGAGAATGATATCCCTTCAAAAATGGTTGTTATTGCCGACGGGGATTTTGCGGTTAACGGGCCAAGAGGCCAGCAGCAACAGCAGCAGGAAGATAATATCAATCTTATGGTGAACAGTATCGATTGGCTGTCTGATGATACCGGCTTGATCTCACTACGAACAAAAGGTATCAGTTCCCGTCCCATTAAAGAAATGGAAGATTCAAAACGTACATTCCTGAAATGGCTGAATTTCTTACTGCCTATCCTTTTGATATTGATTTACGGTTTTATCCGTTTTCAGTTCAGAAGAAACCAAAGAGTTGCAAGAATGGAAGAAAACTGGTCATAAAAATCAGAAGAATATATATTAATAAAAAGTTTAAATAACTATGGCTAATAAATTTAATAATAAAATATTAGTTATTGTACTTGTTCTCCTGGTTGGGTTATTTTTTATCTCACGTAAAATCAGGGATAAAAGGTCTTCCGGTACTCTGAGAACAGATCTCGTGCAGATTGACAGTTCACTCGTTTCTTCAATACTTTTATACCCCAGCGCTGAAAATGGTGAGGAAATTGTCTTTACCCGTAACGGTAATAACTGGATCGTAAAAAAAGGAGATCTTGCTGTCGATGCAAACAATAACAGCGTGCGAAATATGTTCAGCGAATTAATAATGCTGAGTCCGGAAAGATTGGTTGCGCGTAGTAAGGAAAAATGGACTGATTATGGCGTTAATGATTCACTTGGTACCAGGGTGATCATTAAACAAGGTAAAAAGACCATGGTTGACCTTATGGTTGGCCGGTTCGATTATCAACCCGGTCCATCAGGATACGGAGGATATGGTGGCAATTACGGTTCAGGACTAACATATGTCAGGCTTTATGATGAATCAGAAGTCTATGTTGTACAGGGTTTTCTGGCCATGAGTTTCAACCAGACCTTTAACAACTGGCGAAACCAGACAATTGTGAATACCAATAAAAACAATGTCTCCTTTTTATCTTTTGAATATCCGGCTGATTCCGGTTTTATTGCCATGAAAGCCGATACAATATGGATGATAGACGACATCCAGGCAGACAGTGCCTCGATGGCTCAATATCTGAATAATCTTTCACGCAAGTCAAATTCATCATTTGTCGATGATTTTTCTCCTATTACTTCGCCGGACTTCCAGCTGACGATTGAGGGTGTCGATATGACTCCGGTTATAATAAAGGCTTACAGGACAAAAGAAAATATATATATCCTGAATTCAAGCCAGAATCCAGAAGCATATTTCACCAGTCCTGCATCAGGTTTATTTGGCAGTGTTTTTAAATCAAAATCAGAACTGGTCAGGAAGGGTGATTTATAACTTTACTTCATACCTGGTTGAAAATATGAACTCACTGTCCATATTTCTCCTGAAACTTATTGGTAACTGAATGCAGGAGGTGTATGTCATCCTCTCCTAATAAAATCAAACGTTCCATAATCCTGTGATAAAGTGTGGGATTATCCTTTATCCCCAATGCTGTAAGCATATCATCGGTTTTTAATTTTAATGCATTAAGCCCTTCTTCATCCCTGTTCACCGTTACAGTCTCTTTTTTCTCAATCACTAACTCCGAGAGGACATAAGCGTAAATCATTACCGCCTGGGACAGGTTAAGTGAAGGATAGTCAGAATTCATTGGTATTTGTGTCACGAGATCGCATTCCAAAAGTTCTGCATTAGTCAAACCCGATTCTTCCCTGCCAAAAACAATTCCTGTTGACTGGAAACTGCTTCCCTTATTCCTGATAATCCCCGGTAGGTCGGAACATTTATGATAATCCTCCCTGGCAGATCGCTTTTTTGCAGTTGTACCAATTAAAAGGTCAATACCTTCTGTGGCTTCCTTTAAAGATGAATAAATCGTTGCATTTCTGAGTATGTCCACCGAACCATGAGCCATTTTGACTGCTTCCTGATTCAGATACTTACAGGGTCGTATTAGCCTTAAATTTGTAAATCCCATTGTTTTTATGGCTCTTGCAGAAGCACCAATATTTCCCGGAACAGCAGGCTCAACGAGGATGAAATAGAACTTCATTTTTCACATAAAATTATCAAATTCCTAAAAATGATATAACTCCACACCCACCCACTCCAGCCAAACACGCTAATTTACTAATACACCAATTTACTGGGTTAACAGGTTGTACAGTTAGATCAAAAATATTGAAAATTAAATATATGTAGAGCCGTGGTGTGGCGCGGCTCTACAAAAAACAATCTATAATTCAATTACTTAGGTGTTTAAAATGCACAACGGGTTAATTTACTAATTTTGTATTCAATCTGCATAAATGCTCGAAGAATACTATAAAATACTGGGACTACAAGCGGGTGTCAGTCTGGAGGAGATCAAAAAAGCTTACCGTTTCCTTGCGAAAAAATACCATCCTGATGTCTCAGATGACCCCGATGCCGGTGATAAATTCATTAAGATCACAGAGGCATATGAGATACTGGTAAATCGTTCTGTCATTGAAACATTGCACATCACAGCAGAATCAAAAGAAGAGCAGAAATTTACTTATGAGTATTTCAGAAAAGCAGCAAAAGAAAAAGCAAAGATGGCAGCCGAGATGAGGTATGAAAAGCTTCAGAGAGAACATGAGGCTTTTCAGAAAAGTGGTATGTATGATCTGTTTTTATTCCTAAATTATATTTTTCATGGATTTATTGTTCTTGCTGCTTTGTTTTTATTGGTTTTTCCGGTTGTTCTGGCCATCAGGACAGGATTTTTCGGAATGTTCTTTCTCTGGATCATAGGAGGATTTCTCGTATTATTTATCATTGGAAAAGGGAAATCCTTTTTCAGGTTAGGATCATTTTTCTATACCTATAAAGACCTGAAGGCTTTATTTAATCAAGAAATGGGTAAGGGTACCATAATGTGTGAGTACTGTCCTGAAAAAAGGGCTGATTCATATCCATATAAAATGGGCATGTTGAAAGTTCTCGATGTTCAACTGAACTTTTTTGGATCTCTCTGGCATGATGCTAGATACAAGAGAACCTATAGAAAACTGAATATACCAAGAAGTAAAAAAGCCTTTCGTATTCATTTAACAACTTCTATTATTAAAGTATTTTCTATCTTATCTGCCCTTTTTATTTTACCTTTTGAAAGTATGTTATGGAGGATTACCGGAGGCATGATTTCAGGAAGTATCATTTCCTTTTTCATTCTATTAGCAACCGGAACAAAATCTAAAGTATCTTATCTCCTGAACTGGAACGTTTTAATTAAGATATTGCTCTTGGTTTTAGTTCTTGTGCTTTTATCCGACTGGCATGCTTTTCCGAATATAAAGCCAACTGATTACCTCGGTGTTGGTTTTATGCTCATGCTATTCTTCCAGGATATTTTCCTGGATGTAATCATCAGGATCTTTTTCAGGAACCGGAATCTGGTCAAACCCTTATTCAAGCAACCTGTAGAGATTCAACAACTGGCAAATCAGGGATATCAGAATTATCTTGACATTCCTATATGGTCAACTGTTTTTCCTTTTATTAAATGGATTTTCTGAATTAATTATTGATAATTATTTATAAATTCAACAATTTGATAACAAGCAACTAATGGTAACCACCCCTGATAAAACCGGAGGATTGATATCTATCTGGCGGGAAGAATTCAAGATTCATTCTGAAGCTATTGATATTAACGGAAAGCTGAAATTTTATTGTCTCTGTGGATATTTTTTTGAGTTTGCTTCCAAGCATGCCAATCACCTGCATTTCGGTTTCAAAGATCTTGAACAGGCAAATCATTATTGGGTTCTGTCACGACTTCATGTTAAAGTAAACGAATATCCCGGATTTGATCAGAAGATCATACTTGAAACCTGGCATAAAGGAATAAATAAGCTATTTGGTCTGAGAGATTTCCGCATTTTAGATATTAATGGGAACATCCTGGCACTGGCCACTTCAGCCTGGCTTATTCTTGATAAATCATCCGGTCGGCCGGTCAGGCCAGACAGATTTAAAGAACTTCTAAATACTAAAACAGACCGTCATGCCATTTTGGAGTTACCTGACCGGATTGAACCTTTAGGAGAGTATCATGAGACGAGAATAATTGAACCGGGTTATACAGATTTGGATATCAATTATCATGTCAATGCCGGACGATATATTGCCTGGATCCAGGACCATTATACACCCGACTTTTACAATAGAAACAAGATCTCCGAATTTCAGATCAACTACCTGAATGAAACAAGATATGAAGAAAAGATCAGGATACTGGTCAGGCAGGAATCATCTGAAAACAGTTATGTGTCCAGAATTGAGGGAAGGATTGACAGAACAGATAATCCTGCATTCAGAGCTATTGTGAATTGGATCAAAAAATAATTCTTATGAAAACAACCTTTTATCTATTATTGTTCTTACTCCTTTTATCAGCGTGTAAACAAAATGCTGAAAAGGAATCAACTGATTCTTCCGGGATTATTCAACATAAATTTGTTTTAATTCCCGGTGGAGAATTCACAATGGGTCATGAATCCTCACCGGATGCCACATATATTGATGACTATGCCCACAAGGTTTATATTGATTCATTCTACATTGATAAATATGAGGTCACCAATGCCCAGTACAAAGAGTTTTGTGAAGCAACCGGCAGGAGGCTGCCAGAATTCTGGGGAATGGATATCTATAAAAGTGGTCCTGATTATCCTGATTATCCTGTTGTGGGTGTAACCTGGGCAGATGCCACAGCCTATGCTGAGTGGAAAGGGTTTCGTCTGCCTACAGAAGCAGAGTGGGAATATGCTGCAAGGGGAGGTTTGAAGGAAAAAAGTTTTCCTTTGGGCGATGAGATGGACTCTACATTGGCTAATTATTACCCCACCCAGGGACACCCCATACCGGTTGGTTCATATGCGCCCAATGGCTACGGACTATATGATATGGCCGGCAATATAGTCGAATGGGTGTATGATTTCTATTCCAAGGATTATTATATGGCAAGTCCGTATAAAAATCCTGCAGGTCCCGTATATGGAAAACGCAGAACAATCAGGGGTGGAGGGTGGAGATCCGGTATGAGCTGTAATGCTGTTTATTTCCGCCAGAGTCTGCGCCCCTATTGGGTCGACTTTAATGTAGGTTTCAGATGTGCAAAAAATCTTAATGATTAATATTCCGGCTTACTCTGAAAAATAACTTCATATCAATGATATTATAAGCTTAAACCTTTATAGTTTCATCATTGCCTGGTCCAAGCTGTAGATAAAGTCATCCGTTGAGAGAAGATTGGGATTGTTCAAAACCTGTATCTTGTTTACCTTTAGTAATTAAGTAAAAACAAATAACCTTTAACCTGCAACCATAATAATATTTGAATAATCCTTTACATTATCTATCTTTGAATAAACCATTTTGTTCATGAAAAGAATAGGCCGGCTTTTCTTAATTTTTTTTCTTCTTACCTG
>Ga0209636_10007347_pt1 | contig 11240 bp, 8 predicted proteins | sample DeeMarSWOR152_54_FD_187464 | JGI IMG/M metagenome (GOLD analysis project Ga0209636, IMG submission 187464) | Marine sediment microbial communities from White Oak River estuary, North Carolina - WOR-1-52-54 (SPAdes) (version 2) | ecosystem: Environmental > Aquatic > Marine > Intertidal zone >... | reverse complement strand
AAAGGATGGTAAAAAATATTTAAAAAAAAGTATAAAAAATCCTTGCAAAAGTAATTGCTCCTATGTTAAAATAGAGAAAATTAGAATGTGAAGGCAGACAAAGAACTATCATAATTTTGTTGTTGCCATCATAAATTTGTAAACTTTTTCATACCTGTCCTGCCTTCCAAAGTTATGAGTTTCTTCCTTTTTTAGCGTGCTGCGCGCATTGCTTAAGCAATAGAAGGAGAAAAAAGGTACAAAAAATGCGGAATTTGGGAGACAGATTGAGCGTATCAATTCGCAGCAAAAATTCAGTACGCGCAAACGATGTACAGGGGCGTTGCCTGTGCGGTCATAATATATCTGTCATAAATTTTGAAAGGGCGAAAAAATGAAAAACGGTGCAGAAATTATCGCAATGTTCTTTGTAGCTTTTGCCATGGCATCTACAGCTACGGGAATGATCTTCACTGTGGATGACGATGGCCCGGCGGATTTCGACAACATCCAGGCGGCCATCGACGCAGCATTGAATGGGGATAAAATCGAGGTGGCGCCGGGAACGTATTACGAGACTGTCAATTTCAACGGCAAGTCTGTGAGGCTATACAGCAGTGGCGGACCGGATGTTACAACCATCAACGCAAATGGGGCCCATCACGTCGTGCAGTGCGTAAACGGTGAAGATGCAAGCACCGTGCTTGATGGCTTTACAATTACCGGCGGAAATGCAGGGGGGTGGGGCCGTGGGGGCGGAATGTTTAATCTATACAGTAGTCCGACAATTATTAACTGCACATTTATTGCCAACTGGGCAGAAGATCAGGGTGGAGGTATGTACAACAGAACAAACAGCAGCCCCATATTAATCAACTGCACTTTCGTTGGAAACTCGGCGATGTACAATGGCGGCGGTATCTGTAACGAAAGTGACAGTAACCCAACGCTGATAAACTGTATATTCAGCGGTAATTCTGCTAAACATGGCAACGGAGGGGCTATGTACGGTGTGTATGGAGATCCACCAGAAGTTATCAACTGCACATTCAGCCATAACTCAGCTGGCTACAGAGGCGGCGGCGTATATGACCATAGTCTCATAACACCTGTCAACTGTATTCTTTGGGGCAACAGTGACAGCCAGGGGATTGGTGAACGCTCACAAATTTGGGCCCGCCACCCTTTAATCCCTTTGCCACCAGTCGCCAAAAACAGTTGTATCCAGGGCTGGGACGGTGATGAGCAAACCGGCAACATCAACAATGATCCACTTTTCGTAGATTCCGATGGAATCGATAATGTGTTTGGGACGGAGGACGATAATCTGCGTTTGTTGGGAGGGTCTCCCTGCATAAACGCCGGCGACAATTCCGCCGTCCCTCCATCGGTCGTTACCGACCTCGATGGAAACCCACGCATCATAAACAGTATAGTCGATATGGGGGCGTACGAGGGTCCTCACCAGGGATTTTTACTGAGCGCCGAGTCCGTTAAGGTTCCGGAAGGAGGGACATCTATGTTCACGGTAGCTTTGGCAACGTCTCCACAGAACACCGTTGAAGTTACTATAAAACTGCTTTCTGGTGACAGCGATATTACGGTCCAGTCTGGACAGTTGCTGACCTTTGACACATCAAACTACTGGCAACCACAGAATGTCACACTTTACGCAATGGAAGATCAGGACAATCTTATGGGCGCAACTGTTATTTCTATTGCTGCCTCAGGCTTTGACCCCCTTGTGATTTTAGCCACTGAAGAGGACAATGAACCTGTGACCTCAATCTTGTTTGTTGATTCTGATGCCCCGGGAGTCAACAACGGCTCAAGTTGGTACGGAGCTTATACGGATTTACAACTTGCTTTGTCTGTTGCTGCAATAAATCCTCAAGTAGAACAGATCATAATCGCTCAAGGCATTCACAACCCCGCAGGCCCTTCCGGCGATCGCAAAGCTACTTTCCAGCTTGTCAATGGGGTTGCTATCAAGGGTGGATACGCTGGTTTGGGTGAACCAGATCCTAATGCCCGTGATATCGGTGCATATGAAACAATTCTCAGTGGTGACCTTAACGGTGATGATGTTGATGTCAATGAACCATCTGATTTAGTCGATGAATCCAGCCGGAGCGATAACAGTTACCATGTAGTAACCGGCAATGGAACAGATGTGAAGGCCGTATTAGATGGCTTTACAATCACAGGAGGCAACGCGGACGGCAGCTTGTATCCGGATAGATGCGGCGCAGGTATATTTACTGTTCTTGGAAGCCCGACAATCAGTAACTGCGCGTTTAATTCCAACGTTGCCGGGTATGGCGCCGGCATGTATAATGAAGGCACCTCAAGTCGCGATAGCAGCCCAATGATTATCAACTGCTCATTTACCGGAAATTGGGGTCACTTTTTGGGCGGAGGTGTATACGACAGATACAGCAATCCGACGATGATAAATTGTACATTTAGCAGAAACATAAGTGGATTCTCTGGCGGCGGGATTCATAACCGGGATAACAGCAATCCTACGATTATAAATTGCTTGTTTAACTACAATTCATGCAGCCGTGAAGGCGGTGGAATGGAAAACATAAGATTTAGCAGCCCAAAGTTGATTAACTGCTCTTTTAACGGAAACTCGGCATTTGAAGGAGGAGCAATCCTTAGCAGCTATGACGCCACTAATATCACCTTGACCAAATGTAATTTCACAGCAAACTCGGCGAGGTGGGGTGGTGCCTTAGAACTATACGCTCAATCTACTCTTAACAGCTGTGCTTTTATTGCAAACTCGGCGATGGACAGCGGCGGTGCGATATACCTCGACGGCCAATCAACCATAAGCAGCTGCCTCTTCAGTGGAAACGCTGCCGCACGCTACGGTGGCGGGATACGTAATAGTGGTGACACCACTTTAACCTTGAATAACTGCACTTTTACCGGAAACTCAGCGGGACAGGAAGGTGGAGGGATATACTATCCACCGCCTATACCTCCTTCACCTCCTCCTCTACCTCCTGCTTCTTCACCTCATAGCCCTAATCTCTTAGCCTACTCTAATAACGCCCATCTTACGATTACTGATGATATCAGCGGAAACTCAGCTTCTAATGATACCTCTGAAACCCACTATCCACCTTGGGCCTTGAGACTGAACAACTGCATACTTTGGGCAAACAGTGATGCTGGCGGCATAGATGAGTCAGCCCAAGTTCATCTTTGTCAGCCCGTACAGGCAATAAACTATTCTTGCCTGCAGGGCTGGACCGGAGATTTAGGTGGAACCGCCAATATAGATACTGATCCCTGTTTCATCCAATTAGGATATTGGGACGTAAATGGAGTATGGTTTGAGGGCGATTATCATCTGCCGTACGATTCGCCGTGTGTCGACAGCGGTGATCCGAACTACATAGCGGAACCGAATGAGACGGATTTGGATGGCAATCCTCGTGTCAAATGGGGCCGAATCGATATGGGTGCATACGAATATGACAGTATCAAGATTGTAGCTGAGGTTGACATTGCCCCGAATACTCTCAACCTTAACAACAAGGGTAAATGGGTTACTGCCTTTATCCAGCTGCCTGAAGATTACAGTGTCTCAGAAATCGAGCCCAACAGCGTTCTTCTCGAAGATTCAATACAAGCTGCGTCGCTTTTAGTTGATGAACAAAAGCAGGTTGCGATAGCCAGGTTCAGCCGAGAAAATGTTCAGTCTATCCTCAACATTGGCGAAGTCAAGCTGACAATCAGCGGACAACTGACCGACAGAACTACATTTCAGGGCAAGGATGTAATTAGAGTTGTACAAAAAAGTGGTGGAAAACCTGATAAGTATGTGCAGGCCAGTGTCCCGAATCCGCCTGATGGAGCAATAGACGTCAGTATAACCGCCGATCTGAGTTGGACTACCGGCCCCTATGTTACATCGCACGATGTGTACTTCGGCACCAGCAGCCCCCCTCCATTCGTATGCAATCAGATTGAGACAGCATTTGACCCCGGCACAATGGAGTATGACACGACATACTATTGGCGTATCAATGAGGTCAATAAGTGGGGCGTAACCACCGGCCAAGTCTGGAGCTTTACGACTACAGAAGCCCCGCCGCCACCGCCGCCATCGCCACCTTAGACGGGACTGGTGGGCAGTGCCCCCTTACAATCTGTACTCGATGCTTGGACTCCACATAAGGCGTCCCATAGGGAGATACTTGATGCTGGATGAACGTGCGTGGTTAAATGGCGAATGGTGAACAGGGATTTGGAATTGGGACGTGCTTTCCACATTTAAATAATTGCTAAATTGTTATTTTTGTTTACGAGTATTTTCAGGCGGGCTATAATATCGTTATGAAGCCGGCCGTCGTTGTAAAATTTATCGTCTGCTTGGGCGTGACTTTTCTGGCCCCTTTTGTCGGCTCTCTTTTCACCCGCCAGGCCGTATCCGATTGGTATGTTCATTTGAACAAGCCTTTTTTCACGCCGCCCGGCTGGCTGTTCGGCCCGGTCTGGACAGTCCTGTATCTGCTTATGGCGGTGGCGGCTTTTCTCATCTGGCAGAAAGGCCTTGCAGACCCCATCGTCAAAATCGCCCTCGCTTTGTATATGCTTCAGCTTGTTCTAAATGCCTTGTGGACGCCGATTTTCTTCGGCGCAAAAATGCCGCTTTTGGCCTTTATTGAAATCATATTTCTCTGGATAGCTATCATTCTGACGATAATCGCCTTTTTTAGAGTTTCGAAGCCCGCCGCCATACTCCTGGCACCCTATATCCTCTGGACCTCTTTCGCAGCCGTCCTGAACTTCGCCCTATGGTGGCTAAACAGGTAACCATCTAAAATCGACATAACCACAGATTAACACGGATTAACAGGCCTTTTGTGACAAATATTTGCCGTTATGATTATTTTTATTTATTTTTATTGTACAATGGTCGTGCCTACGGGTATAATAGTCACTAGTGAAACATATTCTAAGGTCTCTCAGGAATATGCTTTTGGAAGAAATGTGAGAGACAGGTTTTATGGCCGTTTAGAAGGCCAAAGGAGCACTATTGTGAGCAAAGGTACAGTAAAATGGTTTAACGGGAAAAGAGGCTTTGGATTTATCACGCCCGATGATGGCGGCGACGATTTGTTCGTTCATCACTCGGAAGTAAAGATGAACGGCTACGCCAAGCTTGAGGAAGGCCAGGCCGTGGAGTACGAGATTGGCGAGGGCAAAAAAGGCCCTTGTGCCACCAACGTAACTCCTGCTTAATCCAAAGGCAGAACAACAAAAAAACCAACGGGCTCCACACAATGTGGGGCCCATTTCATTTTGACTCCAATCTGCCAATTAACAAACCTTTTTCCTCCCTTCTCCTCCAAACTGTCCCCGAGGGCCTGTCCTCGACCCTTGTCGGAGGTTGTAGTTGGAGGTCCACTCTAACAGGGTCACGAGGTACAAAGTTGAACGCATCCCTCCCCTTCAAGCCACACAAAAATGTGTTGCACGTTATTCACTATTTGCCCACCGGCAATCTGCAACGCACTTTTTGCTTTGACTTCCCGACCCATTTGAATTATCCTCACTCTGAAAAGCAGTTTCTGATTTTCTGGAGGTATGATATGTTCAGCAGAGCCTTGACGAAGGAAGAAAAAAGGTGGCTTAAGGAGCTTGAAACTTTTGTCGAAGAGCAGCATGCCGACCTCGGAAGCCATGATTACTCGCATGTCTTGCAGGTCACCGAGTTTGCGATAGAAATAGCAAACAACATCGAGGAGCAGGTCGACCCGGTAGTGGTCATCTGCGGGGCCTTGTTGCACGACATTGGAAGGACCGTCTCGTATAAGATGCACGGCTTGGCCGGCGGCGCAATGGCTGAGGAGTTGTTGGAATCGCTGCCTCTGACAAGTCAGCAAATAATGAAAATAACAAAAGTGATAGTCCGCCACACCGCCGCATCTCACGTCCCGCCGCAGACGGTCGAGGAGAAAATAGTCTACGATGCCGATGGACTTGACCGATTGGGCACGATGGGCTTGCTGCGAGGTTTCGTCGACAAGAAGGGAAGCATGATGGAGGTGTTGGAAAGATATATGGCAAAAAGAGTCAAGGAATACGATAATCTTTTCTTCCCCATCAGCCGGAAGATCGGCAAGGAGCTGGATGCCGAGATGAGGCAGTTGATAACACTCTTCACCAAGCGACTTAACGAGAGGAAGAAAACCATCGAGCAGTTAAAACTGCCGTAGCCTCCCTGATTCGTCCCGACTCGACACCCCATCCTCGACCCGACCGGCGGGAGGGAAGCCGACATCAAACATCGAGTCACTATTCTTGTGTCGTCTGTTTAGAATTTGCTTTTTTCTTTCTCGTCAGACAAATCACAAGGATGACAGCACCCGCAACTACGGCTGAGAATACAACAGACCCAGCAAGAGAGCTATTAAAAACAAAAAGCTCAAACCCATCTTTTTACCTTTGAGTTACATTTTCCACCTGGGTAAATATTAAACCAAATTATCTACGTTTTTTTTCGAAAAATCCACAGAATTACGCCCTTTTTGCCGAAAAAAACAAGCGGGGCCTATACCGAACTAATCAGTATAGGCCCCGAACTGTTGCAGACTCATCTGTGTTAACCAATGATAATTTCGTGTATCAGCGTTTCTTACGCAGCAGTGCCAATCCGCCAAGAGCCAGGAGGCAAATCGTCGCCGGTTCGGGGATTGGGACGGCTTCATCGAACGTCGTGGCGATTCGGATCTCGTCGACGAAGAACTTGAGGCCCGCGATGTTGAGGGTGTCAAACTGGCTTTGGTCCAAGTTCGGTTTGTTGGCGGCCTCAGCCCAGTTGGCGCTGGAGAGATTGGGTTTGGCGGCAACCAGGGCGTCGAATTTCGCCTCGGTCAACACGTAGTCCGTTTCCAGGAAACGGGCGACCGTTATGATGTCTTCCCCGTTGGTGTCGGCGTCCCACTCGATCTTGCCGACCACAATATGGACTGCGCCGAAACCGTCGGCATCGTAGTCTATCCACGACATCTCGCCGTCGTCAGGCGTTCCCCATGCATCATCGCTCCAACTCCCACTCCACGCGCCGTTGAGATTGTGGGGGTTTCCATCTTTAAAATACATTGGGTAGAACCTGTTCCTCTCGTACCGAGGTGGGCCACCCCCCGTACCGATTCCGCTGCCCGAGTTGGTCAACGAAGCGGCGCGGGAGTTATCTGGACTCGGGTCCGTTCCGATTGTCAGGTTCGGTGCTTCCTCGTTGCGGTCCCAAGCCTGTACCGCCACGTAGCTGAACCAGGTTGTGGTGCCGGATGTGAACGTCGCGGTCACGCTGGGATTCAGCGCAATGGAACCATCCAAATTGCGGCCGATCTCAAAATCTTCGTCCTCACCCCTGGGTGGATCCAAATCCAACGGGCCGGCAAGTCCAACATAACCACCCGTCGTCATCAAGTTTGTAACCGTACCGTCGAACATATTGCGCTCACCCACGGCGACGTTTACACCCGAAATGTCGCCTTCCTGGTGGATACGCCAATCACCGGTGCAATACTCATAGGCCGTCCAGGTACCTGTCGTGCCTAATGCGCCACCCTGGCCGGTGAGCCACCCGTCCGCGTAGGCGAACGGTTCGTAGACGAGCACACTTGCGGAGGCCGATCCAGCCGTGAGGACGACTGCCATCGCCACGGCTACGATTGTAAAAATAGTTTTACTTTTTTTCATTCCTTCTCCTTTAAAAATAAAACATTAAAAAAATTACCGTTTTGGAAACGAGCCAAAACACGTACTTACCTAAAAAAACTCATTTTCCAAAGACTTGGCTTTTCACACCTTCCCTGAGCATGCCTGTTTTGAATTGTCGGTTGAAGTGCCTTTTCACCACATCAACCTCACGCCGCCTTGCTAACTACTAATTTGGTTCACCCAGAACTTACGAACGTATTCTGAAACCAAAATCCACATACTCCTTTGAACTCAACACCTCATTCTCACACATCGCCTATATTGCTGTCAAGGAAAAAAATGAAAAAAATAACAAAATTCTTGAAAAAATTACTTAAAAACACCTAAGCACTTTATTTACAAGGCCTTCCAGGAATCTTGAGGAAATGGTTGAGGCCCACAATGGAGAGTCCGGCGACAGCGACAACAGCAGATTTGAGCAAAAATCCGCAGAATTACGCCCTTTTTGCCCCAAAAACAAGCGGGGCCTATACCGAACTAATCAGTATAGGCCCCGAACTAATCCAAACAAACTAATCGGTTGCTTTCCAAAGGTGATTATCAGCGTTTAGCGTCTCTTACGACGAAGCAGAGCCAATCCACCAAGACCCAACAGAAGAATTGTGGCAGGTTCCGGAACTACGCTGAACTCGATGTGGTCGAAGGTGAGCCGTGAGTCGTACATGGGGTCACCATCATTTCTGATACCAACGAGAACTTTCACTTCTCCAACTGGGATAGAATTATACGTCCTTGAAATTACCCGGAACATGTCTGGTGTATGCCCACCTCCCCCACCTGTAGCTTCAGGATCTACCTGGGAATCGGGGGTGAGTGTTACACCGTCTACCAACAGGTCTAACGTCCTTGGGCCCGCAGGACCAGCAACCATGGCCGAAAGCACATAGTACTCGTCGGCGCCGAGTGCAGGTACGACCAGCGGGGCGTCCGATATGGCCGTTCCACCCTTTCCACTGCTCCAACCCCCAAAGCTATTAAGGGCACTGGTAGCATCCGTATCGTCATAACCATTGAAAAACAGGTCAGCGTTCCCGGTCGCACCTTGGGCGGGGGTTATCCAACCGGGGATATCAACCGAGGTGCCGGTGGTACTGTCGGCAAAATACACAAATCCGCCGCCGCTTAAGGGTCGGTTCATCCCTATTTGCTGCACCCAGATATTATAACCTTCCTGCCAGCCCACAACGGGGATGCCCGTCCCCGGTTTGTACATTGCAAAATCGCCGTTGGGCACAAGGCCGGCCTGCGCTGATACGCACGTAATCAGTAAAACCGACAAAATCAAATAAAACTTTTTCATAACTCTTCTCCTATTCTAATTCTAACTATGTTTACCATCAGCGTTTCTTACGCAGCAGTGCCAATCCGCCAAGAGCCAGAAGGCAAATCGTTGCAGGTTCGGGGATGATCTCCGACATAGCATACAGGGGCAGCGCGGTCGCACTCGGATCGTTAGTCATCTGACGCCAAACCCAATCAGTAGTTGAGCTACCGTTGCCCTGGGTAGTTTCAGGTAAACTGGTACCAAGAGCGCCAGCGTTGGAGTTTGTACCGACCTTACCCGTTGCGTTGGTACCATCCCAGTATGTACCGGTAAACGGCCAATGGGATTTCGTATCTCCGTTTTCAGTCTGGTTAATAATATGCTGAATACTATGGTCCCACAAGTCTGCGTTGTTGTTGGCTACTAAAGTAATTTCGTCAACAAGGTAAATTGGCACGCCAACGCCGTCAACCGCCGGATTGGTTCCGGTGTTGTCTCTTGCGTCCACTAAATCTGTCGAGCCGATGACAAACCATTCAATGTCGCCGCCTATGCCGGCAGCGTCGGCGAGGCCTTGCACGAGCGCGTTGTATTCCTCTATAGTAGACAACGTTGCCCCTGGGTCGGTGCTCGTGATAAACGCGAGGCGATACGGACCAACAATAGTCGCCTGTGCCGATCCTGCGAAGACTGCCAGTGCCACGGCTACGACCGTCAAAATAGTTTTACTTTTTTTCATACCTTCTCCTTTAAAAATAAAACATTAAAGAATTACCGTTTTGGAAACGAGCCAAAACACGTACTTACATAAAAAGAACTCATTTTCTAAAGACTTGGCTTTTCACACCTTTCCTGCTCTTACTGCGGATGCCCGTTCTGAATTGCCGGTTGAAGTGCCTTTTCACCACATCAACCTCACGCCGCCTTGCTAACTACTAATTTGGTTCATCCAGAACATCCAAACGCATTCTGAAACCTAAATCCACATACTCCTATGGACTTAACACCCTATTTTCACACATTGATTATATTGCTGTCAAGGAAAAAATGAAAAAAATAACAAAATTTTTTAAAAAAATTACTTAAAAAACACCTAAGCACTTTATTTACAAGGCCTTACAGGAATCTTGAGTAAATGGTTGAGGCCCAGAATTGTGAGTCCGGCGACAGCGACAACAGCAGATTTGAGCAAAAATCCACAGGATTACGCCCTTTTTGCCCCAAAAACAAGCGTTTTTCCCTGAATCCTAACCCAGGGCTTCCTCAGAAACTTATTTTTCCCGGTTTGAAACCCTCCACCGCAAGCCTGTGCCTGCACCGGTGGGGGAAATTAGTCGTTAGTATATAGGGTATGCGGAAACCCTACGGGCAAAGCCCGTAGCACCTATTTCCGCTTTACGAGCTCTGATCGACGCCCTTCGGGCGAGTTCCCATTCACCCACGGGCAAGCCCGTGGAACTCTGCCCTTCGGGTTATTAGCCGGATGAGGCCGAGAAGGCCGACGTTTTAATTAACCTGACATTTCACATATTAAACGCTGAGCTACACGATAACGTAAGATATTTTTCGCACATTATTATTAGACCTGTAAAAAAGCCCCCAATTATGAAACTGAAATCGCCGATTTCAAGCAGTTTCCTTCCCACCAGGAAACTGCTTGAAGGTCTCCTATAACAAAAATCACTAACCTGTGCCATTTTTGCTGACGTCAGACAGGAGTAGTCATTGTACCTTCAACTGAGATTAGGACAACCTCGTATAACAAGCCAGATAGCCGCTCCTATCAAACCCGGGAATCTCCACCGGACTCGTATCGGCCGAGCTTCGAGTATCGAGTCACGATTTTTGTGCCGTCTCTTCAGAAGTTGCTTTTTTCTTTCTGGTCAGAAACACCACAAGGATGACAACGCCCGCAACTATAGCTGATAATAAGAACAGGCCCAGCAAGATAAATATTAATATCAAAAAGTTCAAAGCCATCGTTTTACCTCTAATTTATAACTCTCTATCCTGAATTTTATGCGAAAGCACCACAAGATTCACGAGCGACGAGTCACTTTATAAACATTCTCTCCATTTCCTCAAGACCGCTCAGGCACAAGCCCGACCAGGTCTCCATCGTATCACTGACTTTTTGCAGCTCGGCTATCGTCTTAAAGTCCATTTGCGTAATCATTTGTTCCCGCTTGCCGACCTTCGGCTCGTCCAGCACCCAATAATGGACTATGCCGAGATGCACACTTCC
>Ga0209636_10007346_pt1 | contig 11240 bp, 15 predicted proteins | sample DeeMarSWOR152_54_FD_187464 | JGI IMG/M metagenome (GOLD analysis project Ga0209636, IMG submission 187464) | Marine sediment microbial communities from White Oak River estuary, North Carolina - WOR-1-52-54 (SPAdes) (version 2) | ecosystem: Environmental > Aquatic > Marine > Intertidal zone >... | reverse complement strand
GAACGCCCTCTTTATTCCTTTCTTGAATCTGGATGTTCCACCCTGAGAAGGGTGGCGTACATAGCTACAGGAAACCCCCAGGTATCCCAAGGAATACTGTGCTTTTCTACCCACCGCAACAATTCTCTCTGGGGTCAGAATCGACAGAATCTTGGAGACAACGTAAGAATACTGAAGCACCTCCTTAGATGTCGGTGTCCGGACCGACAAAATATTGCCAATCCTGTATGGATGAATAGGAACGCAATTCCACACAATAAAGCGCGGATGATATGGTAGCATTGTTGACCAGAAAACTCTTGCGGAGTTTGAAATGTACGGCGTCGCCTTTCGGACTTTAATTCTCGGAACACCCCTGCTTGATTGCTGACCACTAAATGGTAATGTATGCGCCAACAGCTGTCTTTCTCCAGTGAACGGAACACCCGAGAAACGGCAACCCCAGGGTCCGGGAGCTTCGCCGAGTAGTAACACGGATGGTCTTCTGCTGAATGACAAAAAGTAATTACGTAGATTCTCTTGTCTGATCTCCGTAGCCACTGCTAGATCAACAGAAGAATTACGATCACGATACTGATTGAAAAACCCGGACGTCGACCTGATTGTAAAAATCTCTCTCTCGAAGAAATTCCATAATTCATCTAAAACCATATACTAGCGATATACGGATTTTTGACTGCAGAGTCGATGAGTTGTTTCGTGTTTAGATGTTTCTCCCGGTGAGCCAGCCAAGTCTTCCACCATCCTTTCGATCCGATTCTAAATATGGTTTGATATCAATAACCGGGGTGCCATCGATCATATCTATCCCCCTCACCTTCAGGATATTCCCCTTACGTTCAAGAAGCTGTACTGCAGTCAAACCAATCGGATTGGGTCTATCCGGGTGTCTCGTGGCGAATACTCCGCGTAGCTTTTCTGGAAAATGAAGTGGCTTCACCTTCAGCCCACGAAAGTCAGATTTATGCATCCACCATACTACTATTATGTGGGAAAAGCCATCAATATCACTAAGCCCTTCTTCGTATTCCTCGAACAATTCTATTTCGCCAACATTTCCCCTCTTTTTCGACTCTGTGATCTCATCTCGTGTCTTAAACGTACAGCGTACGATACCGATCGGCTTTATTCTATAGCTGTCTTCCATTATAATCTCACAATTCTTGGGAAGCGCGTGTTGCTACATAATAATGGTCGTCAACGCGCAATTCTTGTAATATTTGCTTGAAAAGCTGTAAACTATACAAGTGAACCATTTTTCTGCAGATGCCGGCAGTAGCTATTCTCCGATTATTTTTATCAAAACTCGCTTTCTTCTCCGACCATCAAACTCACCATAAAAAATCTGCTCCCACGGCCCGAAATCCAATTTGCCGTCGGTTACCGCTACGACAACTTCGCGTCCCATGAATTGCCGCTTAAGATGAGCATCAGCATTTGTTTCGCCAGTTAGGTTATGTTTATACAACTTAGGATCGTGTGGCATGTTTCGCTCCAACCACTTTGTGAAATCGCTATGCAACCCTCCTTCATCGTCATTTATAAAAACACTTGCCGTTATATGCATGGCGTTCACCAAACATAAACCCTCCTCGATCTCACTCTGCCGTACAGCCTCCTCAACCTCAGAGGTGATATTTATGAATTCTAGTCTGTTCTTCGTATTAAACCAAAGTTCTTTCTTGTAGCTCTTCATCTCCGCCACCCTCGGTTTTTTGCATGACATAAAACACAGAACCTTGGTATTCTGGTTTTTTCTTGAATTCGTTAACCTCGTCCTGCACCTTGTTAAGTAAAACCAGGGCGCCCGGGTCGTTCTGATACCTGTGTCTAAGACCTTCAATCAGGTTCTCCATCGGGCCATAGTAATCATCCCACCAAGCTTCTTTGGACACATCAAACTTTTCAATCAGACGATAGCCACATGCAGGTATCGAATCGATCCTTTTTTCGATGTCGATTATCCTTGCATGTATAACGAGAAATCCGTGAGGACGTATCAACCGACGCCATTCTCTCAAACCCTCTTCAAATCCAATCAAGAATATCGCCCCCTCGCACCACACGACATCAAAACTACCATCATTAAATCTCATATCTTTCATTGTACAATTTATCGTTTTCATCCGGGTCGTTAGCCCAGCCTGTTCGATTTTCTCGTTCAGTTTGTCTAAAGCCACTTGATCCGTATCGATTCCCACGACTCGCCCACCACTTAATCTAGCAAGCTCTAAGGTGACAACTCCGGTGCCGCAGCCAATGTCGAGGATAATCGGATTCTCCATCTCGGGTAAGGCCTTGAAAGCCTTTCTTGTGTATCGTAGCAACTTCGACCTGAAGTAATCACGTCTTACCTCGGACGATATATCAAACATCATTTGCTCCCTTCATCACCAATCGAATCTGTAAATATGGCACCTTTTTTTAACCTCCTGATTCCCAATATCTTTACCGGGGTCGTCAACACCTGACCATCAGCCGGCTCTCTGTGTATCGCATGTACAACCTCCATGCCCTTTATCACGCTGCCGAATGCCGCAAAGCCTTGACCGTCAGGATTTCTCCTACCACCAAAATCCAGCTCAGGTTGATCGCCCACACATATGAAAATCTCAGAACTCGCGGTTCCCGGCTCGGCTCGGGCAATCGATATCGTTCCGCGTTTATGCAGTATACCAGTTTTCCGGGTCGTTTCATGACTGATCGGTGGCAGCCTCAAATCACTCTCAATGAAACCTATGCCGCCCTGTATAACCTCAATCTTCACATCGTTGTCGGGTTGGTTATCCAATCTCACTACTCTATAGAAAGAACTCGCCTTATATCGATTTTCATCAACATATCGCAGGAAATTCTTTACGGTAATGGGCGCTTTTTCAGAATACACTTCAATACAAATATCACCTAAATCGGTTTGTATCAAAATGCGCGGTGCTGATTCCTGCAGATCCTTACAAACCAAACTAGCCAATACAAGCAAAGCAGTAAGCATTAGACCTCTTCGATCACCCACCGTATTCTCCTGAGTAATGCTACCTGTAATATCCAACATGTCAAGTAATAGTCACAGCTCATTAGTATGCATAGATCAAGCTATCCTTATCATAATCAACCCTATGACGATTAAGACAATCCCTGTTGTTTTTCTTTTCGACCTTGACTCACCGAGGTATGTCATACCCAACATCGCTCCGACTGCCACGGAAAATTCACGCACGGCGACTACATAACTAACTTGTACCATACGGAAGACGTAAAGGATTATCAAATAGCCGACTGCTGAACCAACACCTATGACCAAGCTGTATCTCCAATATCTTCTCCAGGCATCATAAAGCTCACCACCCCTCGCGATGAACATATAGGGCGTCAGGAAAAACAAGCTCAGCAAGAAAAGACCAAGAATGTAGATGACAGGGTTAATCGATGCCATGGCCACCTTGTCGATTATCGAATAGAAAATCATTGTCACTCCGACCAGTAATGCATAGAGCAAGCCCTTTCTGTAATCAATCTGATCATCCCGCTTCAACCCAATAGAAAGCACACCCATGCTCGTACAGATTATCCCGGCGATCCCGATGATAGATAGCGATTCACGCAATAGCAGCATTGCGATCAAGGCCGTACCTATGACACCACAACCACGAGCTACTGGATAGACTATCGAAATGTTTCCATAAGTATATGCCTTTGAAAGAAAGAAAAAGTAAAAAGCGTGCACTATTCCCGTCGCGAGAATATAAACCAAGCCGCTTGGTAAAAGACCATCTGCAATGATAAACACTAATGCAAAGGGCAACAGAAGAATGGATGCAAACACCAAACCAATGTACAGAACGCTTAGATTGCCGGATACTCTTTTTGTCATGAAATTCCACAGTGCATGTAATAAGGCGGAAACAATAACAAGCACAAAAGCTAATGCGATCATTGTCGATCTCTTTGCTCAGTGTTCACAAACAAATGCCTCAGGAATTCTACTCCTCCTTGCGCACGAAATATTTGATCATCACTCGTGAATCATCGACGCGTTCAATTTTGAACAAGGGCTGGAGCAAATCTTCAAACATTTTTCTGTCTTTTGGGACATTCGGCCTGTCAAAATACTCTTCTAACCTAAACATTGTTTCGACATGGGGATGCGTGAGGTTCGGTGTATCAAAAACCATCTTCGCATTTGGCCTAAGCACACGATATAACTCCCGGAGCGCGCATCTTGAATATCCAAGAGTGCAATATTCCAAAACTCCGATCGCCGCTGCAACATGGAAGAAATCATCATCAAATGGCGTGTTCGCGATATCCGTGTTGTACAACCCACCAATCGAAATTCCATTCTTACGTACATATGCTTTCATCGCCCCGACCAGCGCCGAGCTGATATCAACGCCATAATAAGTGCACGGCCATCTGTCAAGGCGGTAATTTGCTAGATTGGCGCAACAACCAGCATCAAGAAAGCGCATGCCTCGCTCTGGCTTTAGGTATTCCTTGATGTCCGATGCGCCACTTCCCATTAGTGGGCCATGAATGATTTCTCGATACCCGCGCATATTTTGTATATGTTCCGGGACAGCACCGTATGCATCGATACCCTTTGCATATTGCTCGGCCGTTAAGTCATACGCTCGTCGAATTCTCTCTAACTGGCTGCTCATTCGATCCCCTGTATTCTTCATTCCATTATACCGGTATTATGGCATAATGGTACGGGGAATAACCTGGTTGCTTGATTGCAGATGCCCTGTTCTCGCATGCCAGGTATTTATGTTCATGTAATTCTAAAACTGGCGAAACAGCGATGGTCACTTCTGCTTCTTTAATATCACACCGCTCTTTATGGCTTAATGCGCGGGATCCACATGGGAACAGAATTCATATATTCCTCATATTCATCTCCAAAATTCGCAAGTAATAATCTTTCTTCATATTTGGCAAGATAATGGTAAAAAACTATGATTGTACTACAGATTACTGTCGCGAATATTGAAAGCGTGAATATCACTAAGGCTACATAAAATAGGATACACCCAAGATATACGGGATGTCGAACAAGCTTGAATACGCCCTTTTCAATCACTTGTGGCCCTTCACGCTCCTCGCCAAATACGACCTTCATACCTTGCTGAGCCAAGTACCCAGCAAAAAACAAGAAGATAATACCCAAGGGTACTCTGAGAAACAATGAAACATACTGTACAAGAAATGTCGACAACTTGAGAACAAAAGAATCAATGACCCAGACCGCAAGAAATATGATCAGCAGAATTAGCTGCCCAGTATCACCAAATGGATGCTCACCGACCAAATCATCACGGTGGCTGTGTCGGGACTGTCTATTCATTATCAATCTCCTTCTTTCAATAATCGCTGCGCCTCCTTTAAAACACCCATAATTGGAATGTTCTGAGGACACTTCTCTTCACACTCACCGCACTCGGTACACCGGTCAGCGCGATTTTCCGGCTTAACGAAGACCTCATACATCCACTGCGACTCCTCCACTGCGTCGTACATACACGCATCGTTATAGAGCTCAAGGATATACGAAATCGGTATTTTTTGAGGACAAGGTATACAATAACCACACTGCGTACAATTAACCTTTGTCCGTCCAAGATAAAATTCTTTCGCTTGTGCATACAACCTAATTTCTTCATGTGTAAGCGTATTCATATGCTCGTTGGACGCAAAGGCGACGTTCTCTTCGACCTGAAGCAAGCTGCTCATTCCGCTCAACACACAACTTACTTCAGGGCGATTCAGAACCCAGCGCAGTGCGAATTGTGCTGGTGTTTGCGCCCACTGTGATCGTTTGATTATGTCCAAGACTTCGTTGGGTACATTATTGGCAAGCTTGCCGCCCCGTAAGGGCTCCATGATTACAACTGCCAAACCCTTGCCGTGTGCATATTCCAAACCTTCAATCCCTGCCTGATAATGATCATCAACGTAATTAAGTTGGATTAGACAAAAGGTCCATGGATAAGCGTCGACGATTTTTTTGAACAAAGGTGATTCATCATGGTAGGAGAAACCAGCAAAGCGGATTTTGCCAGCCTCAAGAAATTTGTCAAGTGACTTCAGAACATGATGCTCCTTGACTCTCTTCCACGTGCTCTTTCCCAAAGAATGCAGGAGATACATATCAATATGATCGGTCTGCAGTCGCTTCAGCTGTTCGTCAAAGTATTTTTGCGGATCATCTTTCGATTGCACGCGCCATACCGGCATCTTGGTAGCCAAATAAATTTTCTGCCTGTAACTGCGCTTCAAGGCTCTGCCAAGAAAAATCTCGCTCGTCTCTCGATGATACGGATACGCTGTATCAACATAGTTGATACCATGATTTATTGCATAATGTAACATCTTGGTTGCCAGTGGTTCATTGATCATTGTTGGATCGTATACGTCATTCAGAGGAAAGCGCATCGCCCCAAAGCCCAATTGTGATAAATGGACTCCAGTATGCGCGAATTTGCGAAATATCATAATTTCTATTCTAAGGGTAAGTAACTAATTGTCAATACAAGAATCCGAATTCTGTGTGCGGTATTGTTCTTGCTACGTACTGCTTACTACTCGGTTGAGCCTTCTTTAGGTCCTACCGAATCCTCTATTGCCACGTATTCGACCGGCACTTCTTTAGTCAACCATATGGCACTTTCAGTTTTGAAGAACTCATATCCCTTTTCATACATCTCATGTGCTTTGATTATCAGCACAACCGGGTCACCATGTCGGCGTCCCACCTCAGAAGCAGTCGCCTCATCCTCAACCAAATGCACATACTGTCTTGTACCAGGACCAAGTCCCTCGGTTTTTATGGAAGGTAGAAACCGTTTTGCTGTCCCATGAAACAGAAATTCCGGAGGTTCGCTTGATTCCTCTCTGAGCGAGACAGGAATGGAATGCCCGTAATTCGCTCTGATTCTCTTACCATCTTCACTGAAAGAAAATCTCTTTTTCTCGGCCTGTTCAACGATTTGGCGTAATGTCGGCCGATCAAGAATAACACCGGCCTCAAGTGCCTTCTTGGTAAGTTCCTCCACATCAGCCCAGCCTTCGGCATCCAGCGTCAAGCCAATGTGCTCGGGCTTATGCCTGAGTACGAGGCTCAAGAATTTGCTGATCCTGACCAGTTTATCGTCAATTTTCATGATGCGACTATTAACATATGATATCTAAAGAAGCATGCTTTGTCAAACACAAAAAAGAACAGCGTGTATCACTAAATAACACTGTACATCTTAACTCTGGCAGACTATACTATTGGGCGTTAAAAACGGGGAGGTAATCTTGAATGATCAAGAAATCAAGAAAATCAGTCTCGAGCTGCTCGGATCGGCAGATGCCGCATATGTTACCACTATTGATCAAGAAAGTCATCCACAAACTAGATGTATGTTCAACCTACGCAACAGGCAGAAATTTCCCAAGTTGATTGAAATGTTCGATGAACATAAAGATGACTTCATGATCCTGCTCACGACCAATACATCTTCGGAGAAAATCGCGCACATCAGGAAAAATCCAGTGGCGTGTATCTACTACTGTCAGCCAGAAAAATTCCATGGTCTCATGCTTTCAGGAAATATCGAGATCATTGATGATCATAAGCTCAGAGAAAAGATTTGGCATGAGGGATGGGAAAGATATTACGCAACCGGACCTAATGATCCTGACCACACTGTATTGCGATTCCTGCCGATTAAAGCAAAGGGATGGTATGGGGGATGCGCGTTCGAATTTTCATTCAAGGCTGTAAGCTGAAGCCGTGTCAGATCGTGTAACGTGACAAAACCATGGAAGCATGAGTATCTTTCTTCAATACCTTTACCCTGCGAACTGGCTTTCCGACCTGTATTATGCTAAGTGTTTCGCCCTTCTTGCTACTGAAAAACATCACCAGTTGAAGATATCATCGAGAAAGAAATTCCCCAATATATCCTCTTGCAGGCTGCCATCTTCGATAAACACGATCCTGCCGGATAATTTGCCATCCTGAAAGCCAGTCCCGATGAAATGCATGGTGGGCACTCTGCCCATTTCGATTTCGCTCACCGCGAACTTAATAATGCCACCGGCCTTGCGCGCGAATTCAACATTAATGTTCTCACGACCGGGCATTTCTATTGTCATATTGTTCCCATCACCGATTTTAACCGTAACGCTTGTCACAAATTCGTCTCCACCAGAAACCTGAATCAGTTCCATATTTGCAGTCTTTTCATTATCATCGGACGATTTCCCTAATGCAAAACTGGTCAACACGCCGACAAGAATAGCACAAAACAAGCTACCACACTTCACACTACCTCCTTTAGTTGTCATCAGAAATGCATGCTAGCTGATATTATCTCTCTAGCTGATTCCGTTTCAGCCAGAAGTCAAACGACCTGCCCGGAACAAAGATATCTACACCGATTGATTCCTGACCGAGCGTGTTCTCAATCGAATGGGGTTCGTTGGAAGCGAAGTAGGCAGCATCCCCTGGCTTGAGCAATGCCTCTTCTCCACCAGCATTCCTCACCCTCATCTCACCCTTAATGACCACACAAACCTGCTCCTCTGGATGACTGTGGATCGGAGAAGAATGCCCCACCGGCTTCACAAAATATTCTAAAGAAATCTTCTTTTCATTACATGTACTTGCCCGCATCCAGCCTTTTTCGGGCTCGTATTTCTGTGCGTCTTTTACATGAATGACTTTCATCGATGTCGCTCCATTCTTTGCCAAAACAATACTAATTCAGTTTGTATCTCGGGCATATTCAACAATATTGCCGTCCCTGTATAAGGCTATGATGCCTATGACTTGTGTTTTTTCTCTGCTGAATTTTACCCTTACATCGGTCTCATCCATTACCAGGAAAAGAGTCTCACTCATTGGAATCATCCTGTGCTTCATGCGGTCACCGCGCTGGTAGAACAAGAGGCCGTTCTCAAAACTAATGTTCACTGAACCATACGTTCCGTGATATGATCGCAGCACGTCGGCTTCGATGGTAATTGGATTAAGTTTTGCCTTATGTGCGTCTATATGCCACTGATAAGAAGCTCGCTGCCTTTCACCCGGCGCCAAAGTTCTTAGTTTCTCTAAAGCGTTTAGGTAAGCAACATCGAAGGCTTCCTCTGCTGCGACTTCAATATCAGGATCAACACCCACCCCTTCCCAGTTAGCCTTGGTCACCGGGTGGATTGAAGTAAGCTCTGGCACAATGAGGATAAACTCATCGCTCAGCACTTTTGGGCCAATGGGGTGGGCGCCGCCGCGTGTTCTTTCACCGACGATTGTCGATCGCTTAAGAAATTTCAAATTGTAGCAAAATTCTTCAGCAGCAGAGAATGTTGATTTAGAGGTCAGAATATATAGAGGAATGTTTGCCATTATTCTCCCGGGTACGTAAGGTGATGTCCAGCTTTGATAATACCGATCCTCAGGACGGGAATAAACCGAATTGAGGTGCACGATTTCTTCATTATCCAGAAAGTAGCTGCACAGAAAGGCCACCATATCTCCCCAGCCCCCGCCGTTGTTTCTTAAATCAATTATCACCGCCTCGCAGTCAGATAGCAGATTCATCGCAGCCACTGCTGTAGCTCCAGCGTATTTCGGATGAAAAAAAATCCTCAGGTCCAGATAGCCAATGTTTCCGTCCAAAATCTCCAGTCGTTTGAACCCAAAATTCCTGGCTCTTTCTTCTGCTATCATATCCTCCGTAAGGTATGCGTCTTCTTCATCCACCTCTCTCATCTGCTTAATCCAGTCTGGATCATAAACAACGCTCAGATGTTTATCGCTACTCCATTCTTTCAGGTCGGCATCGATTTGCGCGGCAAATTCTCTGGGTTTTTCAAATTCAGAATACTTACCCTGCTCGCTACAAATCAAAAGCTGCTGGCTAACCCTTTCCCCGATGTCGGGAAAGATATAGTTGCTTTCCAGCAATGAGCAGATTTTAGTAACAATCTCACCCTTTGCTTTCTTGGAGATTGTCGCACTGCCCAAGTAGTTGGGCAAAACCAATAAGAGCAACAAAAGTGGATAAACCGCAACTCTCAGAACCGGCCAAGCTTGAAATGTCTTCATTACATGCTCCTTTCCATAATTTGAGTTTGGAATCTAAACCAACAATAGTCAGTATAAGTAAAACGTGTTCATTGTCAATGTAAGGACTGGAATATGGTATATGGTATGCCAATCTGGAGGTATTGACTTTTATGCTCTCTGTAATATAGTAATGGGAAGAGCAGTTGAAATGAGTAAGCAACAGTACAGTCAAATAAGTAGCTTCAACCTTCAACCGGGGCGCTTAATTGCCGGCAAGTATGAGGTCCTCTCACTACTGGGTAGTGGTTGGGAAGGCGAGGTTTATCGCGTTCGCGAGCAGAATACCGGTGTCGACCGCGCCGCCAAGGTTTTTTTTCCACAACGTAACAAGCATGATCGAGCAACCAAATTCTACGCGCGGAAGCTACACAAACTGAGGCATTGTTCAATACTCATACAGTATCACACACAGGAACGTATTACCTTTCATAGAGAACCGACGACAATCTTGATATCAGAATATGTTGAAGGAGAATTACTCAGCAATTTTGTTGCGCGACAGCGCGGCCAGCGTTTGACGATTTTCGAAGGCCTCCACCTGCTTCACGCACTAGCAGCTGGCATTGAGGAAATACACCGTGCACGTGAGTACCATGGAGACCTGCACGATGACAATATTTTGGTCAAGCGGCAGGGTCTATCATTCAAAGTTAAGGTCGTTGACATGTATAATTGGGGCGCACCCGATGCCGGGAACATCCGCGACGACGTCTGCGATCTAATACGTCTATTTTACGATACCATCGGCGGTCCCCGATTCTATCGCAAACACCCCAGGGAAATCAAAGACATCTGCTGTGGATTAAAACGCTCTCTAATTATTAGAAAATTCCGTACCGCTGGTCATATACGTCAGCACTTGGAGAACATGACCTGGTACAGCAATTGACCCCAAACAATAGATTTTTCTCTGTCAAAGAAAAAGCCCCCTTACGGGGGCTTTTTCCGATGCATGTTATGCACATTATGCAAGTTCGACTTTTGTGGCTTTGTCCCCTTTTGGGGATTGGGTAATCTCAAACTTAACTCTCTCGCCTTCTCTAAGGGTCCGATAACCATCACCCGCAATGTCTGCGTAGTGCACAAAAACATCACCCGACCCGTCTTCTTTCTCGATGAAGCC
>Ga0209636_10007343_pt1 | contig 11243 bp, 8 predicted proteins | sample DeeMarSWOR152_54_FD_187464 | JGI IMG/M metagenome (GOLD analysis project Ga0209636, IMG submission 187464) | Marine sediment microbial communities from White Oak River estuary, North Carolina - WOR-1-52-54 (SPAdes) (version 2) | ecosystem: Environmental > Aquatic > Marine > Intertidal zone >... | reverse complement strand
TAATCTTAAAGGCGTTAGCAGCGAAAACATCGTCGCACTTTGCGATGTGGACGAAGAACGTGCAGCAGCCATGTATAAGGAATATCCAAAGGCTAAAAAGTACAAAGACTTTCGCATTATGTTAGATGAAATGGACAAATCCATTGATGCGGTGATTGTCTCTACACCTGACCACACCCACGCAGTAGCTGTCATGAAAGCCATTAAGATGGGTAAGCACGTTTACTGCGAAAAGCCTCTGGCTCATTCGATTTATGAAGTCCGCCAGATTACAGAGGCTGCCCGCAAATATAACGTCCAGACCCAAATGGGCAATCAAGGCCATTCATCCGAACAGATTCGCATGATGTGCGAGTGGGTCTGGGACGGGGCCATCGGCGATATCCAGCAGGTCTATACCTGGAGCAGCCGACCTTCCGGCGGCGCAGCTTTTCCCGTAAATATGAAACGGCCCACAGACAGACCACCTATTCCTGAAGAGCTGGATTGGGACCTGTGGCTGGGCCCGGCACCTTATCGTCCTTATCATCCTGATTATCTGCCATTCAACTGGCGAGGCTGGGTCGACTTCGGCACCGGGGCATTGGGGGACATGGGTTGTCATATCCTGGACCCTGTTTTCTGGGCGCTGAAGTTAAGTGAAGTAGATACTATTGAGGTCGAGGCAACAACCACCCATTTTGATCCAGAAATAATGAAAGAAACCTATCCTGTCGCTTCCATCGTTCGTTATGAATTTCCCGCACGGGGCAATATGCCGCCGGTAAAACTGACCTGGTCAGATGGTAGACTGCGTCCACCTCGGCCGGATGATATGGAAATCAAGCGAAAATTTGGTGGTGAAGGTGCTTTACTGATTGGTGAAAACGGCAACATCATGCACGGGTCCCACGGTGCCAGTGAAGTGCGGATTGTCCCGGAATCAAAGATGAAGGCCTATAAGCTACCTGCCAAGACCCTGCCCCGCTCCGAAGGTCATCATCAAGATTGGATTCTTGCCTGCAAAGGTGGAAAGCCTGCCAGCTCAAACTTCAACTACGGCGGACCCCTCACAGAAATGGTACTATTGGGGGTTTTGGCCGCGCGTAATCAGGATCGCAAATTGATCTGGGACGTTAAGAATATGCGGATAACTAATGACCAAGAAGCCAACAAGTACGTTAATCCGCCTTACCGGCAAGGCTGGAGCCTGTAGAAGGTCATTTCAAAAAGCTTGCCCTGAGCGCAGCCGAAGGGTCGCTGGCGTGGATGGATGCAGAGCAGGCTGGTTCGTTGTCATCGCTTCGGTGGCAAAATATTTAGGCCCCCAATTCATTGGGGGGTTCCCTTATATTTACAAGTTGAGAGACTCTTTTGTCGCAAGGACTTTTGCCGAGGCACTTTCGAAAACGACTGATTGCAAATTGGTTTGCGTTGATATTCCTATTGGTTTAAGCAACGGCGACAAGCCCCGCCAGTGTGACATTGCAGCCCGAAAAATTCTGGGTAAGGGCCGGGCCAGCAGTGTATTTCCACCGCCTATAAGGTCGTGTCTTCCAGCTAAAGACCTACAAATCGCCAGCGAAATTTGCTTTAAGCATTCGGGCAAGAAGCTAAACAGGCAAAGCTTTTTCATAATGGATAAGATTCGCCAAGTTGATGATTTGATGAAATCACGACTCCAGCAGTGCGTGAGAGAGATTCATCCTGAACTGGTATTTTGGGCACTTAACGGCAAAAAGCCGATGCAGCATAACAAGAAAACACTTACTGGACGGAACGAACGTATGAAGCTGCTGTCGCTTATCTTTTCGGATGTCGCGGAGCTCGTTGCCAAAGCGCGCAACCCCAAAGATGTGGAGCCGGATGATATTCTGGATGCCCTTGCAGCAGCTTGGACAGCCGGCCAGATTGTTTTAGGAAAAGCAGAAACACTGCCAAAGAACCCCGAGCTTGACAGCAAAGGTTTAAGAATGGAAATTCTTTACCCAATTGCTATAATTGATAATTGAGTATACTTTGTAGACAATACTGAAATTGTCATTTCGAGCGAGCCAAAGGCGAGTCGAGAAATCTGTTTTTAATTGATTTCTCCACTTCGCGATGCTTCGCATCGCTTTGGTCGAAATGACACATGGTCTTTTCGACATAGCAAATTGAATATCGAAAAAACAACAGAAATTCAAAGACAATAGTTAATAGAAAAATTAAATCAAGAAAATGGGTACGATAGTAAATCTTCCTAAGCCGAATCTTGATGGTTCGATGTCACTGGAGAGAGCTGTAGCTGCTCGGCGTTCCCGGCGCAGCTTTCTTTCCAAAGCTCTTACACTGGAGCAAATCGGCCAATTGGTCTGGACGGCCCAGGGTCAAGCCGCCAAGAGCAGGTATCGCACTGTACCTTCAGCAGGAGCAACTTATCCTCTGGAGCTTTTCGTGGTCACCGAAGAAGGGCTGTTTCACTATCTACTGGCTAAACACGCTCTTGAGAAACTGGCAGACCAAGACCTGCGGTCCACACTTGCGGCTGCTGCGTGGGGACAGGAGTTTATTGAAGCTGCGCCGCTGACGTTGGTTTTTGCAGCAGAGTTTGTCAGAACAACGGGACGCTACGGCCAGCGGGGTATTCGTTATGTCTATATGGAGGCCGGCCATGCTGCTCAGAACGTCCACCTTCAGGCTGAGTCTTTAGGGCTTGGCTCTGTGGCTGTCGGTGCTTTTAATGATGCCTCGGTCAGTAAGGTTTTGTCACTGCCAAAACACCTTGAGCCCATCTACATGGTCGTAGTAGGCTATCCTCGTCAGTAATTATAAGGTATATGCTTCAATGTCGTTGGACTGGGCTGACAATATTGCACAGCAGCTTTTAAGCCGGGGCTTAATGCAAAAAGGCATCTGCTTGATTCTCGGCGCATCAGACACGGGCAAAACTACACTCACAACTGCTCTGGCCCAGCACCTAGCACAAAGGCAGCCTGTGGGAATTATTGATGCGGATATTGGCCAGTCTCATATTGGGCCGCCTACCACGGTCGGCTGGGCGGTTGTCGATAAGCCGCAGGTTGATTTTTCAAAACTCACTGCCAGCGGCATCAGTTTCGTGGGGCACGTAACGCCGGTCGGTCATCTATTGCAGTTAACTGCGGCTATCGTGCAAGGCGTTCAGCAACTATCTAAAGTCACCGAATTGATCATAATTGATACCCCTGGTCTTATCAGAGGACCGGCAGCGGCTGCTCTGTGGTGGGCAGTGCAGAAAATATTAAAGCCACGGTTAATCTTGGCAGTGCAGCGCCAAGACGAGCTAAGTGGCATCCTTTCAGGTCTGGAGTCTTTTGACCTGCAGCTTGAGCGGATTGAATCTCCGCCACAAATAGCAATTAAATCGCTGCAGGAAAGGCAAGCCTATCGCAAAAGTCAGTTTGTCAGCTACTTCCGCAACGCCCGTCATTACAATATCAGCTTAGCTGACATAACGGTTCAGCCAGGCTGGGATTTAAGCCGTGAGAGCTTCATCAATCGGGTGGTTGCGCTGAGGGATGAAAAGGGTATAGACAATGCTATAGGAGTAATAACCGGATGGCAGCAGGAAGGTTACGTTATGGTTGTCAAAGCCCCTCCACTCGAAATTGGCCAAATTTGTTGTCTTGTTATCGGTGACATCACAATAGATATTACCGGATAGTTTTGTGGAAACGGTCTTCATTGATGGTAGTTCTGGCGAGGGAGGGGGACAGATACTGCGAACGAGCCTGGCCTTGGCCTGCATAACCGGCAAAGGTTTGCACATAGAGAACATCCGTGCTGCCCGCCGAAATCCAGGCCTGGCCAAGCAACATTTAGCTGCTGTACAGGCTGCCTGTAAAATCTGCGGCGCCCAATGTCACGGTGCTGCGATAAATTCAAAGGTTTTGGATTTTTTGCCCGGGCCTGTGCAGGCCGGCCAGTTTAATTTTGACGTAGGCTCAGCTGGTTCTGCCTGTTTAGTGATGCAAACTATTTTGCCTGCTTTGTTTTTGGCTGATAAGCCTTCGACAGTTACGGTCACTGGCGGAACTCATAATCCCTGGGCTCCGCCGTTTGATTTCCTGTGCGAGACCTTTTTGCCGGCTATTGCTACAGCCGGCTTCCAGGTAGGTTGTCGATTGATAAAATATGGTTTTTTTCCTGCCGGCGGGGGTGAGATTGCCTTTGATATTCAGCCCTGGCAGAAAGAGCAAGGACAGGTTATCAATATTTGCCAGCCTTTGCAGGACCAGCAAGTCTATGCGCGAATATACATTGCCAAGCTTCCGGCACATATTGCGCAGCGCCAGGAGAAACTACTGCTGCAAAGTGAGCTGAATATTCAAAACGTTGGGCACGTCGAAGTGACGGACTCTGTCGGTCCCGGCAATTGCGTGATGATTCGAATTTGTAGTGAAAGTCGAATAGTTGTTTTTACCGCATTTGGAATGAAAAGTAAACCATCTGAAAAAGTTATTGGCGAGGTTGTCAAATTAGCCAAAGATTTCCTGGGCAGCGGTGCTGCTATTGACCGTTTTTTAGCCGATCAGCTTTTGATCTATATGGCGATCACACAGGCTGGCTATTACACAACCAATGAACTTTCAACTCACCTTCAAACAAATATGGAGATAATAAAGAAGTTTTTGCCGGTTAGTTTCGATATAGAACAGCAAGGACAAATCTACAAAATTTCCTGCGAACTGGCGTAAAAGGCAGATTTTGCTGCGCTGGTTTCCTTATTTTGGAAGAAGTGGTCAGGTGATAATATATTTGGGAAAATATAGCCCCTATAGGAAAAATCTTGCCATATTGCCCCCGAGAAGTTAGAGTTTTCCGAACGATGCTTGTAGCAGGAAGGATTTTTGAGGGATGCCCTAAGTTATTTCGTAGGAGTCAAAGGAGAAATGCAACCGCAGCTTCATTTGCGAACCTTGATTGACCTTTTTAATGCTTCTTTTGAGAGGATCGAATCGCTCGATAAGGAATGTCTCGAAATCGTTAGAGCGGAACGCCAGGAGAAGCTCACATACGGGCAATTAAAAACAAGGGCACAAAATTTTGCGTTATGGCTCATTCAAGCTGAAGGCATCCAGCCGACAGATAAAGTAGCAATATTAGGCAAAAATCGTGCGGATTGGGATGTCGCTCTTTGGGGAATTATACTTGCTGGTGCTGTGCCGGTCCTAATCGACCCGGAAAGGCCGGTTGAAGGCGTAATAAATCATTTGATTCATACCGATACTCGCCTGCTGGTAATGGCTGACGATTATCAGGATGCTGATTCTCGCCAGGAGCTAAAAGACTTTACTTCCTGTCAGGGCCTGGGTCTTGTTGAAATGATTGATACACCATGTCGCCACACATTGCGAAGTGATCAGCCTGCTTGCTGTGGACAGCTCAGCTTAGAATGTGCCGAGTTGCTTAGGCAAATTTCTGCAAGGATTAATGCAGATGAAACCGCGGTAATTTTATGCACCTCCGGCACCACCGGTGACCCGCGAGAGGTTGAGCTAACTCACGCCAATCTCATTGCTAATATTGCCGGTTCTGTGGAGAAGGTAGAAATCACCGGTGAGGATAAGCTGGGACACATCCTGCCTCCTCATCATTCTTTTGGCCTAACCGTGGGTAAACTGCTGCCTTTTTGCGTGGGGGCAACTAATATTTACACCAACAAATACCGCCAGGTGTCCGAGCTTATCAGAGAAAAAAGTATAACTATTTTCGTTGCGATACCTGCTCTTTTCACAGTTTTGGCAAAGAAGATTGAAGAAAATCTTGCCAGAGAGAAAGAAAAGCGTCTGCTGGTTAGACTGCTCGATCATTACCTGCCGAAGCGAGTAGGAAAGAGCGTAGTAGAGAAACTGGGCTGGACTAACCTTCGCTTTTTTCTGTCAGGGGCCGCCGCCATGCCCAGATGGGTATTGGAAGTATTCTGGAAAAGAGGGCTGAAATTATGCGAAGGTTATGGCACTACGGAAAACTCGCCTGTTTATGGTTTTAATGACGACCCACAAAGATTAGGCTCTGTAGGAAAACCTATCTCTACACTTTCAGTTCAAATTGTCAACGAAAGAAATGAGATTATGCCGCCTGGTATAAAAGGAGAGATTTGTCTGGGTGGCCCGTGTATTATGAAAGGCTATTATAAAAATCCCCAAGCTACTGAGTCGGTTATCAGGATAGACAGCAATGGCATCCGCTGGTTGCATACCGGTGATTTGGGCTACCTGGACGAAGAAGGGCACCTCTTCATTACCGGTCGAAAGAAATATCTGATTGTGCTGCCAGGCGGCAAAAATGTTAATCCTGAGCTTGTTGAATCTGCGCTTTCTGAGGCCCGATTCGTTGGAGAGATTCTAGTGGTTCCTGGTTTGCGAAAAGACACCGCTGGCATACCACAAGAAACGGTCAGGGCTATTGTCAAGCCCGCCCTGGATGAAATAGCAGCTCATACTAACCTCTCGCACAATGATTTAGTGAAACAGCCAAAACTGCTCAAGAGCCTTGTCTGGCAAAGCATCAGTGAATGTCAGCGAAAGAGCAGACAGTTGTCCATCTTTGAAAAAATAAACTCGCGGCACCTGGAAATTAAAATAGACGAGTTTCAAAAAACCTCCACCGGAAAGATCAAGCGGGAAATTTATATTAAGGCCTGCCCGCCGTACCATCCCTCACTCAAGATGCATCCGACACAAGGGACTCTGGGCAGGCGGGTTTGACCGGGGGGCATTTTTGGCGCAAATTGAAAAAGCCGAATCCAAAGAGGAGCGAAAGGTGTTCCCGACCACAAAAATTTGCGGATTCCAACTTATCGGAAGATTTTCTGCCGACTTGCCGCCCCGCGTTTTTTTGGTGGGTCTTTTGTGCCTTTTATCTATCATCCTTTCCACAAAGGCTGCCGGCAATGAATACTACGCAGACCCTGTAAACGGCAATGACGCGCATCCCGGCACGCTCTCGGCACTGGTCAAAACGGTAGCAAAAGGCGTCTCTCGATTGAAAGCCGGCGATACACTTTATCTGCGAGAGGGTGTGTACTGGGAAAGTGACATCTCAATTGTGGTATTCGGTACCGCATCACAGCCCATAACTATCAGAAATTATCCGGGCGAAAAGCCTATCATTGACGGCGGCTATAGGGAATTTCGTACGATAGGTAATGACGATTGGGAACTTGTGGATGGCTCCACGTATCTCTATCGGTCGAAGAAAACGTACGTAAATCCTGAGCTTGTTCACGGCTATTTCGAGTGGGAGGGCAGATGCTACAAGATGGTGCCCTACGAGAGTTTTGGCCACATAGCCACCGTCAACCAGTACTATATGGAAACGGGTGACATCTATGTCGGACCGGGTGCCTGCTGGAAGCCTTCCGACCAAAGGATCTATGTCCGGGTGCAGCAAACCAACCTTGCCGTGGAAAATGGATACGATCTACCGGATCTTCCGACCGACCCCCGTCAGGTCAAACTGTATCTGTTCGGCAATCGTGAGGTGCTGCTTTTGCAGAGCTCTGCCGCATACCTTCACCTGGAAGGGCTGAACGTCCGATTTCAAAACAATGCCATCGAAATATTACCGGATGCGCACCACATAACGGTCAAGGATTGTCAAATTCTCGGCGGTCGCACGCATATCATCGTTCGAGAACGTGCGCATCATCTGCTCTTCGACGGTATTACCATTGATGACGGCGTTCCTGACTGGATTGCCTGGACAGATGTGAAAGCAGGTCAAAAGCCGGCTCACAGTTTTCAGAATGCCGCCTTCAACTTGAGGTCGCATAGTGTTGAGGTTAAGAATTGTACATTCAACAGGCTGTTCGACGGCTTTGATGGGGGCGGGCACAATATTCACATTCATCACAATTTATTTCGAGGCATCCGGGATGACTGCTTCCAGTTCGCAACTCACAGTTACGGCATTGAAACTGCCTACAACATGATGATACAGGTCTCGAAAGGGCCGGGCTTTCAGGGAACGACAGACTCAGAGCAGCCCGGCACCAAGTTCTACCACCACAACGTAATAGACTGCAGCAAACTCTGGCAATACGCCCGGAGAAAGCCCGATGGCCAGTGGGGCAAAAAGGCCAGTAAAGAGGTGAATGAACGCGGTCAGGGATGGGCCAAGCCATTCGGGGCTCACGGCAAGCGAGGTACTCTGAACCCCTTGAAAATCTACCATAACACTATCATCTTTGGCAGAGGCATCAGCGGCTGGGGCGCGGGGCACGAATATGGTTCCGCCAAGTTTGATCCCGACGTACCTCACGAAGTCTATAACAATATCATCGTTCAAATCAGTGATGCCTACCTGGCACAGGGTGTTCGAGTAGCCTCCGGCGCTGAAATCCATGACGGCAATCTATACTATCGCTGCTTTGCAAATTCGACACAGCCGTTTTTTAAAAACTTCTCGGGTGCGAGCGGCCAGCAGGATTTTGAGACTCTGGCGGAATTCAAAGCGTCAGCTTTGTTTGCCGAATCCCAAAAACATTATACTCCAGGATTTGAGAACTCCGGCGCAGAAGGTGACCCGCGTTTGGATAGCCAATACCATCCTGACCCCACAGGCCCCGCAGCAAGCGGTGCCGTGCCGCTCCCGGCAGGCTGGCCGGGTAATAAAGGCGAAACCTTCCGCGGTGCCCTGGCACCATACAATAATTAATTTGTTTGAACAGTGAGAGTTGTTGCTGAATAGACGGCGACATATTTATGAAAGGAGCAATACGAGATGTCGGAAGAACAAAAAACTTCAGTTGTCAGCAGGAGTCGGCAGCCGATTACACGTCGCCGGTTTATAGCTGGCGCTGGCGCGGCTACATTGTCGTTTACGGTGGTCAAGCCGGAGCTTGTCCGCGGCTTTAATGCCAACACAAAGATCAATCTGGGCATGATTGGCTGTGGCGGGCGGGGCACGTGGATTGCCGAGCTGTTCAGGCAGCACGGCGGATACAACGTAGTGGCCGGCGCGGACTATTTCCAGGATAGAGTGGACAACTTGGGCGACAAGTTGAACATTCCAGCCGACCGCCGATACACAGGTCTGTTCGGCTATAAGAAACTTCTTGAGCATGTTGACGCCGTGGCCATCGAAAGCCCGCCGTATTTCCATCCTGAGCAGGCCGCAGCAGCGGTGGATGCCGGTTGTCATGTCTATATCGCCAAGCCGCTGGCCGTGGATGTGCCTGGATGTCACAGTATCGCCGAAAGTGGCAAAAAAGCGTCAGCTAAAAAACTCTGCTTCCTGGTTGATTTTCAGACTCGTGCCGACGAGTTTTACTGCGAAGCGATTAAACGCGTCCACGATGGTGCGCTAGGCCGGTTAGCCTTCGGCGAGTCAAGCTACCACGCTGGTGACCCCTTCAAAGATAAGTACAAATACATGCAGGACGACTCAGACAATCCTGAGAATCGTTTGCGGGCCTGGGGTCTGGACCGAATACTTTCCGGCGACATCATTACCGAACAGAACATCCATACACTCGACGTGATGAGCTGGGTTATGGACGCCGAACCCGTTTATGCGGTCGGAACGGGTGGCAGAAAATTTCGATCGGTCGGTACCTGTTATGACCACTTCGCTTTGCTGTTTCAATATCCAAACGATGTAGGCATTACCTTCAGCTCCCGACAGTCTGAGGGACATGGCACTCAGCCCGATGGAATCAGAAACCGCATGTGCGGCTCCGAAGGCGTGCTCGAGACCAAGTATAGCGGCCAGGTCATCATTCGGGGAGAGAATTTCTATCATGGTGGTAAAAGCCCCAACATATTTCCGGAAGGTGCTATTTCCAACATTAAGACATTCCACCAGAGTATTATTGAAGGCAAGTTTGACAATCCGACTGTCGCACCGAGCGTAAGGAGTAACCTGGTGACAATTCTTGGCCGAACCGCTGCGTACGAAAGCCGCAAGGTGACATGGAATGAGATTGTAAATAGTAACGAGAAGTTGGACGCAAACCTTAAAGGTTTGAGGTCATAAGCAAAAACCCCAAAGAACATTTTTTCTATGGAGGTGAACAAATGAAACACACACACATAACGCGTCGGCAGATGCTGACAGGAACTGCTCGTGCTGCTATCGGGCTTACACTGACTGCTTCTTGTGCTCCCTTGATGGAGCAACGGCAGGCCGAGGCCGAGCGTCGCGGGTTCAAAATCGGCGTCTGCGACTGGACCATAGGCAAAAGGGCCGACCCCGCCTCGTTCGAGATAGCCAAACGCATCGGACTCGATGGCGTGCAGGTGGCCTTTGGACGAGGACAAGATGAGCTGCCACTTTTCAGTCCAGATTTGCAAAGACAAATCCTCACGGCGGCGAAAAAGCATGATATGGAGATTGCCTCGCTGGCCCTGGGGGTCCTCAATAGTGTCCCCTACAAGAGTGACCCGCGTGCGGAGCGATGGGTTGAGCAAAGCATCGACGTCTGCAAAACCATGGGGACAAACGTAGTGCTGCTGGCTTTTTTCAGCAAAGGAGATTTGCGAAACGATGAAAAGGGCACCGATGTCGTTGTCCAGCGACTCAAGAAGGTGGCTCCAAAAGCTGAAAAAGCTGGTGTGGTCTTCGGCATTGAATCGATGCTTAGTGCCCAGCAGCATATGGACATCATCGACAGAGTCGGCTCGCCTGCGGTGAAAGTTTATTATGACGTTGCCAATTCGCATAAAGCAGGCTATAATATCTACAAAGAGATTCGCCAGCTCGGCAGGCTCATCTGCGAATGGCACGCCAAGGACAACGACGACCTGTACGGCAAAGGCTCCATCGATTTTGAAGAGGTCCGCCGCGCGATGGACGACGCCGGCTATCGCGGCTGGATAGTTATGGAAGGTACACAAATGCCGTTGGGCGTTGAGGAAAGTTGCCGCTACGATGCTCAATACCTGCGGAAAATCTTCCCGCCCAAATATTAGGCGGGGGTACCCCGGCCTGTGGCCGGGGCTAACAGGAAAGGGTAGATTATGAAATCGTACAAAAAGTATGCAATTTTGGCTGTAATGGTTTTCGCTGCTGCTCAAGTTGCGCTGGCGACGCCGCTGGACGATTATGTGGCCAAGCCGGACCCCAATTACCGCTATAGTCTTGAAAACACCATAAAGGGCGACGGTTATACCGCTTATGTTCTGGAGATGATTTCGCAGTCCTGGCGCAGGAAAATCGAAGTGGACCGAACTCTCTGGCAGCACTGGCTGACCATAATCAAGCCCGACGAGGTCACCAGCAACAAGGCGCTTCTGTGG
>Ga0209636_10007342_pt1 | contig 11244 bp, 7 predicted proteins | sample DeeMarSWOR152_54_FD_187464 | JGI IMG/M metagenome (GOLD analysis project Ga0209636, IMG submission 187464) | Marine sediment microbial communities from White Oak River estuary, North Carolina - WOR-1-52-54 (SPAdes) (version 2) | ecosystem: Environmental > Aquatic > Marine > Intertidal zone >... | reverse complement strand
CTGCGGACATCTCCCGGGAATCAGCTTCGTCCACTTAGCGATTCCTTTCTTCCGTAAGTAAATCCATCCTGAAGATTCAGCAAGGGCATCGCTACTAACAGGATTCGTTACCTGGTTTTGAAGCTTAGTTGGTTGACCGATTCTTTGTGTTTGTAATCCCGCACAGCCGCTCAATAAAACCAAAACTGTACAAGCGGTCTTAACTGGCTTTTGTAACATGTCCGGAAGTCCCTAACATAAAGATCAGCGACTTTGAACGAGCACAGCGAGTTTAAGGTTCGCCCGATTCAGTGATTAGATTTTTTATTGAATTTTTCAATTTTCCTATTCAATCAACGATACCGAATGAATCCCAAAATGTTTGAAATGATTTTTCTGCTTGTTGCTTCTCTTTTTGTGCATTTCTTAACTGTTTTTTATTAATTTCTCCCGACGAGGCTTTCTCTTGAGCTAATTCATAACTAAGTTTTTTTATAAGATATTCTTGTTTGCGAAGTGTTCCCTCGATGGCACCAATGCAATTTGGCAATGCTAAATTTTGAGTTTCCCAATCAGTATTACCAATTTCTTTCAATTTTTGCTGAGAAATGAAAGTCTTTGATTCTTCCGCGAGCTTTTCAAAACTAATCAATGCAGAGTTTATTGTTTCTAAGCTTCTTAATGCATTTTTAAGAGAGAATCTCTGATTAAACGTATATTCCACAGGTTCTCCTCCATCTGGACCAACAGGTTTTAAGTCCAGTTCAGCATAAACAGCTATAACCAGAGAAATGAGAGATATTAGAACTAATAAACGAAACATGAGAATAACCTCCTTGTTATACATCTAATGTTTGGTTTCAGAAGCCCGACCGGAAACGATTTTTGTCCAAATTAAAATTTTCAACCATCGTTTGCGTATTTTCGAAGACGTAAGGCGGTCGAGCCGGGCTGCAAACTGTTATTAGCTGCCTCAAATAAGTTGAACCAATTCACACTTATAGCCCCGTCTAATGGCGTCAATTTAGCGCGAATACATCTTAGCTTTCAAAATATACATCGGCGTTTTCAAGGGCTTTTCTTAAATCCGTATATGGAAGCTCACGTGTTCCACAGTTTTTGCTGGCGCAAAGGGCCGCCGCTGTGCCGGTCGCCTGCCCCTGTCCCATACAGCTTACAGTGTTTCTCGTGGACATGTGGGCTCGATGGTCGGACGTAATCATCATACCGGCAGCCAAAAGGTTATCTATTCCCGCTACACGCAGAGCTTTGTAAGGTATTCCGTATGTGCCGCCGTTTTTTACATGGAAGCGGGGTGCGAAGTCGTGAAAGCCGTAAGCCATAATGTCATCGTCAAAATGTCTGCCCTCAATGACATCTTCGTGTGATATGTCATAGTCGCACTTAATCAACCTGCCTCGCCGGATGCAAAGTTTGGGGCTTGTCCGGGCGATAAAGGCCTTTTCACAGCCGGGAACATATTTTCTGAATAATTCTATCGCTTTTGCCTGACGCCTTCTCAGCTCCAATTCCGCTTTCGCCACTTCATCCCTGTTTGTGGGACTTACGGGCATTTTGAGATTCAGCTTGATGAACATAAAGTAATTGTCGTGAACCGTCGTCGTTACCATTGACATACCGATTTTCTCCGCTCCCCGGCTGAATCCGGAGGGAAGATTTACTCTCCTGCCGTCCAATCGTACGATTTGCCCATCCTTAGCGCTGCGCCAACCTCTGGCAAGCTGCGTCACGGCATCGTGCGATTTCATAAACTCGTAGTACTTGTCAATGTCGACATTCCCGACGCCGATACTGTTTACCACCGGGTAATCGTTCGGTTCGGTGTATTCGGCGCCGGCGTAAGCGGCAAGGTCGCCGTAGGCAGTGCAGTCCACAAATGATTTTGCGTAGAACGCCTCCCTTCCGGAGCGGCTCTCCGTTATCGCTCCCTTAATCCGGGAACCGTCCATTATCGCTCCGGTCAAAAGGGTATTTACGCACACAAAAACGCCCGCTTCGACGAGCATTTCGAAAGTAACAAGCTTATACATTTCCGTGTCAATAGCCGTGCAAACCGAATCGAAATCGTAACCTTCAGACATCTCGGCGTGTCCCGATGTGCCGCCGACTTTTAGAAGACGCTCGATAATCTCCTGAGGAATCCCTCGGACAACGTGACGTTTTTTTACGCCGGGGAAGGCCTTCCACAGGTTGTAGAAGCTGTGAAGCGCAGTGCCGCCTTCTACGATTGTTCCGCCCGGATAACCCTTTACCTCTATTAACGCTGTTTTAGCGCCCTGACGGGCTGCGGCTATAGCGGCCACGACGCCTGCCGTGCCACCACCGGCTACGACGACGTCGAATTTCCTTATAGGCAATTTTTTCGGAGGTTCTTCATAGAAATTACCAAGGTTAATCTCGACATTTCTCATATCGACTGTGCAGCCGGCTTGAACACCCATTCCAAGTATTAGCATGTGTTTAGAAAACTCTCGACGATTCATTCCTAATCTCCTTTCTTAACCTCGTCCTTACCTTGTACATTCCCTGTAATTACACCTTAGCTGACCAGCACGGACCTTACTTTGTTCTTGATAACGAGTGTAGATACTCTTCGATATTGGTGTAACCATCTCCGTCAAAGTCGCCACTGCCGTCAGAAGCATTTGCCGGGTCCAGCCCTATCTTCAGCTCCCAATCGTCCGGCATTCCGTCATGGTCTGAATCAATTGGCGGTGTTCCGCTTGCGAGCCTGGGATAGCCGCCGACCTCGTCTGGCGAATCAATGATGAAACCGGTCCCATTTTTTACATCATTGACAATGCGTTGGTCAATCACATCGCGCTGCGGTGCCTTCGCTCCGGCTTCTGCAAGCACCTTATCCCAGGCCTCTGCTGCACTGGTCGAGGTAATAAGCGCAGTTTCAAATCTTGTGAGGCTGCGATACTTTTCCGGTGCGACGCCCTTCTCTCCCCAGCCGAAGCCGACAATGGCCCAGTCATCCATATTCGCATCGGGACGGTGCGGACCAAGATTGCCTTCCACGTAAATCTTGGGATTACCTTGGGGAAAAAGGATTTCATACGGGCCGGGATTGGTTGATGGCCCCGCAATAAAGTAATTCCCGATAAAGTTCAAAAAAGTATTCGAGTCGTAGTCCTCTACCTCTGTCGGCAGCACTCCCCAGTTATAAATGACGTTGTTCACGATGTCATGAGTGCCTCCTTGAGAGATGAGCGGATTGCGAAAATCGTTGTGCGCCAGCAGATTGTGATGGATAGATACATTATAGGATCTATCCCCGATAAGCAGGCCGGCACTGTGCGTCTTTTTGCGGTGACGGCTTCTGTTCAGCGCCTCGCTGATGATACACCAGGAGATTGTAATATCATGCGCCCCGTACCAGGTGCTGACGGTCTCGTCCTCCCCCCAGCTTGCAGAGACATGGTCCACCACCACGTTGTAGGCATCGTCATTTTGCCCGGCGTACCTGCCCAAGATACTAATCGCATCGTTGATATCGGCATCGACCGGACCCTTATTCCCTGGCCGGACGCGGATATGCTGGATAAGCACATCGTGGGTCATAATCGCAATGCCAGCACGCCTGATGCAGACCCCACCGCCCGGAGCCGTCTGGCCTGCGATGGTCACAAAAGGATAAGGGATTTGCAGCTCCGACTTCAAATCGATGATTCCCGAAACACGAAAGACGATAATGCGGGGGGCGGGAACGTTGACAGCCGCTCGCAGTGTCCCCGGCCCATCGTCAGCCAGCGAAGTTACTTCTATTACCTTGCCCCCCCGCCCAGCGATGGTTCGCGTGCCAAAACCCTCAGCACCGGGGAATACGGGCAATCCAACCTGCGGCTCAACCGCCCTGGGCGTGCTTGGGTTCTTGGGCGGTTTCTGCTTCAGTAACTCGTTGGCCATTGGCATGCCGATTACTACGATAAAGCCCGCCAGAAGGATTGTACCCATTATTGTAAGTACCCAGCCTGAGGAGCGATTCTGCTTTTTGCGAATCAGTTTCACACCAAGATAAACCGCCGCTATAGGGCAAAGAGACATAGCTGCCCATATCACAAGCGGCCCGGGGAACTTCATAAGATAGGCATCAAAGATGTTGGCGACCCTGAAGTAAAATAGCAGCAGGAGAACCCAAAGAAGCAATGGGATACTGAGCAATGATAGGCCTATCTTTATATATTTCGATGGCGTTTTCATAAAGTTTCTCGAGAACTGGCTCGTGCCGCCTATCATCGCAGCTTAGCTGCTGCACTTCACGACGTCCGTTGCAATGTCCTGTTGGCCATGCTCTATCAGTCAGTTTGGAGAGGCGTTCTGATGAAAGCAGGAGGCTCCTCGACCTCTTCTGCCTCCCTGTAGTACTTCACACTGGTGCGTTCATCTGAATAATCCGCAAAAGCACCACTCCACGGCCGTCCGCCCCTATAGTCTCCGAGTGCCAGCAGCTTTTCATCCCACGTCCACCAGACCCAGATACCCTCGCGCTTATCATTCGCATACTGCCCTTCTGCAAGTTTCCGTCCGTCTTTGGTCCAGAGGCAGTACGGCCCATCCCGTTTTCCTTGGCGATAGCGGCTTATGCTGTAGCAGTGCTTCTCCAGATCACCGTATAGGTAGTACCAATCCCTGAATGTCCCTTCGTATGGTTCGCCATTGCGATACTGGCCGCTGGCTATCAGATTACCCTTCGCATCCCAATCACTGCACAAGCCGTGACGAACATTTTCCACTAATGTCGATTCGCTCATCTTCTTGCCGTTCTCATACCATGTCCGCCAGATTCCCGTGTACCCCTCGGCAGGCCTGAATCCGTGCTCAAGGACGAAGGCCTTGTAAAGGTACTCCGCTCTAATGTCCTCGATGGGCGTGACCGCTGCTTTTTGCTGCGTTCTCACAGCGACACACGAACCCATCCCAAATAGCACATTGACACTCAGAATCAACAGCGTCTTTCTCATTGCTCTTCCTCACTTCCATAATTTTTATACCGTTCTGTATAACTCCCAGACACAGCAAGCTTTTGCTGTATGAGCATCATCCTTTACATCCCAGCACCTGAGCTTAGGCCAGCATCTTTGGACTTAAACTTCGTCTCTGTCGGCGAGCACTAAAGCCGGGCCGGATTGAGAAAACTGAGTTCCTGAAGCTGAACGTCAAGGCCTGACCGCCACAGGAAATCTACACTGCAGGAACGGGATTTTCAAGGAAAAACAGGCGGCAGTTTTGGAGGGAGAGCTTTTAGCCCATAAGTAAGCAAAAAAGAATTAGACCCGTAAAAGGCGGACACAATCTTTTTGAGGGGCCCAAGCGAGAAAATTCTAACGAAACAGTTATAAGCCGCCTGAGTCGGCACCATGCAGACAGCCTGCAATACTATTTTTCCTCCTTCACGCCAAGCAGGTAATTGCAGTAGTCCGGCATTCTTGTAATTCGGGTATCGGCCTCGAGGACCGGCTGGCGCTTAAAGAAATCGCGGATAGCAATCGTCTTTGTCTGGATGTTTGGATGTTTGTGCCGATGAAGGGTCCTCAGCAGTGCCATCAGGTTGCCGTAGCGAATCTTAGCCTCTCGGTTCTCGTTGTCTCCTGAGGTCCACCATCCTCGTTTAAGGGTTGATGCAATCTGCTTCCAATAAGCGAACTCTTCATCGAGCATTGCGTCAAGCTGCTGGATGGCCTGCTTACCTCCGCAATCTGCCAGTGCCCTAATTGCGTATTTCTGATTGTAGTTAGGCGGAGCCTCCAGGATGGAGCGCAGAACATCGACGGCAGCAGGTTCACATTTCGCAAGTTCTTCGATGGCTTTCTCGTGATACCGGGAGTAGGCTGCGAGAATCTTCGCAAGTGCCTTGACCCTTTCCTTACGATTTGAAATCGCAACTGCCCGCTGAAAGGACTTTCTGTCGTGCAAATACCCCATCACGAATTTTTTGAATTTGTCAAGCGAAGTGGCCAAGGTAAGTGGGCAGATGAACGTAGGCCCGGGATTTATTGGCTGCTGAACTGCGAATACTTTGCCGTCGAAAATCCACACTACTGATGTCCGGATATCGTGTCCGGCACCAATCCAGGTGTCGATGGTCTCTCCTTGCTTTCGTTGCGGCCTCAGGAAAAGAACCATGGTTTGGCTCGCCATTGGGCCTAAACCAGGTACGGTAATTTGATTATTTGGGGCCAGCGCGCCGTGCCAGGTTTCGATGACTCGAAAGGTGTTGTTTCGGTCATCTTTGATTGAGACCAGGACTATGTCGGTGGCGCGACCAATACATTGCCCAAATTGAGGCTTTACCTCAGCGGATGATAAAGACGACCAAACCAGAGCAACCAATGATATTACTAATACAAATCGCTTCATGATTTACAATCCTTTCAAATTTAATCCGCCTCACTATTGATTATATGGCTTCCATTAGGCTCACTTGTGTGTAGACGCCGTAATACCGAACCACGAATCCAAGGTGTGCTCCGCTTGTTAGCATGTAATTTACACTGTACCAACGGAATTTTCAAGAAAAAAAACGGCGGTCAGCCATGAAAGATTCCCGCCCACAGCTTGGCAAATCTTTTTTCTTTTGAATCGGCTGGCTTTCGGTTATACTTGCCGGCCAGATGCAAAGTGTTTCTTTGTGAAAGCCGGGGCTTTTAAGTAACAATGCCGACTTTCGCAAAGTTACTATGGATACCGATAACCAGAGCAGCATCGCATAACTGCTGAGCTTGACATCGGCAATTACTGTCTAACGATGTGTGTAAAACGAAATTGGAAGGAGAATAGGCAATGACTACAAAAAATCACGAAAGATATCTGATGCGAAGTACATGCTGCCCCTGCGGTCATCAACATTCGGGTGACGGGATAACGCGGAGGGGCTTCCTGCAAGGCATGGGCGGAGCAACATTATTGGGAGCGGCGGTAACCGGACTGACCTGGTCGGCGGTGTCGGCCGCTGAGAGCAGCGAAGAGATGGCTCCGAAGCGCCGTGCGCTTGTGGTAAAGCCAATACTTGTCTACAGCACGCCAAAACGGCGTCATCAAACAAGTTGGCGAAGCTGGGGCGGCATCCAAACGGAGCAGGATGCAGAGCAGGAGGTAGGCCGGATCCAGCGTGAGCTGGATAAGCTACGCAGGCAGGCCGACTTTCCCGTGGAGTTTCTGCCTGTGGCCCGTGTGCGTGGGGGGGGCGATGTATCGGCTATAGGCTACCTGAAGAAGGCGGATGTGTTTTTGGTCTATGCGGCAGGTGGCTGGATGAGCACATTCGATGCCCTTTCCAAACTTGGCAAAGACATTATCTTCTTCTGTCGGCACAAGTCGGGGCCAATTTACCTCTGGTACGAAATCATCAGCCCCCGCTACCTGCGCCAGCACACAGACACGCTGGCAGTCAAAGGAGTCGATGATGGAGACGTAGTGATTGACAGCCAGGAGGAGATTCTCTGGCGTCTACGTGCTCTGTGCGGTCTGCGAAACACGATGGGGACGCGGATAATAGCTATCGGCGGGCCCGGTGCCTGGTCACAGCCGAGAGGTGTTGTACCCAAGCGGGTCGAGGACAAGTGGAAGTTCGATATGAAGACGGTCTCGTACGACGAGCTGGGCAAGCTTATCAAAGAAGCGCGGGCCGACAATGCAGCGGTCGAGCGGGCCCGAAGCCGGGCGGGTGCATATTTGAAATCGCCAGGCAACACGCTCGAGACGAAACGTCAGTTCGTCGACAACGCCTTTCTACTGGAGCAGGTTTTTCGCGGGATAATGAAGAAGGCGGACTGCCAGGCCATCACGATCAACGGCTGCATGGGCACAATCATGCCAATCGCCGAGACCTCGGCCTGCCTGACGCTTAGTCTGCTGAATGACGGCGCATACATGGCCTTCTGCGAGTCGGATTTTGTGGTGATACCGTCAGGCGTGCTACTGGCGAACATTTCCGGATTACCGGTGTTCTTAAACGACCCGACCTACCCGCACGACGGCGTTATTACGCTTGCCCACTGTACGGCCCCGCGCAAGATGAACGGAAAAGAGCTCGAGCCGGTGCGAATCCTGACCCATTTTGAGTCTGACTACGGCGCAGCACCGAAGGTCGAGATGCGCAAAGGCCAGACGTTGACAATCATCGTGCCCGATTTTGCCTTGAAGCGCTGGGTGGGTCTGCTCGGCGAGATTGTCGATGCCCCCTTTATGGACATCTGCCGTTCGCAAATCGACATCCGCTATACCTGCGACGACCGCAGGCTCGCTGAGCGGATGCCCGGCTTCCACTGGATGACTTGCTACGGCGATTATACGCGCGAGGTTGGCTACGCCTGCAAGAAAGTCGGAATAGAATGGGAGAAACTCAGCGAAAGTTCTACGACATAACCGGTGGTTTCCGGCCTATAATGATAGGGACATTATACTGACCGCGATAATAAGCTTGTGCAAGTGCGGTCGAAAGTCGCTTTCTTTGCACCAGCCAAAAGGAGGTACATGGATATGAGAGTTCATCGTTCAAGATTAACGTTTCTAATGTTTTTAGTGGCGACGCTGTTTTTTTGTGTTCAATGCGCTGAAGCTATCACCCTGCACGTCTCTCCCGAAGGTAACGACACGTGGTCGGGACGGCTGGCCCAGCCCAATCGAGAAAGGACGGATGGGCCGCTCGCAACGCTTGGCGGTGCGCGCGACCGCATACGACGGTTACGGTTGATCGCCAGGATCCCAAAGCCGATTCATGTTGTTATCGCCGATGGACGGTACACTTTAAGCGAGCCTCTTGTTCTTGGACCGGAAGACAGCGGTATCGGGCAGCTTACGGTCAGCTATGAAGCGGCTGACGGCGCCAGGCCGATTTTTACCGGCGGGCGAGTAATTACCGGCTTCAAAGCCGGCCGAGACGGCATCTGGCAAACGCAGATACCGGATGTTGCTGCCGGCAAATGGTACTTCGAGCAGTTGTTCGTCAACGGCCGTCGAGCGGTCCGTGCCCGCACGCCCAACAAGTTCTATCACTACATGGCAAATACGTCCGAGGTGCCTATCGAGGGCAGGTCCGGACAGTTCCGCCGAACGACGTATGTGCGTCCCGATGCGCTCGAGCCGCTGCGAAACCTTCCGCCGCTCGAAATCAGCGATGTTACGCTGGTGGCTTACCATAAGTGGTGTATCACCCGCCGTTTTCTAACGGCCATCGACACCGAGGCCAATGCCATCGTCACCATCGGCGAGAAGCTCAAGAGCTATTCCGGCTGGCCGAAGAATACGCGTTTTCACCTCGAGAATTTCAAAACCGCTCTGGATGCACCCGGCGAATGGTTCCTGACCCGCAACGGCACGCTCTACTACAAGCCGCTGTCGGGCGAAGATATGACCAAAGCCCAGGTCATAGCGCCGGTAGTTGAGAAGTTGGTTATCTTCCAGGGAAGGCCCGAGGCGGGACAATTCGTTGAACATATCCAGTTAAAAGGTCTAATCTTTCACCACAACCAGGAATTGTTGCCTATTACCGGCTATGCACCGTATCAAGCTGCGTATGTCACCGAGGCAGCAATTATGGCCGACGGTGCGCGTAACGTCGTTTTAGAGGATTGCGAAGTCGGCCATATCGCTACCTACGGCGTGTGGTTTCGCCAGGGCTGCCGCGACTGCCGCCTCGAGCGCTGCTGCCTGCATGACCTCGGCGCCGGCGGCGTGCGAATCGGCGAGGGGAGGATTCGCTCCGACCAGCCATCCCGCACAAGTTATATTACTGTTGACAATAATATTATCCGCTCAGGTGGCCGCATCTACACATCTGCCGTGGGTGTCTGGATTGGCCAGAGCGGCGACAATACCATCACGCACAACGACATCGGTGACTTTTTCTATACCGGTATTTCGGTCGGCTGGCGCTGGGGCTATAGGGAAAGCCTTGGCAAACGCAATACCATCCGCTTCAATCATGTACACCATATCGGCTGGGGCGTGCTAAGCGATATGGGCGGCATTTATACACTCGGCCCCTCCGAGGGCACAATCATCAGCAATAACATCTTCCACGATGTCTATTCCTACTCCTATGGCGGCTGGGGACTCTACACCGATGAAGGCAGCACCGGCATCGTTATGGAGAATAATCTGGTTTACAATACCAAGACCGGCGGCTTTCACCAGCACTACGGCAAAGAAAACATCATCCGCAACAATATCCTTGCCTTTAGCAAGCTCTACCAGGTGCAGGCCACGCGGGTGGAGAATCATCTGTCATTCACGTTTGAAAATAACATTGTTTACTATGACAGCGGTGTTCTTTTGTCGGGACCCTGGACTAAGGTCAAGCTCAAAATTGATAACAATTGCTATTGGGATGCGAGCGGCCGCGAGGTTACTCTTGTTGGTAAGTCGCTGGCTGACTGGCAGAAAGAGACCGGCCACGATAAGAGCTCAATTATCGCAGATCCATTGTTTGTCGATGCGGCGAATTTCAACTTTCGCTTGAAGCCCGACTCCCCTGCCGCAACGATCGGCTTTAAGCCGTTCGACTATACCAAGGCTGGCGTTTATGGCGACTCCGCGTGGATTAAAAAGGCCGAGGACGTAACTTTTCCCCCATTGGAGCTGCCGCCGGAGCAATGAAATTAAGCCGTGATAAAATTCGGAGATGAGACATGCGTATGAAACAAAAAACAACTATCTCACAAATGACAGCCTGCCCGCGTTTGATAATTACGCTGACCGCAGTGACAGTCATCTGTGTATTTCCCAGGATGTCCCTCGCAGCCGTTCGCGACCAAGAAAGAGCGAGCGTGATTCCTCAGCCTGTCTCGATAGAATACACCGAAGGCTTCTTTACTATCACTTCATCGACACAGGTCGTCGCAGAGCAAGAAGCCGAAGCCTTGAAACTGATTGATGCCCTGGCCCCTGCGATGGGTTTCCGATTGGAGCTCGTCACCCGTTCAAAACGGCAGGACAAAGTCATTCAATTAGAGCTAAATCAGCAACTGCCGCAAATCGGCGATGAAGGCTATACGCTCGAAGTTACCCCCAGGCGTATCTCAATTCGCGCAGTACAACCGGCTGGGCTTTTCTACGGCATTCAAACCTTACGGCAGCTCCTGCCTCCATCCATCTTCAGCAAAGCCAAGGCCGAAGGCGTAACCTGGAGGCTGCCTTGTGTCAGAATCACAGACTATCCGCGATTTAAATGGCGTGGTCTGCTTGTCGACCCGGCACGTCACTTTATACCCAAGCCGGCCCTGCTGCGGTTCATCGACA
>Ga0209636_10007340_pt1 | contig 11246 bp, 9 predicted proteins | sample DeeMarSWOR152_54_FD_187464 | JGI IMG/M metagenome (GOLD analysis project Ga0209636, IMG submission 187464) | Marine sediment microbial communities from White Oak River estuary, North Carolina - WOR-1-52-54 (SPAdes) (version 2) | ecosystem: Environmental > Aquatic > Marine > Intertidal zone >... | reverse complement strand
ATAAAGCGAGGCTCAATGTAGCCCACATCTTCCTTAACAAGGTATTTGACCTGCTTCAGAAAGTCGTCGGTTACCTCGTCAGCAAATGCGCTCAATTTCGCCATCTTCAATTACTCCGTGATACAGACAAAACAGTTTAAGAAACCAATTTCACTTTTCAAAATGTGCTGCCAAATCGGGCAAATCCCTTTTGATTTCGTTCAGCCTGTAACCAAACCCAGGCCCATTCAACGTTAATAGGTCAACCTGGCCCTTGCGCCGCTGATAAAGCCCCGGATGTACCGCCTCTTCCGGCGCAGAAGCAGCCGGATAAAACTGCATCGAATTGGTCTCGACTCCCATAATTGTTCCTGCGTATGCCGCCAGAAGAACATGGGGTATCTGTGCCAGCATCGGATTGGTCAAGTCCTGCACCATCAGGGTCATCCCGTGGGCCTTGGCCCAGCATAGACTCAATAATGCGCCGGTTTGGGTCTTGCAAGTTTTAAGCGCTACCCCGGTCCAGCCCAGACTGCGACCGAGCCTTATCAATTTCCAGTCGTGGGCACTTTCGTCCATAAAAAGGGGTTTGCGGGCCGATACGCTGTGAACATCAATCTGATTTTCTTTTAGGTTATATGGAAACGGCTGCTCCACGTAAAGTATCATCTGGTAAATGCAAGGGAACTCAGTCATCAGCCGATCCAGAATGCCGTTCACATAGGCAGGGTCGGTAACCGTGCAGTTAAAATCGCTGGTCAACCACAGAACATTATTTTCGAGTGCAATTTCACCGACTCTGACCAGACGCTCGTAATCCCACGCCGAATCATTGCCGCGCAGCTTCACCTTCAGGCACGTCAGACCGTCGCGCTTTATCCAATCCGGCAGTAATACGGGGTAGCCATCGTCCGGCTCTGCTCCTGTCAGTTCGGATGCGTCGAGCAAATCCTTGCCGCCTACAAGATGCCAGGCAGTCATCATCTTAAGCGGAGGGAAATTGAGAAAATCAACAGGATATTTGCCCGCGAATGAGAAATTGCACCCGTCAGCGGGTTCGAGGAAGCCGGATAAATCGGTATTCATAAATTCGGCATTGTAAGTGGAGTACACATCTCGGCCTACAATCTGACCGTATGCATCGTGCACAGCAATATCGAAAGCAGAGCAGCAAACCAGAGCTGCCAGCCATGGCATCGGCTCTGCCTTCCCGCCCCGCTTGTGGTTGAACTTATCCAGAAGGCCGGGTAACACTGATTCGATAAAAGCGTTTCCAAGTTCAATTGGATGACCTTGCCGGTCGAGCTTAGTCCACGCTTCGGCAAGCCCGCCTGGCCCTGAGCAAAAAAGCTGCATCGCCTCACATCTTTCCTGATATCCCAGACTGCTGGGCCAGGCCCACTGGACGCTCAGCGGGGTTTCGCCCCATCCCTGTGCAGTTTGTCCCTGTTTGTTTGCCACTGTTATGCAGGCACGCGCACACATAACAGACGTTAATGTTTCAGGCCCAAACTTCAGCGGAACTCTTGTTTCCACCGGAATAAAGTACAAATCCACAGATACAGGAACAATATCAGTTTTCATATCTTTTCGCCGTCGCTATATCCGATTATGTTCAAAACTTACCGATGGTTGAAGCTAATAGATTTATAACTTACTTTCAACCATTGTCAACCTTGACTTTGTTGTATTCCAAACTGGCTGATTTTCTCAGCAAGGAAGGCTGCTTTTTTTGTCCTGATGAACACATTAATGTCTGTAGGGGGAAAAACGGCTTATACCGCTTGTATAGTTATACTGTTAGCTGTTTGATAATGCGGATTCCCGCTTCCGCGGTAATGACAGGATGGCGAAATAATGTATTCGCCGGAAAATGACAACCGAAAATCTAAAAAATCTACCGACAATCACAACACGCATCTGCCATGATTGCCTTCCGTAGTAACTGTCCCAAGGGCTGTGGAAAAATCTTTTATAAACGGCCTTATAGCATAATCACCCTCGTACAAGACTGGCAAAACAGATGGACTATTTATCTGATAATTTTTGGTAGTGGTTACCCTCTGATTATTAAAAATACAATATAAGATGCATACAAGATTAACAGGATTATCGCTTCCCATCTATCAAGTAAGCGTTTCTTACCTGTGAACATCCAGAGAAACAATAGCAGGCTGGCCAGAACCACTACGCAAATATCTATATTGCTGCCCGGTTGAAAAGGCAGGGGCTTGATGATTGAACTTAATCCCAAGATAAAAAAGATGTTGAAAATATTGGAACCGACTACATTACCAACAGCAATTTCAGCATTTTTTTTATACGCCGCCACGGTTGATGTAGCCAATTCGGGAAGCGATGTTCCAACTGCTACTATAGTTAAACCAATCAAAGACTGACTTACGCCAAGCTTCAACGCCATGTACACGGCGCCATCTACAATCAACTTGGCACCAATGCCTAAACCAACCAGCCCGCCAACAACCAGTACAGATGATTTTAACAAGCTATATTGTTTTTGTGGTGCATGTTCGCTCACCACATCTACTCTTTTTGCTATACTAAACGTATAGTAGATGAAAATAATAAAAAACGCGATGAACACTATCCCATCAATTCTGGTCAGGGCTGAAACGCCGGCACTATCTATTAGCTGGTCATTGGCCATAACTGCCAAAAGCAAAGCGGCTAAAAGACTTAACGGAATCTCTTTCCAAACGGTTCCTTTACTGACAGCCAAAGGGAAAATAATGGCAGATATACCCAGTATCAGAAATATATTCGCAATGTTGCTTCCCAATATATTTGCGATAGCAATCTCTGTATTTCCTTTGATACTTGCAGTTATATTTACGAATAATTCCGGGCTAGAGGTACCAAAAGCAACAACCGTTAGGCCTATTACCAGGTCTGACACATTTAATTTTCTGGCGAAAGACGAAGCACCATCCACAAGCAGGTCTGCACCTTTGATAAGTAATATAAGACCGAGAATTAGCAATCCGTATTGAAACATGATAATCAATTATGAGGAATATTTACATTCAGCTCATCAGTCTTGCCTCATATACGAGCTTCAAGGATAAACTGTCACAATTTATTGTACTAATTGGCGCGTTACGAGCAACCTACAGTTAAGTAATTTTTGGAGCAAGGCCTTGCAAAATTGGTTGGTCTCAGTTATATTGCCCAGTCCTGTTGGCCTGAATCTCTGACGGAAAAAGGCGTCTTTTTGGGTTGCTTCGCAGGCCTGAATCTCTATAATTTGAGAAATTATCCTCTTCCACAGGAGGTATTTTACGAACAGAATAAGTTTATGGACAGTTATAAAAAGCAACTTTACATGCGCGAATATTTTTATTGAAAGGAGCAGGTATGAAACTCAACCGAAAATTGAAGATGGGAATGGTTGGTGGTGGGCCGGGAGCGTTCATAGGTGAGGTACACCGCAAGGCGTCCCGCCTGGACGGCGGTATCGAGCTGGTGGCCGGTGCGTTCGATATTAACCCGCGCAAATCAAAGCAGATGGGACGGGAGCTGGGCCTCGACCCCAGGCGCGTCTATGGCACTTACAACCAGATGATCGAACGTGAGCTTAAGTTGCCGGACGGTGAAAGAATCGATTTCGTCTCGATTACTACGCCGAATAACTGGCATTTTCCCATCGCCAGGGACTTTCTCAACGCAGGCTTTCACGTGATGTGCGAAAAGCCAATGACGATTAATGCCAAAGAGGCGAAGGAATTGCAGAAACTTGTTAAGAAGTCCCGCAAAGTGTTTGGACTGATGCACAATTACACCGGTTACCCGATGGTCAAGCTGGCTCGCGATTTGGTGCGCGGTGGCGAGATGGGTAAGATTCGCAAGGTCGTAGTGCAGTATCCGCAGGGCTGGCTGGCCACTCCGCTTGAGAGAACAGGCCAGATGCAGGCCGCCTGGCGAACCGACCCCAAGCAAAGCGGCGGTGCCGGCTGTATGGGCGATATTGGCACGCACTGCGAGAACCTGTCGGAGTATATCACGGGCCTGAAGATTACCAATGTATGTGCTGATCTGACGATTTTTGTCAAGGGCCGGCGGTTAGACGATGATGGCAACTGCCTGCTTCGCTTCAATAATGGTGCCAGAGGAATCCTTCACGCCAGCCAGATTTCCATCGGACACGAAAATGACCTGGCCATCTGGGTCTATGGCGAACAGAAGAGCCTGGAATGGCACCAGGAGCATCCCAACTACCTGTATGTCAAGGAGATGAATGGCCCTGTGCAGGTTTGGTGCCGTGGCAACCCCTATGTGGCAGCGAAAAGCCCAGCAGCGGGCCGTGCCACACGCCTGCCGTCCGGTCATCCCGAAGCTTTCTTCGAAGCCTTCGCCAACAATTACTGCAACTTCGCCGATACTCTGCGTGCAAAATTGACCAGAACAAAACCTGACCCACTGGCGCGGGACTTTCCGGATGTCAACGATGGTCTGCGAGGTATGCTCTTCATAGAGACCGTTTTGGCCAGCACCAAGAGCAAGCAGAAGTGGACCGCCTTCAAGAAAGCCTGAGAAGAAAAAAATGCAGATTTAGAGTTTGAAAATAGTTTGCATGCATAAAAGCAGAGGAGTCGAAGGTAACATCTTATGATGAATGTTGAACCCTCGGTGTCTGATAGCGAGCGTAGTTAAGGAGTACGGCGTCCAGCTTCCTCTAAAAGTTCATTCTGAAGATTGCTTGTGACATTGTTCCTGGCCGGCAGACGCTGGAGGTAGTTGCAAATCATCAGAACTTCGAGTTCAACTTCGGCACTCGACGGCTGTCCTTCATTCTGCTTGTGATAAATAACGAAGCAGGAAAAGATCAAATTTCGAGGAGATTTGTCGATGTCACAACAAAAAAGCATTAATCGGCGCCAGTTTCTAAAAAGGGCGGCAGTGACCGCCGCTGGCGGGGTTGCGTTTCCCTACTTTGTTCCCTCATCATCTCTGGGCAAAGCCGGCAGTGTCGCTGCAAGCAACCGCATCGTTATGGGCTGCATCGGCACGGGCGGGCAAGGCAAGCATAATACTCGTGCCTTAATACAGCACGCAGATGTGCAATTCGTTGCCGTTTGTGACGTCCGCGCGGAGCGGCAGCAAGAAGGCAAAGAAATAGTCAACAAGCATTACGGCAACAAAGGATGTGCTACCTACAACGATTTCCGGGACCTGTTAGCTCGCGAGGATATCGATGCTGTGATAATTGCCCCTCCAGACCATTGGCACGCCTTGATGGCCGTAGCGGCTGCACGGGCTGGCAAAGACATGTATTGTGAAAAACCATTGGGCGTGGCAGTGGTCGAGGGTCAGGCAATCCGCGATGCGGTACGAAGGTATGGACGGGTGTTCCAGACCGGCACGCAGCAGAGGTCAGATTACAAGTTTCGGTTCGCCTGCGAACTTGCCGTAAATGGATACCTTGGCAAAATACACACAGTCAAGGTTGCCGCGCCCGGACCCGAATATAAGCGGGTATATCGCAAGCCGCCTGTAGAGGAACCGATTCCGTCGGGCCTCGATTACGATATGTACATCGGCCCGGCCCCGATGAAACCTTACAACGGTGGCCGGTTGGCCTGGCCGGATTGGTATTTAATCTGGGATTACTGCGCAGGCTTTATCGTCAACTGGGGTGTGCATCATCTGGATATTGCTAACTGGGGCTGCCCGACTGTTGGCAGGGAAGCCTGCGAAGTAAAGTGTACAGGCAGTTATCGCGATGACGGCCTGACCGACAATATCAATGACTGGCAGGCTGAGTTCAACTATGAAAGTGGACTGCGTATGACGCATACAGACACCGGCAACCCGAACAAGCAAGGCTGCCGGTTCGAAGGTGACAAGGGCTGGGTCCACGTCAACCGAGGAGGCATTTGGGCTGAGCCTGCGTCGCTGCTGAAGGCCAAAATCAAGCCGGGTGAAATCCGGCTGGGCGAGTCCGGCAGCCACCACACTGACTTCCTCAACTGCGTACGGACCCGCCAGGACCCGATAGCCCCGGTCGAAGCAGGCCACAAGGCTTCGTGGCTTGGATTGGTGCCGGAGATAGCCTGCCGATTGAAGCGCAGACTCAAATGGGACCCGGCCACCGAACGATTTGTCGGTGATTCTGAAGCCAACAAGATGCTGGCCAGGCCGATGCGGAGTCCGTGGCGTTTATAAGCGCGGACCAAATCTACGCAAAGTAACTGAACTGAAGCTGAGTTTTTAGTATTGAGAATTAAGGAATCAGTAATATGGGCAAAATTTACATTGGCTTAAACACAGAGTTTTCTCGCAGCAGTGACAAGCCTTTCGAGTGGGCTGTTGAGAAAACCGCAGAGATGGGCTACGAGTATATCGAGCCTATGGTGCACTTCGGCCGAGAGCTTATGAGCGAGGCCGGGTATTTCCACACCGTCTCGATGTTTGACGACCCGTACAGGATCAAGGAGGCCTGCGACAAGGCTGGCTTGAAGATGTCGGCCCTTCAGGCCCACGGGCCTTTGGGCAGACCCGAGGTTCATGGGGAGTACATCAAGCTTGCGATCCGTGTCGCAGCGGAGATAGGGGCCCCGGTAGTTAATACCGACGAAGGCATCAAGGCAAAGTGGACGACCGAGGAAGAGGACCACGTGCTTATCAAGTACACGCTTCAGGAAGCGGCCTTTGTCGCCGAACGTCGAGGCGTTCTCATCGGGCTCGAACCTCACGCCCAGTACTCCAGGACGCCCGACGGTCTGGACCGGATTTACAATCTGGTCGACTCGCCGGCCATCGGTATAAATATGGACACCGGCAACGCTTATCTCGCCGGCCAGGATGTGTATGAGTGGTTGGATCGCGTGGCTGAACGACTGGTGCACCTGCACGCAAAGGATATTTCCGTGGAACACTCCGAAGCTGAGCGTGGCAAGGTAACCGGCACGCCGGTCGGTTGTGCCTGTGGCGACGGCGTAATTGACTGGGCGAAAGTAGTCGAGATTGTCAGCAAGAAGACGCCTCGCGATATCGTGTTCTCCGTGGAGTGCGGCACGCCCGACCAGGCCCAGCGCAGTCTCAAGCATCTCAAAGAGTTAGTATAGCATTAACATTTTCACAGAAGGTTTCAATTGCGTATTAGTTGTTGCAAGTTATAATCGGGTTTGCCGAAAAATATTGGCAAACATAAGACTCCTTTTTTTGGTTGTAAGTGTTTTCTTCGAAGATAGTTACATGGCCGAGAGGGAGGAGATACAACAAAACAATAAGCGTGGATTATTAGGAGTATTGAGATGAAAGACCACAAAGAAAACTTCCATAAGCAAGACCGCCGGATTTCGCGGCGTGATTTTATGACTTCTGCGGCGGCAGCGGCAGCCACAGTGGCGATTTCAACCGCAACCCCAACAGCAAAGGCAGCAAATCCACAAGAGAAATTCAAACTCAAATATGCACCATCTTTTGGAATGTTCAGTCAGCACGCAGGCGACGACCTTATTGATCAGCTCAAGTTTATGGCCGACCAGGGCTTCTCCGCGATGTTCGACAACGGCCTGATGGGAAAGTCTCAGGACCTGGTGGATAAAATCACCAAAGAAATGGACCGATTGGGAATGACCCTGGGGCCGTTTGTCTTGCAGGGTATTGGAGGAAAGTCTTTTGTCACCAGAGATAAGGACATTCGCGAGAAAATCGTAAAGAGAGTGAAGGAGGGCGTCGAGTTTGCCAAGCGTGCCAACGCCAAATGGGCACTGCTGGTGCCTGGTGCCTATGACCCAGGCCTGGAGTGGGACTATCAAACGGCTAACGTGATCGAGAACCTCAAATATTGCGCCGAAGTATGCGAGCCGTCGGGACTGGTGCTCGTAATTGAGCCGCTAAATGCCTGGAGGGACCACCCAGGGCTGTTTTTGACCAAGATTCCACAGGCATATCAGATTTGCAAGGCGGCGGGCAGCCCTTCCTGCAAGATTGTCGATGACCTGTATCACCAGCAGATTACCGAAGGCAACCTTATCCCAAATATCGATATGGCCTGGAGTGAAATTGCCAGTTTTCATCTGGGCGATAACCCGGGCCGCAATGAACCAACAACCGGAGAGATCAATTATAAGAACATTTTCAAGCATCTGTACAAAAAAGGTTACCAAGGTGTGTTGTGTATGGAGCACGGCAAAAGCAAGCGCGGCATGGGAGGCGAGATAGCAGTCATTGAGGCGTATCGAGCCTGCGACGATTTTTAGGCTGGCCGCTTTTATATATAAAGAATTTTACAGATGCGTAAACTAATTGATAGCAATTTAATCGAAAGGGAACACTCATGAAGAAAAAATCAAATGCAAAAACCAGTAACATTTCGAGACGAGATTTCATCAAGTCCTCGGCAGCGACCGGCGTGGCGGCGGTCTTGGCCGGTACCGGCACCGTCTTTGCCCAGCGTCCCAAGAAGATGCGAGTGGCCCTGCTTGGCTGCGGCGGCCGGGGCGGAGGAGCTTTAGGCAACTGTATGGAAGCGGCAAAGAACATCGACGGCCTCGAGCTGGAAGTCGTGGCCTTGGCTGATTGGTTTCAGGACAGGGTCGACCGAGTAAACAAAACGTATAAGATTCCTGCTTCGCGATGCTTTGTTGGCGGCGATTGTTATAAGAAGCTGCTCGAAACTAATGCGGATGTTGTGTTGATGGCAACACCGCCGAATTTCCGCCCGGTGCATTTCGAAGCTGCCATCAACGCGGGCAAGCACGTCTTTATGGAAAAGCCAGTCGCCGTCGACCCACCCGGTGCCCGTAGAATCATTGAAGCCGGCGAGCTGGCCAAGCAAAAGGGCCTGGGAGTGGTCGCCGGTACGCAGCGCCGTCACCAGGCAAATTACCGCCGCACTCAATACGCCGTCGAGCGAGGCGCCATCGGTCAGATAGTTGGCGGCTGTGTCTGGTGGTGCGGCGGTGCGCTGTGGAACAGCCCACGCCAACCAGGCCAGAGCGATGCAGACTATATGATACGCAACTGGGTCAGCTTCACGGAGATGTCGGGAGATCACATCGTCGAACAGCACGTCCACAACCTCGACGTTGCCAACTGGTACATCGGTCATCCGCCGAGAACGGCCCTTGGCTTCGGCGGACGCGCCCGCCGAAAGACCGGCAACCAGTTTGATTTCCACAGTGTCGACCTCGATTACGGCGACGGTTGCCACATCCATAGCATGTGCCGTCAGATTGACGGCTGCGATGGCAGTGTCAGGGAGTTCTTCGCTGGCACCGAAGGCACAACTTTGGGCGGTGGCGGCCTCAAGCAGACTGGAAGCAGGAAAAGAGAGATTGAAGTGCCGGACTTTCCTGAGCATGACGCCTATGTGCAGGAGCACATAGACCTGCTCGAAAGCATCCTCAAGGACGAACCGCTCAACGAGGCCCGCAACGTTGCCGAATCCACAATGACCGCGATCATGGGCCGAATCTCCACCTACACCGGTAAACTGGTCCGGTGGTCAGACCTAACCGAAAACAAGGATTCACCGTGGTACAATCTCACTCTCAAGCCTACCGCCGAAGACTTCGAAAGGGGCGAGGTCGTGGCTCCGCCGGATGACGTCGTTCCAATCCCCGGTAGAGAGAGAAGGCGATGAGGATAAGAGTTTCCCCTTGTCAGTGAAGTCTATCGCGGTCCCAGGCAAGATAAAAGTTTAGGTCTGACGACTGTTGACTTTCAGCAAAAAAGTTGCGCCACCGCAGGCGCAACTTTTTTATTTGTCAGCTTTATGTACTTCTGGCTGGCACGGTTGGTTACTATGCCCTAAAAGCAAAAAACATAAAACCAGAACTTGAATTATGGTTTTTACTTTTGAGCTTTAGCTTCCTGGAAGCCGATCATTTTAGCTCAGCTATTTCTGTAAATTTCACCAAAGCCCCTGCCGTTTGCGGATGCGGCTCTATTGTTCCGACCAGCCCGACCTTCCTTTCTATAAGTTTGCTTAGGTCCATCCGCGAGGCCTCATCGCTCGGTAAAGCGTAACAAAGTGTTTTGCCGGATTCGTCAACTATGCGGTAGTGTCCGGGGCCGTAAATCGTGAAAGTTTGAAGCTGCCCAACGACTGCAAATCTGCCTAGATCTTCAATTTCTGCCAACCTTGCCGCACGTGCCTTATCTATCCGCTCCTTAATCTTCTGCAATTGTTCATTCTGAAGCCGGACCTCTTTGGCTACTGCTAAAGCTAATTCAAAACCCTCTATCTGTTTAACCACAAACTCCGCGTAGCGTGCAGCCTTGCCGGCATCCTTGTTGTTGGCAATCTCGACAAGTGCCTTTTTTACATTCGCGTAATTCTGCTGAGCCAGCGGTTTGGCCCGCTCAGCCTCGATTTGCTTTTTCAGAGCATAATATGCTTCAAGCTTTTCGGCCTCAGCGGAAAGTACCGTTGGAGCAGCTACCGTAGTATCATTCGGTTCGGGCAGCGGAACCTCGCTAACGATCGCGAGCGGCTTTGTAAAATTGGTGCTTACCCAAAGATAGGCAAAGGATGGAGGAGATATTTTATAATAATCTGCCATCTGTTCCCCCAACAGCTCAACTTTATCGCCCCGGTTGAGCTTTCCCTGCAGAGTCGTGGAATATAACGGCTTATAAAAATCGGAGCCGGCATAGACACGAACATCGTCACCGGTAACAATCCCAACATCAGGATTATCCGGGTCAATCCTGACATACTGCATTGAAATCCAGGAAAAGCTGCCGGCTGGAGGAACAATGCAGGACCAGCTATATTCTCTGCTGACAACTGTTACTTTGTCGCCTTTGTTGAGCTTGCCGCAGTGGTAATAGTTTGTACCGGGCCCGGAACGTATATAGAGGTCATCGCCGGTTATCTCGGCAACATAGGGAAAAGGCGGGGTAACGGGCTCATTAGGGTCACCGGTCGTAGTAACGGATTCTTCACCAGGCGAAGTAACAGCTTCTTGGGCAAAACCAGCGGATACGAAACCTGCTAAAATAACAAAAATAAAAAAATTGACGTGAGATTCCATTTTTCTATCTCCCAAAAAGAAGTCCTTACCCAAAATCTAAAACAACCGAATCGGCAAACGATTCTTATATTTTCGAAATTACCACCCCCCTCAGCAATTGTCAACTTTTTTATTACGCCAATACAGTCGGGCTCTACTGCCTTCTTTATAGCTCAAGACCACATATCTGCACTTTCCAAAAAATAGTTTGTTAAGCAGCCAGTTTCATTAGTTTATAAAACTGCCGTGCGATTTTTCGGTTTTTACAGCTATGGCCAAAAG
>Ga0209636_10007338_pt1 | contig 11247 bp, 7 predicted proteins | sample DeeMarSWOR152_54_FD_187464 | JGI IMG/M metagenome (GOLD analysis project Ga0209636, IMG submission 187464) | Marine sediment microbial communities from White Oak River estuary, North Carolina - WOR-1-52-54 (SPAdes) (version 2) | ecosystem: Environmental > Aquatic > Marine > Intertidal zone >... | reverse complement strand
GTCCACGACGATGTCAGAAGACGGTGGCGGTGGCGGCGGAGGAGGGGCTCCAGAATCGGCTTGAGCTAATGCAACGGCGTATCCGTAAACGCTAAAGTACTGCCCTTGCCCGCTTTGGATTCTTGGACTCGTCCAGGCTACGCTCTCGTCGATCTTCTGGTAGGTGACTGTTCCAGAGAGTCCGTTGATGCGTACGGTGTAGTCGTCTTTGCTCTTGCTGATCACTAGCACGTTGATTTTTCCGTCGTGGTTCCAAGCAATTGTTCTAAAGTTGTAGTTGTCGCTCACTGTGGTTTTCAGGATCTGGTCGTTCGGACCGAGGTTGGTTCCGATCATTTTTTGTACATAATAGGGATACCAAGGATTGTTATTGTCGCTGTTGATCATGCCAAACCCTGCACCCCCTGTAGGGTTTAATCGTTCACGGCTATAGCTACTGGCCAAATTAAAGTGTACTAGACTGCTGAGCTCCTCTAACATACCCATACGTGCTATGAGCGCTATTCGAACAGCCCCTGCCATCTTTTGAATTCGAGGATCGGTACCATCAGCGAATGCAGCATTCATGTTTGATTCACTGCAAATTACAGGAACCCATTTTCTGTGTTTGTTATACCACATCTGTCTGGCGTCACTTATACTATAAGCACTCCAATCGGTAACAAAATACTCTGCTTCAGCCTTACTGAAAATCTCAGCATCAGAATATTGAGGATACAACCAAGATTCATACTTATGGAAATCTAAAAAATCGATTCCAATTCCATAGTCTATAAAATAATCGAAGAAATGTTTCTCTAAAGATGCATCCGTCGAAACCATTACTTGTGAATAAATTTGGTGCATTTTAGTATACGCAGCATTGTAGAGTTTCACAAAGTTGCTAATTCTCGTACGATCCCCCGGCGGACTCCATCCGATATAGGTTTGGATTTCGTTGAAAACCTCGAAATATCTAACAGCTAGACCGACGTCTCTAAAGTGTTTCACATATTGCGCCGCATAATTTGCATAACTCTCTGGGTATGGTAAGAGAGTCTTTGGATCAATAGCCATTCCATCGGGAAGTTCGCTTTTCCATCCGTTAGGATCGTTAGCAGGTCTCCACTGTGAAAGCGATATTATTGGTTCTGCACCAGTGCTCAATATCTTCCGAACAAGATCATCCGTCGCTGCCCAGCTCCATGTTCCGGTTTGCGTATTCTCATTCCAATACCTACAGGGATCAAGTAATCGATCAAAATATCGTATAAATACAAATTTTCCATCAGCAGCCAATTGCCGAAGCTCACTACGGTCTCGGAAGTACCTCCAATTTTCGTAAGCTAATTGGAAACCAAATGAAAAGCTATTCTCGCCAATCACAGTACTCGGATCAATGTATACATCTACTTGGGGAAGGGCCTGCACGTAGTTCATAAACGAAACATCCAGGATCAATAAAAATAGTATGAAAAATAAGGCAAATTTTTTCATTTTTAAAAGTCTATTCATAAAATATTCCTCCAAAATTTAATGATTGTAATTGCATTGTGTTTGTTACGAATTTTGATATTCTTGTACACCTTTATGAAAATGTCTAGGTCGGTCATCTTTTGAAACTCCTCTTATATCATATATAACCTTATTTGACATCAAATTTCAGAAAATGATTTTAAAAAAAACAACGCAAATCATCATAATATCTATATGCTAATTTATATTCAAACATGCAACAGAAGGATATGATACATTTTAATTTAAAATCAATGCAAAAAATTAATAGTATGACTACAAAAATTTAACGAAAAACGCAATAGAATCATTTTTTCATTTATATGTGCGTGCGCGCTTTAAATAAATATATTCAAATAATTTATTATGTTATAATGTACTTTTAGAGGAATCAACATGTTCAGAAAAGGTTGTTTTTATATTTTTTTAATGATCACAATTGTGACTTCTTTATTTTTTCAAAATATATATAAAATAAATGCTTCACACTCAGAATTAGAAATAATTAGCCACAGTTATTTTGTACAATTTGGTTATTCCCACATTGTCGGAGAGATGCAAAACATTGGAACGCATAATTTAGAAAACATAATAATCACTGCAATATTCTATGACGAAAATAACACAATTCTCACAACTGGTTTTTCGTATGTAAAAAGTAGCATATTGGTTCCTCAACAAAAATCACCCTTCGAAATAAGTTCATCTCCTGAATATGATCTTCAAGTGGATCATTATGAAATAATAATTAGCGACTATAGTGTAACTAATTTTAAACCATACCGATCATTTACATTTCAGGAAGTTACAACCGAAATTCAAGATGGTTACTTCACAATTTTTGGAGAAGTAAAAAATACAGGTTCTACATTAGCTACTTGGGTCAGAGTAATCGCCACATTTTATGATATTGATGGAAAAGTCATTGGTTTAAGCACGACCAACCTTGATCCAGGTGAAATTGAGCCAAACCAATCTTCTCCATTTGAGATCGACACCTATCCTAGGATCTATACCCCTGCGGATTATTCATTACAGGTAGAGTGCAGAGAATCCTCGTTACCCCCGAGTTCAATTACGTGTGAGATATCCGAATCCGCATTATACCTTGGCCAGAGACTGACCGTTTCTGGTGCTATAAGCCCAAAAGCCCCAAATGCATATGTTATCCTGAGATATTCAAAGCCGGATGGCTCAAGTTTCACTAGAACTAAAACTACAGATTCTAATGGCATATACACAGATACTTACAGACCAGATATGGTCGGATCATGGACCGTAGACACAAGATGGGAAGGTAACGACAATTATACCGGAAGCTCAAGTACGCTACAACCATTTAAAGTATATTCAAAAAAATCCACATCACTCTTCTTTTCAATCCTACCAATAACTGTACATGAAAAAGAAAATGTCACAATTATTGGGACGATAAACCCCCCAATACCCGAAATCAACATCGTTTTAATTATAACGAGGCCAGATAAAATCTCGTACAATATTACGATCAAAACAAGGGCCGATGGTTCATTCAATCATACACATACGCCATCTTTTATAGGTACATGGACCGTCAAAGCGACTTGGCCAGGGGATGAAAAATATGAAGGTTCGACGAGCCAAACAGTCACATTCAATGTGATTGAAGTCCCCGGAAAAGGAAGTCTGAATATTTTCGTTCAAGATCGAGATGGGGCGCCGATCAGCGGAGCCGATGTAACGTCCATCTCTCAGCCAGACGGGCAGCAAGCCCTCAATGGAAGTTCAGATGACGACGGCCTACTCACCTTCAACGAAATCAAAATAGGAAATTATATGTTCGAAATAAGTAAAATAGGATATATAACGAAAACTATGTCTGTATCAATAATAACCGAAGAAATCACAGATATAATTATTAGATTAGAAGAGAAGATAGAATTGGGCATTCTTAAAATCATGATAATAGATTATAATGACAATCCACTCAGTGGAAGCATTGTTATCTCCACCTCTCAACCAAATGGACAGCCTATTCTCCAAGGTACAACTGATTCAGACGGCATAGTATTATTCAAAAATATCACATTTGGAAACTATATTATTCAAGCAACAAAAAATGGATATAAAACAGAAATATGGACTGGTAACATTACAAATAGAGAAATAAAAGAAGTAACAATTATCATGGAAAAAGAGCAGAAATTTCCAATTGAAATTATAGTATCTGGATCAATCTTTGTTAGCTTGTTATTCTACTTGTTATATCACATGAGGTCAAGGTAAAATGAAAATGTCAGTTAGTATTGCGTACGAGCGCAAAAAAAACATATATCCATTCATAATATTACATCTCTTCGTCATCCTTTTTTCATCAATATTTTCTTCAACCGGCACTAAGATCGCCTATGGGCAGCCAATAGAGTGGTGGGACACAGACTGGATGTACCGTAAGCCCTTGTTTATAAATTCCTCTCTTGTTGAGGGTAGTCACGCAAACTTTCCTGTTCTTGTCGACATAACGGATGCATATCTATCGATCACAGCTCAAGCCCATGGAGAGGATATTGTATTCACGGATGAAAATAATATCAAATTGAGCCATGAAATAGAGAGCTACAATAGCACATCTGGCCATTTAATTGCATGGGTGAGAGTCCCTCAGCTCAGCTCTACACAAAATACGAAAATATACATGTATTACAGCAATCTTGAATCCCATAACCAGGAGGACCCCAAGGGTGTTTGGGACTCTAACTACAAAATGGTATTACACCTAGACGAAATCGAAAAGGCTCACGACTCCACAAGTAACGGAAAAAACGGTGTCATTCATCGAGGAGTAAGTTTACGCGAGGGAATCGTTGATAGCGCATTTGAATTTTTTGTACGCATGTCACGCTACGATTACTGGGGAGGCTATATAAAAATCGATAATTCCACAGATCTCTCAGGCTTCGAAAATTTCACAGCTAGCTTCTGGATCATATTGAAAGACACTCACAGGAGGCAGACCATTCTCAATAAATACGATATTCTGAATAATAGAAGATCTTGGTTCATCGATTTTCAAGACAGCAACCAATATGGCCCGGTCTTTCAGTTCTTCGCGTCTCAAGATGGTGACCATTATTCACAATGGAGTGCCAACTTCAACCCGTCTTTGGATAAATGGAGTTACGTAACAATTGTCTGGGAGTCAGGATCTGTACCTGCGTTCTATATTGACGGTGTTCAAGTGTCTACTATCGGAGATTCTATTATACAAAGCATTTATGAGAACAACGAACCGCTCTATGTCGGAAATTGCAGTTATAGGCAAGACAGAGAGCTTAATGGATACCTAGATGAAATTCGCATATCAAATTCAAACCGCTCCGCAGATTGGATCATTACAGAATATAATAACCAACGCTATCCTAGTAAATTCATAGCACTAGGAGATGAGGAAACACTTCCAGATCCACCCTTTATCCTAGATCCTGTACCCCATAACTATGCGAATGTGTCAATCGAACTTTCAGAATTGTCGTTCTACTTAATGGATTACCAAGGAGACCTGATGAATTACTCAGTCATCACTATTCCTAACATTGGAATAGGGGAGGGCTTCAACGTGGGGAATGGAAGATACTCGATTCCAGTGAATGGCCTTGAGCGTTTGGTTTCTTATAATTGGATAATAAAAGTAACTGATGGAACAAACACAATTCAAAAGATATTTACTTTCACACCAGCAGGTCCAGAAGATGATGTTATTCCTCCGATTGCCGATGCAGGCTCTGATAAAACAATTGTAGAGGATCAGCCTTTTACATTTGATGCCTCGAACTCCACGGACAACGTCGGTATTTCAAATTACACTTGGACCTTCTTTGATAAAATAAAAATGCAATCTTTAAACGGAGTTAAACCTACACACATATTTGCAGCACCAGGGGTGTACCAAGTAATACTAGCAGTCACAGATTCTTCGGGGAATCAGGATACAGATACTATTCTTATAAGTGTAAAAGACATTACGAACCCGATAGCAAAGGCTGGGAAAGATAAAACAGTCTACGTAGGAAATAATATAACTCTCGATGGAAGCAGTTCTTCGGACAATGTTAATATTACAACCTACAAATGGGATCTTGGAGATGGTACAATAGAAAAAGGAAAACAAATTTCTCATATATATGCACAGAAAGGGGATTACAACATCACACTTGAAGTAATTGATTTTGAAGGAAACGTTGGAGTGGATTTGGCTATGATAACAGTTTTACCTCCCGAGGGAAGTGGTGCTTATCTTCTAATAATTTTTGTGACTTTTATTTTAATAATCATATCAATAGCTCATCGTTTGTTATTTATACGTCCTCGCGCTCGCCTAAATCGTGAAATAACTAGATTGGAATATCTCTGAGATTTGTCACTATATATTTTAATATTTCATAGTTACATATATTCTGGTAATGAAAGATGATTGGAATAAAATTGCAATGGGAGAACACTTACATAATAAAATATATTTTTGTTTTTCTAGCACCTATAATATTATATTGGAGACTTTTTTTCATAGTTTTTAACGAAGCATTTAATAATGAAATGGCGTCCTATATTTTGGTGTTGCCTTTTTTATTATTTTATATACTATATCGAATCAGAAAGACAGTAATAGCATCTGCTTCTCAACAGTCATCGAACTTCACACATAAATTCATTATTAAAGATATTATTGGTATATCTTTATGTGTAATAGCATATTTTATTAGTTTATATGGATCTTATTCTTTTCATTCTCTAGAAATAAATATATTATCTCTACCCATATTTGTTGCAGGTATCATTATATTGATATTTAATATAAAAACTTTCAGAATTTTACTTTTCCCAGTTTTTTTACTTATATTTTTAATTCCTTTACCTTTTGAAATAGTTCAATTAATAGGATCTATTCTTTCTGTTTACAGTTCTAAAGCAGTTTTTATCCTATTAAAATTTTTTAAACTGGCTGTTAGTTTTTCTAATTATTATGATAATCCAATTATTACACTTATAAATTCAAATGGAAAACAGATACAATTTGCAATAGATCTTGCTTGTTCAGGATTTTATTCCTTGACGGGATTCACAATATTTGCTATTTTTCTAGCATATATATATAGAATATCATATAAAAAGAAGATTATAATCTTTTTATTAGGTTTCCCTCTTATATATTCACTTAATATATTTAGAATTACTCTTATAGTCTTAATAGGATATTATTTCGGTCTAAATTATGCAATGAATATGTTTCATCTAATGGGCGGCTGGATTTTAATATTTTTTGGAACATTATTACTCCTTACCATCACAAATAAAGTTCTAAAATTACAATCCAATATACAAACATCCGAAGTCTGTCTTCATCATAATAAAAATGAAGAGAAGAACTATTGTTTAGATTGCGGTAAAATATTGATAGCGCCTTTATCTACTTTAACAAGGAATGAAGGTATTAAATTATTATTCATATTGGCGATTCTTTTCTCTACAAACTTTCTGCAAGTTCCCATTGTCACATTAACAAAGGGTGAAGCCGAAGTTTTACTCCAGAAGTCAACAGGAGAGCAAACAATAGCTAGCGTCCTGCCTGAAATAGAAGACTATGCGCCAGGTTTCGTCTATAGGGATGTTGCTTTCGAGAACATATCCAAGCAAGATGCCTCTCTAATGTACAGATATCAACCAAAAAATCGATCGAAGTCGACAATTTGGGTCGGATTTGAAATAGGCCAAACGAAATATTGTCTACACCCTTGGGAGGTCTGTTTAATTAGTTGGCCTCAGGAGCACGGCTGGACGCCGAGAGTAGTCCAGCTGTGTCCACTTGATGACATTCACCTAATCGAGAATCCTCCGTTATCCGCTCGATTCTTCGCCTTCAAAGATAAAGGTACTAATGTAACCCAAGCCGTACTCTATTGGTACACTAAGACAGTTGTCCAAATGAATAAAGGCTTCCAAGAAAAATGGGTAAAAATTAGCGTAATAAAATTTGATTTTAATCCGAATGATTACATATCTGTAGAGAATGAACTCTTATTTATCGCTAAAGCTATAGTTGAATATTGGCTACCAATCACAACTTGGTCTAGTATCGCTCTACTAATAGCAAAAAAAGGCCTTACTTTAATTATAATGACAGGAGCTTTTCTTTTATGTGTAATAATGTTTTACTTCTATTTAGAGAGGAGTAGAAGGAGGATCGTAAACAAAATATATTCTAATATTTCCATCCAAAAAGAACAACAGATTTTAGATTCGATCAAAAAGGTAGATAAAGATATTGCAACAGAACACAATATCTTAAGAAAATTCTATGAATTAACAGGATATGAATTAAGCCTTGATGAGCTAAGGGCAAAATTAGATGAAGCTGAAAATTCCGGGCTTATTGAAAGAAAAATCACCAGTATAAACGATGAGCCATACATTTCTTGGAAACCAAATTTCTAATTTAAAATACATGCTATTATTAATTCATCATTGTTATAAACCATGCGTGCGTACCGTAAAATAGAAAAATGATCATCGATCAAAAATATATACAACCTTAATTAACTGAGGAGATTACATGCAATTTCCCCTTGGATTCAATGACATAACGCAAATGTTAGCAGCGCTAACCATAATCCTACTTGCTACCTATGAATTAATAAATACTTATTATAATAATAGAGAAATAATACTACAAAAAGAACGTCTAAAAAAAGGTGCTATAATATTTGGAAGTTTTTTTCTGGTTACAATCTTGATACGAATTTATCAAATAATTATTTCATAATATTTTTTGCATAATCAATATTATCGGAATATAATGCACATGATCGAAGTACTCGCGTAAAAAATAATAACGGAAACAAACATCGCCTTAAAATATAAGGAAACAATAGAAAAAGAAATAAACTAAAAGACTGCGCAACTAACTTTATTCATCAGAACAAGCAAGTATAATAAATAAAAAAATAAATATAACGGATAGACCATATTTAACCTGAAATTGACCATTTAATTATTTCTATTAGCGCAATTTTTCATTAAAATAAAAATATCTATATTAAATATCTAGATAATAAAAGTTCATAAATAAATTCAGAAATTATATTATATAAAAATTTAATAAATACGAAAAAGAATATTAAATGTTACGGTGAAAATGGCATTGAATCATATTAAAAAACATCGAATTAAAAAGATAACTGCACTAATCCTTTTGACTTTTTCCTCAACATATCTATTGTGTTTGCGATCAGGAGTTCGATATCCTCTGGATACGATGTGACAACAGACTATCATGGCTTAGATGTTCCACCAGGAACTCTGGTCACGGCTACAGCAACCTCAACGGACACGGCAGTAACCGGCGTAACATTCATCTGGAAAGACCCCGACGACAACGGACTACGCAGGGTGACAAAGACCACCGATGAAGACCCAGACCCCAGCATAAACGTATACACCGATTCCTTTACGTCAAACATAGAAGGGGTTTGGATAGTCCAGGCCATATTCCACGGCCCACACAGAAAACCAGTTCCAGGATTACTATTCGAGGACAAGGTATCCATCAAGGCCACATCCTTCTTCGTGATACCTGAATCACTGATAGCGGGAACAGCTGGCACATTGTTCAGCATGATTGCAGGGCTAAGATACTTTGCACGAAGAAAAAAGAAGTAAAAAACGCCCAGTTACCCATTTTTTTTATTCAAAAAAATGATGAAAGGCTTAAACCACAATGATATTAATACCTCAATTCGAGCGGAACAGTATCTGAACGATGTCTGGCAGCATCCAAAAACCCTAAAACCTAAAGAGAAACAAACCAACCAACATAAACTACGCGAGAGAGGAAGTACACCTACAGTCCCATACCGCTCCCTCACACAAGATATAGACCAGAGACACCAAAACTATAAGAAAACAATACAATATAAATAGTAAAGGCGAAGGTATGGAACAGGAAGACCTGCAAAAGCAGGTAGTACAACTCGAAAGAGAAAAACAAGAACTATTAAAACAACTCCGCAAATTCAAGAGGAAGCCCGAGGGAAGAATAGGATACCTCCTCCTGGCCCTCGGCTTCACCCTCTTTGCCCTGGCCGTATACTACTCCCATAACGTCTCCGCCTTCATAGGAATCGCCCTCACCTTCTGGGGCGCCCTCCTCCTCTACATAAGACCCATTAAATTCATCAGAAAAGAGATATTGGACACAACAACAGAACACATCGAAAATTACAGCAAACTCATAGAAGAACTGGGATACAAAGGCACGCCCATATACATCTCGCCGAGCACACTATGGGGCCTCAGAAACACAGTCATATACATACCCAGATCAGATAGCACACCCAAACCCACGGATGAACAACTATCAGTTGACGAAATCATCATCAATAACTTACAAGCCCTCAAGCTTACCCCCCCAGGACAAAGCCTCTCTAGGCTAATAGAAGAAGAGCTCAAAACAAACTTCTCCACAGTCGACATAGAATACCTACAATACAATCTAGAGAAAGCCCTCGTCGAAGGCCTCGAGATTGCAGAAACATTCAGAATTGAACCCAGAGAATCCATGGTACACGTAGAGATAAAAGAAGCCATCTTCTACGAGACGATTCAAAAAAATTTCGAATCAATGAAACTACAACAAATAGGTGATCCCCTGAACAGCGCAATTGCCTGTATCCTCGCACGCTCTACAAAAAAGGCAGTCGTAATAGAAAATGTACAAACAAAACCTGGAGTAAGAACGATTAAAACAGACTTTAAACTACTGGAGCGATCAAGTTGAACGAACCTATGTCAGTCGAAGATATTTCAGAAAAAATCATAGAAATCGTCAAGACCGAAGAACCCGAAACAGTGGAGAAACTATTAGAACTAGCAAACCAAAGACTTGGTATAACAAAAGATGCTGCACTGGAACAGATAATAGAGCTGGAGAACAAGGGAAGACTCAGCCTGTCCCAGCTGCCAGGTTCTATCCCCCAAAGATTCAACACCTACCTCTTCTCATCCAACGCCGCCTGGTTCTGGATCATAATAGCCCTGTCCATATCGACCACCATCTCAGTCTTCACGATACACGAGAACGCCACACCCTACGTCTACATCCGCTACATCCTAGGTTCTATATTCGTCCTTCTTCTCCCAGGATACAGCATGATCAAAACCCTCTTCCCAACTAGAGAGATAAATAATACAGAGAGAACCATTCTCAGCATAGGAATGAGTCTGGCCCTAGTCCCCCTTGTCGGGCTTCTCCTGAACTACACGCCCTGGGGGATAAGACTCACGCCGGTAACCCTCAGCCTGCTATCCCTCACCACCATACTCACAGTAACAGGCCTCCAAAGAGAATACACACAAAAAACCAGAACAACACAAGAATAACCCATTCTCCTAAAAGCACCCAAAAACGTATCAAAGGTTCAAACAGTCACGCCCTGCACGACGAACCTTGATACCCAATCAACACCAGATTTCTCTGTAAACATTCACCTTTGCATACATGTCTTAGCTTAGTTACATATAAGGCCCGATCGTCTAGCGGACAAGGATGGGGGGCTTTAAACCCCTCGAAGGAAGCGCGCGCATTGGTAATAGAATTTTTTTAAGCAGGTTCCAATCCTATGTAGCCGTTCGATGCCTCGAAGCAGTCGCCGTACACCACCAGACCATCCTGTACGTGCGTGACTGAGATCGCGCCGAAGTCGATCTCATCGGCGTTGCCGT
>Ga0209636_10007336_pt1 | contig 11249 bp, 15 predicted proteins | sample DeeMarSWOR152_54_FD_187464 | JGI IMG/M metagenome (GOLD analysis project Ga0209636, IMG submission 187464) | Marine sediment microbial communities from White Oak River estuary, North Carolina - WOR-1-52-54 (SPAdes) (version 2) | ecosystem: Environmental > Aquatic > Marine > Intertidal zone >... | reverse complement strand
GTTTCTTGTTAGTTCTTCAAACCATAATACGAGTTTTTCTTCTCTTTGGATGCTCATCTGTTAGTCTCCTGTTTTTTCGACTGCTATGCGGCAGGGCATGGGAAGTTTTGCTTGGCCGAGTTTTAGAGCCTGCTTTGCTACTTCTACAGCGTCTTCGTTTACGCCGATGACTATTACAGGTTGGTTGGTTTTCACTCTTGCAGCTGTCGATATGGGTTTGCCGAAGGCTCGTCGCATGCCATCTTGTAGTCTGTCAGCGTGGGCGCCGAAAATCATTTTGTTTTCTCTAAGGATTGTGTGGGGAAAAGGCATGATTCGTAGGAAGTAGTTGTTTCCGAGTTTTTCTGCTAAGATGCGGTTTGAGGCTATTCTTGCGGCTTCTAGGGCGTTGTGGCGTATTTGGGCGTTTTCTTTTGTGATTAGTTTGGCTTCTATTGGAAATTTTGTTTTTGTGTCACCCATGGTGAATTTGGTTATCTTTGATGGGGGTGAGCTTCTTACATATTCTTTTCTTGTATAAGCTTGACCTTTCACTTGTCGATAATTTTTGGCTTTCACGAATGTTTCCCTCTCAGCATAGCAAGTTTGCTGATATTTAAAGCGTTTGTCGATTGGTTGTTATGGGTGTTATGAATTGAAAATATAGATTAAGGATTGTTATGCTGTTGGTGGTTTGTTTTTGAACCATTTTTCTGCGAGTTCTTCGTAGTTTGGGAAGACTTGTTTTAGGATAGGTATGTACATTTGTTTTTCTTCTTTTGTAAGGTATTGGAATTGGTAGGGTCCTGTGTAAGGTGCGGGTTCGCCTTGGCGGGTTATGAATTCGATGTGCATGAAGGGGTCGCCGCGTTTTATTGTTATTGGGTGGCGGTCGTTGCTGAGGTTGACTATTTCTAGGGCTAAGCGTCCGATGAAGCCGCTGTGGACTTTGGCGGCGTTGAGGAAGCTGAGTCCCATGCGTCCGAATTTGCTTTTGGCTGTGAGGTGGGCGACGAGGTTGGGTGGGGTGAAGACTATTTCGTAGCTTATGAGGTTTTGATGTTCCAAGTAGTGTAGTGTGGTTTCTTCTTTGACAGTGAGGACGTAGCCGTCGCCGTCGAGTAGGTGGTAGTCGTAGGGGTAGATTATGCGGTGTTTTTCTATTAGGTTGACGAGTTTGTCTTTGGCTAGGATGCACATGTTTTTTGGTCTCCTTGTTGTGTTGTAGCTTAGTGTCTTTTTTGGCTTTTAAGGTGTGTGTTCTCTGCGTGGTGCCTAGACTTTCCTATTAGGGGTTCAAATAGGATGGCTTTCATGAGAGGTAACGTTTATGTAGTCTATGGGAATGCATATAGGGAAGAAGCGCAAGCTTAACTCGAGGAGTGAAAGAAAGGGTTGTCTCGTAAGGCACGAAGAGGCGCTGCATCGTTGTCCTATTATGTCCAGAAAGCCTATTGGAAAGTGGTGACGCTTAAGCCTTCAACATTTCTTTTGGCAGCAATAACCATAGGGGCTGCTGTGTTTCTCCTAGGCGGGGGAATCTACGACATTGTAGAACAACCAATAGTGGCGTTTGTCAGTGGCGGGCGAGTCATACCGTTTTATCCCCAAGCTTTGAATGAGCAGCTTTTGGGTGAAAGCATTGCCTCCATGGTTCTATATTCGCTTGGCATCGTGGGGTTGATTTTGGTTTATCAGAGCACTAAATATGCCTACAGCCCTCGAGAAGCCTTCACAACTCTGCTAATTGGTCTGCTGCTTCTGGTAGTTGCATGGCTACTGGTGGAGTTTTATCTTTACCCAGGCACAATACAGCCCTTCCAATAGCATAGAATCACCATGGTTTCTTCTTTGCGTGTGCCAGATAGGCAAGAACATTAGTCAGCAGATGTATAGGTATTGTAAGCACGATGATCACTAAAACCATTTCAAGTGTTGGCGGAGTGACAAGGAAAGAGAAGAGCAAAGCAAAAAAAACAAAGTCTATTTGGTCAAGTATGGGGAAGAAGGCGCCGGGGGCAAAATTTAACCGCCGCTTTACAAAGGCGCCAATCAAGTCTCCAACTAATGCTCCCAAAGAGAGCGCAAAACCCAACAGTGGGTTGTAGTTGTTGAAGATATAACACTCTCCAATACCTACAAGCGTGCCAATAATTAGCCCTGCAAAGAACCCTCTGAAAGTCTTGTGAGGACCAAAAATCGGTCGGCCGTCTTTAAAGGTTTTCCCAAAGTCTAAAGGCTGTCCACCACCTAAGACCACTGGAACGGCGTTAGCACTGTAGGCTGGAAATATGAATATAACCGATTCAGCAATCAATTCAACTACCATGCCCTTCATTATCTCCTATCTATTTTCCCTCTGTAATCGTGTAAACCTGTTTCTTCAATTTTCAGGAATACTGGTTTGATGGGCTTTTTGTCTGTATGCGTTTCCACTGTAGCTTTTATTACTCGGGCTTGGGCGGTTGGCTTTAAGTTTATAGTGATGTCTGCCCAAAATTTCAAAACTCTCGTGGCAACTGGCTGCACCAGTTCTTGTTCTTCAAAAACCATGCTTCGCACTTGGCTGGTAACTAGACTTGCCACTTTCTGAGTTCTGGTAATTTGGGCCAAGCAAGCCATTTGACGGTTCAGTTCACGGTTTAAAGTAAAAGTTCTCTTCATGTCATCTACTAGATTTTCGCGGTAAAGGCTTGTAATAGTGTCAATAACAATTAGTCCTACTTTCTCGCTAATGTAGTCACCAAGTCTATCGATGACGACGGTTTGCTGCTCAAAATTTTCAGGTCTCATCAAAATAATCTGCGATGCAAGAGCCTCTAAGTTCTCAGAGGCAATCTGTGCCATGCGTCTAGGAAGGAAAGTGTTTTCGCAATCGATGAATATCGTCTTATAATCCATCTTTGCACAATTCACGCCACACTGAAGAGCCAATGTTGACTTCCCAGTTTCAGGTTCTCCATAAACAAGCAACATTCTCCCTGCTAACAATCCGCCGCCCAACTGCTCGTCTAAGGAACCGCACCCTGTAGGAATCATTTTCTGCAAAGGAGACTCACGTATCAAAACGAATTAATACCGCCAAAATTAATAACTTTGTTTACCTTGACTATGTCAACACGAAAGGACAAACCATGAAAGCAAAAATTGCTGTTACTACAGTTTCTGGAAAAGCTTACTACTTATTAGTTAACGAACTCAAACAGAGAAACATATCTTTTCTAAGTTTAACACCAGACGATACGGTCCCTGTAGACGTAAAGGTAGTGATTACAACAAAGAGAGAACGCCCAAAGATAGCACATGAAAAAGTATTGGAATATGACGAAAACGAGAACCCAGCAGTCATTGTAGACGAAGCAATCAGGATGGTTAAAGGTAAAACGACATATGAAAGACTAGTCTTGGGAGTTGACCCTGGCCAAAATTTTGGTATCGCTGTCCTCGAAGACGGTAAAGTAATCGAAACTAAAGACTGCACAAGCCTAACCGAAACTGTAAATGCAATAAAAGACATTTTAAGTCGCACTCCAGCCACACATACAACTATCAGAATAGGAAACGGTGTACCATCCTACACAGAAGAACTATGGCGCCATCTGAACGATGTACTTCCAGCAGAAATAGTCATCGAAAGCGTAAGAGAAGAAGGAACGAGCCGACCAATCGGAGAAGCGTCACATAGAAGAGGAAAAAGAGACGTCAGTTCAGCCATTAAAATAGCCCAAAGACAAGGATGTGTAATGATGCGAAGGAAAACCAATGATTCACCAAGTTAAAGCCGACAAAACCCTTCTAGTCAACGGACCAGCCTCTGTGCGTCTTGTTTCAGGCGAAGCAGAAATCTTAGGTGCACCCCTAAACATAAGCGAAAAAATAGTCATAAGGAATGGAAAACGTACACCTTTTTACATTAAAAAAGAAACATCCTTCGACATAACTCATGGCAAGGATGCGCCCTTTGAAGAAGCCGACGGAGACACAATCCCAAACTCATGGCGCAAAGCAGCGGAAGAAGCACTTGCCCTAGGAAAACCCTCAGTCGCTTTGGTCATGGGTGCAGTTGACTCAGGGAAAACAAGCCTCTGCACATTCTTGGCTAACAACGCCCTCAGAGCAAAGCGGACAGTGGGCGTCATCGATGCTGATTTGGGACAATCGGATATAGGACCACCAACCACCGTAGGTCTAGCCTACATCCACAAGCCAATACGAGACTTGTTCTATGCGAAGGCAGAGGAAGTGCACTTTATTGGTCTTACAAGCCCGGGAGGTGCAGAGTCACGTGTAGTAACGTGCATTAATGATTTCAAGAAGCGGGCTTTTCAAGAAGCTAAGGATTTTTTGGTAATAAACACTGACGGCTGGGTTGAAGGTGAAGACGCTGTCCAGTATAAGGTTATGCTTGTTGAGAAGGTAGTTCCTAGCATCGTTGTGGGAATTGAAGGGGAGAAAGAGCTTTCACCCATACTGTCAAGGCTTAGCAAACCCTCGGCTCTGACGATTGAGACTTCCACTGCTGTAAAAAAACGTGACAGAGACCAAAGAAAGGCTCTTCGAGAGTTAGGCTACAAAAAACATCTCAGAAACTCTAAGGTGGAAGCGTTCCCGCTCAGCTGGATTAAAATTGAAGGAATTCACTCCTCGCCAAGCCTATTTTTGACGAATGAACGTTTACGAAAGATAGAGGAAGCTCTTGGGGTTAGAACTGTTTTCTGCGAGGAAACGGTCGAAGCCATTTTGGTTTTTTTAAAGCGAAACCAGAGCGTAGACTTTGAGAAGTTGTACAAGGCAAAGGAAGTTTTTAAGAAAAAGGTCGAAGTGATGCACCAAGGAGACGAAAGAGGCTTGCTCGTGGGGTTACATGATGCAGAAAATGAGTTCTTGGGGCTCGGTGTCATCAGCAGCATCGACTACCGAAGGAAAGTTATGAAAGTCTCCACTCCAGTGACTCGAGAAGTGGCAACCATTAAAGTTGGCGGCATAAAACTAGACAATGAGTTTAGAGAAGTAGGCACAGCAGCGACTTTGTGGGCTGTCTTTCAATCCACCCTTGAGGGGCAAAGCTGATTAACTGGACACCAATCACACAAAGGATTTCTAGCCCTACAATACTTCCTACCATGCAGAATCAGCAAAACATGAACAGCATAATAGTCTCGAGGGTCAAAAAGCATCTGCAGTCCCTTCCTCACCTTCTCGTAATCGGCATTCGCATCCACAAGCCCCAGCCTCTTAGAAACCCTGTTTACGTGCGTGTCAACAGGCAAAGTAGGCTTATTGGCACTAAACAGCAACACCACATCGGCAGTTTTGGGACCCACACCCGGTAACCCAAGTAGCTTCTCACGAGCGTCTTCGAGCGATGTTCCAAAGATGGAATTGAGAGAACCATCAAGGTCTTCTTGAACGGTTTTTGCAAGCCTTTTAATCACTTTCGCCTTGTTTCGATACAAACCAGCCACTTTGAGAGTCCCCTCAATCTCATCCAAGTTCGCCTTCGAAAGAGCTTCGGGATTTATCTCAAACCGTTTCGAAAGGTTTTCGAAAGCTCTAGCTGTGTTTCTGCCCGACGTATTCTGAGAAATCACCGTGACAACAAGTGTTTCGAACGGATCCCTCGTTCTGCTTCTCCAGTCAGGCAACTCATACTTTTTTCGAAGCAATTCTAAGATTTTGTTTGCTCTTGTCTTGGTCATGTTGTACGTCGCCATCCTAGCCAGATAGGAGAATCTTATAAACACTTTCGCACAACTATTCTTCATGCCAGACAAAGTTCATTGCGCCCACATTCTTGTGAAGACTGAGAAAGAGGCAAACACTGTTCTAGAACGATTGAAGAACGGAGAAAGATTTGCCAACATAGCCAAAGAGGTCTCCCTCTGCCCCTCGGGAAAACAGGGCGGCGACCTTGGAACCTTCGGCAGAGGAAAGATGGTTAAGGAATTTGAGAACGCCGCATTCGCCCTACAGAAAGGGCAAATCTCGCCAATGGTTAAGACCAAGTTTGGGTACCACATCATAAAGAGGCTAGAATAGGGCTCAGGCTTCTCCTTTAATCAACCGTTGCTAAACACTAAATACTGGTTGTGTAGAGCTAATTATGAAGCATTTGGTGAGCTTGAATGCCTAGAGCAACAATAGTGAAGGAAGAACTTTCAGAGAAGAATATTCGGTTTTTTGCTATTTACATCGAGACGAAAAACGCAGTTTTGGTTTTTCTCAGTGAAGCCGAAGACCAGTTGGGCACGTTGGCAGCGTCTGTTCCTTCTGCTACCGAATTGCTGGTTCAGCCACTTTTGTCTTCGGTGCTTCTTGGAGACAGAAACACGGTAATGGCGCGGATGTTGGCTGAGCGCCTTGCTGCCAAAACTGGCAAAATTGGCTTGGTTTCTGTGCACCTTAGAACCGTGGGTGAAACAGAAGCGACTCCTGTTCTCATTAAACTTTTCGAGAGAGTCACTACAACAAGCAGTGAAGAAGGACAGGCACAGGCACATCGTGAAGGAGGGAGCATCAGCACATGAGTTTGCGGATTTTTCTTCAGGAAATGGAGAAGAAACGAGAAGTAATGCCTGTAAAAGAAAGAGCGTAAGAAGCCTTAGGTTCTAGGTTGTTTCTTTCACCTTTCTTGCCACAGCTTTCGCTAGGGCAACAGCCTTTTCTATGTGTTCAGGTTTTGGTGGTCCACGGATCTCTAAAGCGTCAATCACTTGGAAGCCTCCTTGCTCAAGACGTGCCTTTATTCGTCTAGCTGCTCCGCCGCCCCAGCCGAAGGAGCCAAAGACAGCTGCAACTTTCCCTCTAACGCCGAATGATGCAACAAGCTCGGTCGCATACAGTGCTAATGGGTGTGGTCCGCCTAGAGCCGTTGGTGTTCCAATGACAACTGCGCTTGCATCTACCAAATCTCTTAGCACGTGAGAAATATCTGCCACAGTGAGGTTGTAGGACACGGCTTCCACACCTTCGGTTGAAATAGTCTCCGTAATCACCCTCTCCAACGCTTGAGTGCTTCCCCACATAGAAACATAAACAACTACAACTTTCCGCTCAAGCGGTCCCCGAGTCCACTTCTCATAAGCCTCAATAATAGGCTGAGGGTTCCGATACACTGGACCATGGCTTGGAGCAATCATTTTCGGATTTAAAGGCTTCACTTTATCCAGCGCTTTCTGTCCCGAAGCGGCGAAGGGCATCATAATCTCGGCATAGTATCGTTTGGCTTCAGGTAACAGCAACCCTCCTACTTCGTCGGCGTAAAGCTTATCAGAGGTCATGTGGGCGCCAAAGAAGTCGCATGGAAACAGAATTTTATCTTCCTCATCGAAAGTGAACATTGTTTCGGGCCAATGGAGCCAAGGAGCCTCAATAAACCTCAAAGTCTTGCCACCTAACTCCAAAGTGTCGCCTTCCTTAACAACCATTCTCTTTTCAGAGAACACGTCGAAATAGATTCCTGCCATGTCAGCGCCTAGTTTAGTTGCCACAACCTTCGAGTTAGGTGCAGCCTTCATGACGGCGGAGATGCTGCCTGCATGGTCGGGTTCGGCGTGATTCATTATAATATAGTCAATCTTTTTTGGTGGGATTATCTGGCTGATTTTCTTTAGTAAAGTCTCTTCGAAGCCTGGGTTGGCGGTGTCGATGAGGGCGGTTTTGTTTTTGCCTATGACTAAGTAGGAGTTGTATGAGGTTCCGTATGGTAGTGGGATGAAGGCGTCGAATACTCGGCGGTTCCAGTCTTCAATACCTACCCAGAAAACGTTTGGATCTATTTCTACGGTTTTGAATGGCATGAGTTTACACCTTTTCTCTACTACGAATGTGCTCCTAGATAAATTGTGCATCAGTGCAGATTTTTCTGCCTAAGTTTCTCGGCTGATTGATGGATTTTTTATACACTGTTGATGACAGGTTTCGCACATGATGCGTGTATGTCTTTTTATTTAGAGACAAAACCTAAAAAGAAGCCACACCGAATCTCTGTTAGTCATTAGTCTGCAATTCATGTGAGTTGTAAATCCATGTCCTTGAAAATTGAAGATGTGATGGTGAAAGAAGTTATTACCGTTGACGAGAATTCCACAGTTAAAGAAGCAGCAGACATCATGAACAGGTTTGAAATCGGCTGCCTAATTGTCACCAAAGAGGGCAAAGCAGTCGGCATTTTAACCGAGCGAGACTTGTTGAAAAGGGTCGTGAGTCAAGCAAAGAGCCCCAGAAAGACGAAAGTTGTGGCTGTTATGTCTAAGCCCCTCATTGTTGTGGAGCCCGACATGGATTTGGAGGAAGCGGCTAAGTTGATGTTTAAGCTGAAGATAAAGAAGCTTCCAGTAGTAGAAAGTGGGCGACTAGTGGGTTTGATAACACTTACTGATCTTGCACGGTTCCAGCCGCAGATGATACGGATTCTCAAGAAGCTCAGTGAGAAGATGGCGCCAAAGCGTATGCAGAAAGTTGTAGACTATTACGTTGTATAATAAGGCAATAGAATTAAACTAGCTTCTGGAGTTATTCTCTCATTCTTTTCTCCTGCAAAATAAACACCCATCCACACCACAAGCTGGAAATAACTCCCATAAAACCATCTTGCATTGACAGTTTTTCCCTACAAACGCCTCATTTTTCAGTGCCATGTGTATGCGCTGGGATTAGCCACTATACTCAGCTTCTGCCCTTGCAACTATGGACTCAATGAATGCTGTTTTTGCTTTAGTGTAGCCTTCACGATTTAGCCTATATTTGATAGCTAGTCTTTTCTTTAAATTCAAATAGTCTTGGGCTACTTCCGGATGGCTGCGAAGATAATTGCGAAACAGCAATTGCCTTTTCCAGAACTCACTTTTCAATTCAACCATGTGCAGATGATAGTGTTGTTCCTTTGGGGGTTTACCTTTGCGGAAATAGCGTCTTTCAGGAATCGAAGTCTCGCGTTCAGGGACATATTCGTAGCCAATTCTTTGGAGGGGCTCTATGCATTTCTCGGAATCTTTGAGACTCTTAACAGCTACCATTATGTCAATAATTGGTTTCGCTCCTAAGCCAGATACAGCAGTGCTCCCTATATGCTCAATTCCAACAACAATGCGCCCTATTGCATCTAGAATCAGACGTTTTTCCTTCTCATACAATGTAGGCCATTGAGGGTCATAAGCTGCGAGTTTAACTTGTCTGCTCATTTTCTAGCTATACTTAGCTTAAGGATAGTTAAAACTTTCCAAGTCGATTTTCATACGTACATAAGTGCGCCTATTTCTGTAAAGAGAACTCCCATTCACACCACACATTTTTGGGATGCATCTCTGGGGGGCATGTTTTGCATTCCACTTCTATTTTCGGGTTAAACTCTTTTGCGAAGCTTTGGAGATAGCCGAACCGCACTTGCTTGCAGGGAAACTCTCCTAACCCCTTTTCGATTCTTGTTTCTTGGGTTCGGCATCGTGTCACACGGAAGACTCCTCTTTCAGGTGAAGCTGCTGATTCTTTTTCGGTCTGATACAACGCCCAGCTTGTGTTCTTCAGCATATTCATCAGGGCTGCAACATCATTCTTCTCTACGCCTAATGTTCCTTTCAGTTCTCTAGCTTCAAGTTTGCCCATGATTTTCCAACAGCTTGCGTCAATTGTGGTGGCTGCTTCAGTGCCAAACTGTTCTTCTATTCCGAGGAAATAGAGTCCGTCGACCCGCCATAGGTTCTTGATGTGTAGGAAGAAGAGTTTCAGGAGCTTGTCTTTGGGCGTATTGCCTAGCATTTCCAAGTCTTTTAGGGTTGGCCAATCCATTTTAAACACCGCTAGTTGGGGAACGTTTTATCTTGGCTGCTCATAAGTTTTCAGATGCTGACTAGAAGCGTTGTTAAAAGAGAGTTTTCTGCTCCTTACCCGAGGCGAAGTTTGATGTCCTCAACCCCACTAATCTTACCTTCCTACCCTTGCGCAAGAACGGTTGAACAAGCTCTTCAGCAGTCTTCTTGAGACTTTGAAGATTGTTGGTGGAGAAAGGCATTGTTTTTCCATGGGTGTGGGTTTCGAAGTTCTCATAGCGGATTTTGATGGTTACTGTTCTAAAGAGCAATTTACGTTCTACCAGTTCTTCGTGGATTTCTCTGCTGAGCTTGTCCAATATTTCAGAAACTAAGCCAAAATCTGAGGTATCTTCTTCAAAAGTTATTTCTCTACCCACAGATTTAACCACGCCACTTTCAGCAACTTCGCTGTGGTCTATGCCGCAGGCTGAAAGATGATACTGGGTGCCCATTACACCAAACTTCTTGGTTAAGACCGAGGGGTCAAAGGCAGCGAGGTCGCCTATTGTCTTTATACCCAACTCCCTTAGCTTGCGTTCGGTTTTCTTGCCCACCCACAACAATTTTCGCACAGGCAACGGAGCCAAAAAACGTTCTGCTTCACTTTCTTCAACTACGGTCAGCCCGTTGGGCTTTTTGAAGTCGCTGGCTATCTTTGCCACAAGCTTGTTCGATCCTATACCTATCGAGCAGGTTAGCTTCTCTTTCTCGTAGATCTCTTTTTTTATTGCCTCTGCCAGCCCTCTCGCCTCTTCCAAATCACTTGCCCTAGAACTGACATCAAGAAAAGCTTCATCTAGCCCCCACCGCTCAAACTTGTCTGCGTATCTTCGCAGAATCTCCATAATCCTCGACGACGCTTCGATGTAAAGTTTGTAGTTGGGCTGTACGTATATGGCTTCGGGGCAGAGTTTCCAAGCTCTTGAGATGGGCATTCCCGACCTTACGCCATATTTTCTTGCTTCATAGTTGCATGTACTTACAACGCCTCTTCCCTTTCCCTCTTTTGGGTCAGCTCCCACAACAACTGGTTTGCCTTTGTATTCGGGATGCTCACATTCTTCTACAGCAGCGTAAAACTGGTCCATGTCAACATGAAAAATAATCCTGTTTGTGGTCTTGGTTTTAATTTCCCCTGACATAGACGTATTCAACCGATTAAGACACTAGACCGATGTTGCACTGAGTCACTATGCAGCAACGTGTACATAGATGTTTTTCTAATTTTCCATAAGTCAAGGAAGGTAACCTTTAATAAAAAACGAATCTTCCTCATCTCAGAGCGAAAACAAATGTACAAATTCATCCTATATTACGATCAGAAGGCTTCGTACCAAGATAGGATAAAAGCAATTGTCAAAATTTTGGAGAAAATACGTGAAAAGTGGAAGGTCGACTTCGATGTTCTGGACGTAGGAGCGTTGGGGCATGCGGAACTTGAGCAAGTCAAAAATGACATAC
>Ga0209636_10007335_pt1 | contig 11252 bp, 12 predicted proteins | sample DeeMarSWOR152_54_FD_187464 | JGI IMG/M metagenome (GOLD analysis project Ga0209636, IMG submission 187464) | Marine sediment microbial communities from White Oak River estuary, North Carolina - WOR-1-52-54 (SPAdes) (version 2) | ecosystem: Environmental > Aquatic > Marine > Intertidal zone >... | reverse complement strand
CCACTTAAAACACTTGATTAATCGACCTAAGGACGTGAACTCGACAAGTAGCTGTGAAACTTGTATGGTTGGTAGCCCGGAGGAGATTCGAACTCCTGTCAGCGGGTCCAGAGCCGCCCAAATAAGTCAAAATTGCGCTTCTCTGGTCATAAAAGACGTAGATTGGGCTGTTTCAGACTTCTGGGAGTACTGCAAGATCGAAGAGCGCCTGTCACACAAAGTTTCGCGAGACTACAAGAACGTAACTAAACGACTCCTAACATCTTGTAACGGAGAACTGTCGAGAGAAGCAATCAGAGACTTTCTCAGACTATACTTGGAGAAAGCTCCCAAAACCTACAACAACATCATCGACGCGTTGAGAGCGTTCATCAAAAGATATCTGCAGAAACCTGAGCTGATGAACGGTTTCAAACACTCGCACGTTCCGAGCAACTTTGAAAGACAACTGCCGACGAAAGAACAGCTGAAGAAAGGATTCGAAGCGTTAGACACCGACAAAGAGAGAGCCATCTTCTTATTCTTCGCAACGACTGGTTTGAGACATGGAGAAGTCTGGAACCTAACCAAAGATGACATTGATTTCGAGACAAGATGCGTGAAATCCAAACACGATACCAAAACTAAGAGAGCTGGAGTAACATTCTACAACGAAGAATGCGAAACATATCTCAAGAAGTACCTCGCTTCGAGAACAGACGAAAGCAAGAAGTTCTTCAGAATTGGCTATCGACCGTTCACTCTAATCTGGAAGAAAGCAAGCAAAGCAGCAGAGTTCAAGATAACTCCACAAGTGTTGCGGAAGTGGCATTCAACAGAGCTGGGTGAACTGATGGTGCCTGACCGGTTTGTTGATGTGTTTCAAGGACGTGCTCCTAAGAATGTTTTAGCGAAGCATTACACTGGCAAAGGACTCGAGAGATTGAAGCGAATCTACGAAAAAGCAGGAATCCAAGTTGAACTAGCTTTTCAGAGTAGCTGATTTTCTAGGTTTCTAATCTCTAATCTAAGAAGAAAATTAGAATCCCAATTTCTTTGCGTGTGCGCATAAGAGAAACCGAAAATGCAAAGAGCCAGCAAAAACATAGGTCGCAACAGAGACAAGCAGAATTGTCCAGACTTTATTTGTGTCGAAAATGTGGCGAAAGCTACACTTCTCAAGAACGAAATCAAACAAGATTCTGCAAGAAATGCGGAACATGGTTGACCGCAATTTCGAATTCTCACCAAACCAGTTCTCGCTTTATGCAAAACGCGGAGAAAAGCTCGCAAATCGATTTAAGTTCTTGTAAGACTCGTTTTCTTCCTGAGAAGTACAAAAGTAGAATAGCTGAAGCTCATCAGCGTGGAGCACATATTTTAAGAAACGCAGGTTTTATTCCTGAACCACTTGAAACTGCCTTCCTCGTTGAAGAACATCGGTGGTTCTGGAAACCAGAAGAAGTTAAGTTCATACTAGTTGCAGAATCGCATGTTTATACTAGCGCTGAAGAAAGTAGAGTGAAAATTGTTCGACAGAGGCTTCCCAAGAACTTTCCGAAAAATGCCCCGCTTAATTTTGTTAAACTTGTATATTGTTTGGGTTATGGAGAACCAGATATCTTGGACTTCCCTGAAAAGATAGCAAACAATCCAGGCACCAAGGATTACATTGACTTGTTCAGAAAATGTATAAATTTCAAGTCCCAATGCCTGAAAAAACTGGAATGGAAAAGTGAACTCTTAAACGCCACTAAAGAAAAAGGAATCTGGCTTCTCGATGCTTCCCTTCACGCTTGTGCCTTAGGCAAAAGACAACGCTTACCGAGTAGAATCGTCAAGAAGATTCTTCCAATCTCTTGGAACAGGTATGTGAAACCGGTACTTGATGATACCAAGATAGATCAAGACTTTGTTTGGATAGTTGGAAAAGGGGTCCACGAAACACTAGAAGGCAAATACATTCGTGGTTCTAATTGGGTATATCAGCCCAACGCTCGGTTCAATAATGAAACATTCTATGAAGTTAAAAGAAAGAGGGAATTCGAACTACAAAGAGCAATAAGAAGACGATGCAAGATCTAGCAGCATGTATGTATCTACACTACGAGATTCTTGATTCGATCGACGTCTCGCACAAAATCTCTTACCCTCTGAACGAAATCGGGTGAACTAGTATCGCCTATTATGGCAAATCTATCGCCGTCGATTTCCCCGATTTCTCCGTGATAGTTTCTGAAAAACAGTTTCTTACCTATTCCTGGCCTTCCACCGCCAATCTTCCCTCTATGCACCAACCAACTATGCCCGTGCTCATCTCGTGCGAAAGCTCCCCCTATTCTCCTATCTAGGCCTTCCACTGGAGGGTTGATCTCGCAGACTATAGACAACATAGAATTCTGTTTAGGAGCGACTTCGGACAAGCCAAAGACATTCCAATAACGCCTTCCCTCAATCTTCCTGGAGTAAAACCACAGACCGAGGTCTTTGGACCAACGGACAAGACACTCTCTAGAGGCACCTTTATGTCCCACCTTAGCGGGTATTCGCCTATCACAATGTTGCTCCAGTCTCGTTATGAGTTCTTGTTGTTCATGCTCTATTTCTCGCCGATTAGTTGCTATATACAAGAGAAACACCAACGCAAACTACTATAAGTTGAGAATTTAAGACTTCACAACTCTATGTGCGCACATCTTACCTAAACTTGGAAGTTGTATTTGCACTGACCTATGCTTTTGAAGTATTTGATCAAGGTATGTTCGAGAACAATGGCTCTTAGATGATCTTTTGTGAAGAATACTCTCAGGGTATTGCCTGGTCCGAAGATCTCGTTTTGATAAGACTCAACGTATTCTTTCTTCTTGTAGTCCGGTAGCGCATTGTACTCTTTCTGCAGCATTCCATTGTGCTCCCTTTTGAGAAAAGCAAAGAATAACCTAGGGAATTTTGGCGGGCGCGATCTGTCTCTCCTTTTTACGCCAATCAGCTGATTTCGAATTCTTCCCCTTAGATTTTTGCTTTTTCCTACATCTAGCACTTCTTTCCTGTCTGCGTGGTAGATGCAGTAAACGCCAAACTTCGTTTTTATCTCGTTCTCTAAGAAATCTGAAAGCTCTTCAGGGCCAGTAAGCAGTATTTCTTTGCACTGGCTTGTGTCGAGAAAGTCCTTGACTAATCCATACTTGTCGATGGTTCCATCTTTGCCAACAATCTCTTCAGGTTTGAAGTCATTCCACAATGCAAATCACGACGGCTTTCTGCTGTGTGTGCAAATCTATTCAGGGTACACAAAGTACTCTCTATAATTAGGTCTGATAAGACCATGATCTTTTTTGAGATGCTGTGTTCTCTCGCCTACCAGAAATTCCTCTTCACAACGAGTACAGAGCGTTTTGGCGGCCCTCGGTTTGACACCTTTTTTGTACTTCCAGAATCGTGCCATAAATCGAGGATCGAAACTCACATCCGGATGTTCTTTGTTGTAGTGTCTTTCTCGATCTCGAACGTCAGTAGCTTCGTATCCATCGATGCGACATATCCATCTTCCGTATCCTCGCCGTCGTGAACCAGATTTCACGATTGTTCGCACCTCTACGCCTCATACATTTAGCAGTCGTGTTCTTTATACCATTTCATCTGCTTGCCAATCCCAAGATGCCCTAATGGAACTTCACAATGGATGCCAATGTCTTGCAGCTTGGGAATCAGGTGTTCTCTGTATCTCTTGCCAGCGTGGAAGAAGACTTTGTCGAATTCGCTGAGGCTCAGCTTACTTTTCACTTGGCTGAACACTTTCTCCGCCCACCTCCTTCTCTGAGCTGAATTCATAGTATTCAATGTCAAGTCATATGGCTCTATCTTGTCATCTGGAAACAGCAACCCATACTTTGCGCTTAGGATGGCGACAAAATCATAATTCTTAGTGGCGTAAGAATAGGCTTTCCTAAACAGATCCGAAGCTTGATACATCTCTGAAGCTTTACAGACGTAGGTCTGCTTTCGTTTTGTGCAAGAAACAAGACCTAGGCTCTTCGTTGTCTGTCACCTTCATCGTTTAAGGCGCACATTGAGAAGTGGAGCCAAAACGGCTGTTGAGAAATGCTCAAGTCTGATCATTTCTTCCGACGACTTCACCACCATGAACTGAAGATTGCAGTTTTTCAGTATGTACTCGGTGATTTCAGCCTCTGACTCTAGGTTTAGGTTGTTTCCCAGTGCCTTTCTGAACTGGCTGCCTTCAATGTTGCCTCGCCGATGATCTCCTAGTAGTCTTCTTCTCAGATTGCGGGTTCTGCCGATGTAGATAATTTTTTCCAGCCTTTCGTCGGAAATCACGTATACTCCAGGTTCTCGTGAAACGTCTTCCGAAGAAGCCTCTGAGAAACGGAGTTTTGGTCTTTCCAGCAGTTCCTGCATTCTCTTGGTGTACTCTGCCACAACTGGTTCATACATGAGGCAAACTCCCGGTCGAAATATCAGTGCAGCCACATTTCAATCTTGTCCAAGCATTGAACGGCGCTGAAGATTGCGTGTGAGAAGACCTGATAAAGGCAAGGTCAGCTTTGAACTCATTCGGACAGAGTAACACCTGCATGCACTGCGTGAATTTCTAATTTATAATTTCTGAAGCAGTTAAGATTTTAGAAAATTCTAATTTTTTCTCTCCGCCTATAAATTTAGAAATTAGAAAGTTCTCTTGAACTCGACAGACAAAGGGTGAAACGTTTCTCCAGTAGGGAGGCGCGTGCGGTAACTGTGTTGATGTGTGAATGTTGAATCCGCAAAGCTGATAAAATAACAGACTGCATTATCTCACTGGGGCAGATATGGTTAAAGAGAGCACCGGGGCAAAAGATAAGGAGAAGATAGCCGAACTATCGGCACACGCACGAAAATTATGGAAGCTCATTCCTCAAGATGGAAGTTTTGTCACAAATCTCAGTTTAAGACACAAATTGAGGCCAGCTGGATTCTCAACGGAAGACTATTGGAAACATAGGAAAGAGTTGTTGGACAGAGACCTAATCCAGATAAAGAGAGGCCGTGGGGGTAGTGTTGCCAGAACCCAAGAACTCGTTAAGGAAGACAGAATCAAAGCACCCAAAGGCTTGGTCAAAGATGAGGGCAAGCTCTATGGAGAGTTGAAACAGTGGCTAATGAAGAATAGAGTAGCAGACACCCAACAAAGTGGAGGACAAGCATGGGTAGTAGTCACTGGGAAGCCAGGAAAGTGGAAACGCCGTAGCGGTCGTTGGTCAAGACCTGATGTAGTCTTGGTTGAAGTTACTACGTATGAATACTTACCACAGCGTGACGTGGTTGTAACTACATATGAACTCAAAAAATATAGTGCACACATGGACAGTTCTTGGGTATTCGAGGCAGCTTCTCATTCGAAAGGTGCTCATTACCCTTATCTTATAGTTGAAACTTTGGAAGAGAAAGTGACAGATGAACCTCCTGCTGAGCTTTCGCCTGATCTAAACCAATTCAGAATCGGTTTCGGATGGCTTTATCTCAAATCAGACACAAAAGAGTACGAGTTCAAAGAGGTTCTAGAACCTGGGCGTTCGAATCCCATCCCTGAGGATGAAAATGAGTTGCTAAAGGTTTTCGCAAATAATCTCAGAACTGGAGAGTTAACTGCTTTCAAACATGCCATCGGTAAGACTTAGATGATACCATAATTGCGGGAACTGCTCTGCGCATGCATGCGCATTAGTGGAGAAGCAGAAGAGAATTAAAGACTGAAGATGCGCACGTGTATGGTGTCCGCAAATTACTTAGCAAACTTCAGAGAAGACACGTGAGGAAGACACATTGCTTGAGAACTCTCACAGAGCAATTGCTGATGCGATTGGCTCAGAATTGAAGTTACACGTTAAAGAGAAAAATTTGCTAATTGTGGGTTCGATCAATCCTGATTCTTGGGGTGATTTTCCTCATCATACGGGAAAAGAGTACGAGATTCTGGCAAAGATATTCAAAGCACGCGATTTGCACCTAAAGAATGATGATGAATGCTTTGCTGAGTTAGGAAATGCCTTACATTATCTGGAGGATCACTGGACACTCCGCCCAAGAACTGCTGAGAAACACACGGAATGGGAATATTCTATTGACAAATCACCATTGCTAGACGATGATGCTTTCTTAAATGCCATTGACGAAGCAACCATGCCTCAGAAAGCTATAGACGCATACAAGAAACTTGCCGATTCTCTAATCAAGATTAAGAATGAGGGGTTGGAATCATGGTTTGACCCCTCTTGGGGAATATGGCATAAGAGATATGAATGGATGGTCGAAAGTTATGTGAGTCTTGTTGAGATTTTTACGCGCGCTATGATTGAGGAGGTGGGCACAGCTAGCCAATGGGTAAGACTTATGGGAGACGACATATATGTCAACGAATCTTACCCAAAATTCCACGAATCAAGTTTTGAGGAGTATATTGACCAGCGCTTCCTTGACCCTATTGTTTCTGGTTATCAAGCGGGCGTGTGGAGTTTGGCTTCATTGAGCAGACCATCTTCGTGGAGCAGTCCTGCTATTGACTTGAATTTTGCCTTCAGAATATGCTTGGAGGTTTCACGTTACACTTTGGTTCCCGCTCAGACTATCAAAGAAGATGATGACTGGAGTGTCCCGCGTGTGAGCGCTAATGAGAAAGGACACTATCTGAAAGGCGTTAAACAAATGCCTGATGATTTCTTTGTTCCTTCAATATCAGGCCCAAAGGCTCCATCTACTCCCAATTGGGCTGTGATCTCCAAACCAATACATAAGGTTTCAGAAGAGAGACGCTCCAATCTCCCAAAAATCAAGGATGAGCTACTAAGAATTGAAAATGCCAGCATTTTCCAGACGGCAACTCATTCTGAGTTCTGGGAGAAACTACTCAAAAAGGCGATTGATCTAGAAAGACAGAAAGTCCAAAACACTCGAGAAAGAGAATAGACAACGTAGTAATTGTGTCTCAATAGCTCCATTGTTGTTCCGAGCTCGCGCATTTTGCTCAAGCACCAAACTTATAACAGAGAAGGTAACCCTTGGGCGCGGCTAGGTGCAAATGCAAAATGACCAAGAAACGAAATGTCGTCCTGTATGTAGAAGCTGACTTGGTCAAAAAGTCGCGTGAACTCGGCTTCAATCTTTCTAAAACGTTCGAAAACCACTTGAAACACGTGATCATGAAGTTTCAAAACGTCAACACAGCAAACACCTGTGAAAACCATGTTAGGGTTGGTAGCCCGGAGGAGATTCGAACTCCTGTCAGCGGGTCCAGAGCCCGCCATGCTTGACCACTACACTCGGCGGAAAGATAGCTCTCATTCCTCCACCGGGCTGCATCCGGGCCACCCAGAATGAAGACCTCTCCGCTTCAATAAATCTCTATTGCTGTCTAAAACTATGAGCACACTAGCCCAAAAAGGCCCCAATCTAAAAACCAGATTGTTAGAGTAGAAATCCGCCTCCTTTCTGATGAAAATGAAAATTTTTCACAGTTTTTCCCATACGAAGGTAGTCTCTGCACATTGTATTTGAAATGAAGACCCGCAATTTGTCAAATAAAATCGCAAACTTTATATATTAAAATATTCACTGAGCTATAACACGGCGGGCCAGATGGACGGTTTCTGATTCTGAGATTGATGAGGAACCAGCGCACGTGACGGTTTTCACGCCACTCCACTACATCGAGGAAAAACCCTTGACAGCCAAGAAGATACAGCAACGGCTTAAGGAGAAGTGCCCCGAGTGCGGCAGCACAAACCTCATTCACGACTATGATACTGGAGAAACCATCTGCGGCGGCTGCGGTCTAGTTCTCCGAGAACAAATGATGGACAAAGGACCTGAGTGGCGCGCCTTCACACAGGAAGAAAAAGAATCCCGAAGCCGTGTGGGAGTGCCCACCTCTTATTCTGTACATGACAAAGGCCTGTCCACAGCCATCGGCCGAGTAGATCGTGACGCCTTTGGACGCAAACTCCCCTTATCCACAAGACTTCAGATGTGGCGACTACGAAAATGGCAGATACGCTCACGCGTCCACTCCTCCGTGGATCGAAACCTAGCTCAGGCCATGGCAGAACTCGACCGACTCTCCGACAAGGTCTACATTCCAGGGCCTATCAAAGAAAAAGCGGCAGTCGTCTATCGGAAGGCCCTCGACAAAGGCCTCGTGCGCGGGAGATCCATCGCTGCCATCGCCGCTGCATCCCTCTACGCTGCCTGCCGAACCAGCGAAACACCAAGAACGCTACGAGAGATAGCAGAAGCCAGCCTCGTCGACAAGAAGGACGTCGCCCGATGCTACCGACTTCTCCTGCGAGAACTTGAAATCCGGATGCCCATTGCTGACCCCCTAACGTACGTGTCCAAAATCGCAGAAAGAACCGGCATCAGCGGCAAAACTCAAGGAACAGCAGTCAAGATTCTACGGGAAGCCAGAAGGAGACGCATTGCTGCTGGCAAGGACCCTATGGGATTAGCCGCTGCGGCTCTGTATATTGCCTGTTTGCAGAACGACGAGAAGAAAACCCAGAAGGACATCGCTGAGGCTGCAGGTGTGACAGAGGTTACGGTTAGAAATCGCTACAAAAGCCTCAAACGACAGCTACAGATCGAACTACCAGACTAGCTATTCTCGTCTTCTTCCAGCTCAAACACTAATGGACCTGCGTAGCCACAATCTTCACAAACATATCGTATAGGGGTAAGTCCATACATTCTGGGATACGTGTCAAAACTACTCGAAAGCCTGAGCTTGGAGCTTCTACATCTAGGGCAGAGTTTGCGGGTTGGCCTTCCAAGCTTCTTTCTCTTTAGGCTCGTTACTACCCTATAAAAGTCCTTCAGTATGCCCATGGTACGCTCTCCTTAGTGTAGTTAATCACTGGACTTCGATGTTTAGTTCAGGATACCCTACCTGAATCAGGTAGGATTTTACTTTCTCTCGATGGTCGCCTTGAAGTATGATCTCGCTGTTTTTGGCTGTTCCACCACAAGCACAAAAGGTCTTGAGTTTCTGAGCTAGACGTCCGAGATCCGTGTCTTTGTCATCGATGCCGTTAACGATGGTTACAGCTTTTCTCCATTTCCGTGTTTCCATGCGAACACGAATTCGCTGTTGCTCCTTGCTAATTTCTCCGCACACACAAATATCGCGAGGCAGTCCGCATGTTGGACAGATTTCCGCCATAATACTCAATGTAAGTGTTGCGACTGGGGCTATTTAAGATTTTCAACTCAAAAATATAGATTAGAAGAACTCTGGAGACGCTCCTGCGCCTAGGGTATGAAGAATTCTGAAAGGAAGGAACGCGTGAGTTCCAAAAAAGGCTTCCAAGAGTATGTGGCTATTCCTCTAGGGAGAGTTTTTCGATCTGTTCCAATACGCGCTGACGAATTTCACGAGGCTCCGGGAGTTCTGCCACGATTTTTCCCCTCTTAATAAGGGGGGTCAGCATCGGTCGGGTTTTTCCTCCGCATCTGCTACATTTAGGCTTGGGAGCTTCAAAGGGCAACACAGTGTCTGTAAGGCATTGAGAACACCGCCACACCTGTTTCTTTCCGCCGAGCTTTCCCCTTTTGGCAGAGAGTTTTCCCTCAAGTTCAATAATGTCCATGGCGAAGTCGATTGTAGGTGCGTTACTGACAGCAGTGCCCACACCAAAGGCGTCAACCCCTGCTTCGCCCAGAACTCTGACTGATTCCTCATCAAGTCCTCCCGAAACGAAAATCTTGACGTGTTGATATCCTCTTACGTCCAACTCCCAACGAACCTCTCGGATAATCTCAACAAAGTCACCCTTCCTTGAGCCAGGGGTGTCAAGCCGCACACCATATAGCCGATCTTTTAAGGCGTCAGCAGCCATTATCGACTCCATTTTTTCGTCATAATACGTGTCCACCAAGGCCACCCTCGGAACATCTGGTGGCATGACTTCGTCGAACGCTTTCCAAGCTTCTGCTTGGTCACCAAAAGCAATGATGAGGGCATGCGGCATCGTTCCTGTGGGTTCAGCTCCAATTAGCTCTGCTCCTTTAAGGCTGGAAACACCGTCAAAACCCCCAATGTAAGCGGCACGGTCAAGCATGGGAGACAATGCGGGGTGCATGCGACGTATTCCAAAAGCGACAACAAGCTTTTTGCCGGCAACCCTTTTTATTCTTGCAGCCCGCGTTGCTGCTCCTGATGCTTGACAAAGCAAACCCAGCAAAGGTGTTTCAAGAACACAAAATTCTCCATAAGCACCCTCAATAAACATGACCGGTTCTCGAACGCCTTTATGATCCTCATGGTAGAAAACACTCCCTTCCGGCATAGCATAAACGTCGACGGGGCACCCTTCGAACAAGCGTGCTTCCTCTTCAATCCCACAGAGAATTCCCCAAGGCCAAGCTTTCGGAAGCTCGCCAGGCGTGACTTCAGCGACCACAGGCAGCTTGTCTAATCCTTTTGCCGCGAGGACTTGTTTAGTTCTTGCGAAGTAGATGTCAGTGGTTTCGCCCTTCTTTATTTCTTCATCGGTTGCATAGTGAAAACGGCGCATGCTCTCCTCCTCTCAGATACCTCCCATTTTTCGCAAATTCGTATAGTGGGTGATCTTGTGTTCATAATATTTGGCAAGGCTATTAATTTATATTGTTAAAAGACTCGCAAAGCGTTGCTTACCCTTTGAGAGTATTGTCGCCCTGATCCTTGGCTTGAATGTCTACCAAGCGTCGTTTCATTTGGCGAATCAGTCTATTACCAGTAGACTTCGGTTCTGGCACGAATGGATATCAAGATATAGAACATTTCTCCATTAGTATTTTATAGAAGTATCTTCTATGGCGTAGAAGGTGCGGCGATACAATACTCTGTTACTGTCCGATGGCTTTTCCTCTCACTCTCTCACTCGCCCGCACCACAATTACCCAGGCTGTTGGAATCATATTGGGCCTCCTTGGAACGTATTTCTACAAGAATATGTTGGCAACGATGAGAACGAATATTCCATGTTCTCCGATGGCTGCGAAGAGAAGTCCGCGCAGGGGACCTAGAACAGAGGTAATCCTCCAAGAATCAGAATTGAAATCCCCAAGATGATACCTAAAATGACCAGAACGACTACGGATACGATTACAGCCAGTATTCCGACTGCAAGTGCTCCTAACCAACCAGTTTCGTAGTAACGTCTAATCAACAGCAACCAGATAATTAGCGACAGAATCAAACCGACTAGCGGTGGGAAAAACACAAGGCAAATACTATTCAC